>Ga0325401_1003836_pt1 | contig 13952 bp, 10 predicted proteins | sample PopdelMetagenome_FD_205666 | JGI IMG/M metagenome (GOLD analysis project Ga0325401, IMG submission 205666) | Populus deltoides microbial communities from Bellville, Georgia, United States - Xylem-PdKOR-R2 | ecosystem: Host-associated > Plants > Phyllosphere > Stem > Wood/Secondary xylem | place...
TCACCATGAACGGCACCAGGGTCCAGACCGAGGTGTCGGCGTCGACGACGAAGGACAGGCTGACCAGCGAGGCCACCATGAGCACCACGCCGACCATCGGGAACAGCCGGTACTTGCCGGTGCGGGAGATGGTCTGACCGGCGGTGATCGAGCCCAGCATGATGCCGCCGACCAGCGGGATCATCTGCAGGCCGGCCACGGTCGGGCTGGAGCCGTGCACGATCTGCAGGTACTGGGGCAGCAGCAGGATGCCGCCGAACATGCCGGCGCCGAGCACGATGCTCGACAGCGCGCTGATGGTGAAGGTGCGGTTCTTGAACATGCGGATCGGCAGCAGGGCGTCGTCGCCGTAGGAGCGCTCGGCGAGGAAGAACCAGACGAAGCCCAGGGCGCCGACGACGTAGGCGATCAGCGACTTGGGGTCGGTCCAGCCCCAGGTGCGGCCCTGCTCGGCCACGATCAGCAGCGGCACCAGGAAGACGATGAGCCCGAGCGCGCCCGGCCAGTCGATCTTGTGCTTGTTGCTGCGGTGCGGCAGGTGCAGGTTCTTGAAGACGACGGCCAGCGCGACGGCGCCCAGCGGCACGTTGACCCAGAAGATCCAGCGCCACCCGGCCAGGCCCAGGATCGAGTCCTGGCCGGCGAGGAAGCCGCCGATGACCGGGCCCAGCACCGAGGAGGTGCCGAAGACGGCCATGAAGTAGCCCTGGTACTTGGCGCGCTGCCGGGGCGGCACGATGTCGGCGATGATCGTCAGCGCCAGCGACATCAGGCCACCGGCGCCGATGCCCTGCAGGGCGCGGAACGCGGCGAGCTCGTACATCGAGGTCGAGATGCCGCAGAGGAACGAGCCGACGACGAAGACGCTGATCGCGAACAGGAAGAACGGCCGGCGGCCGTACATGTCGCTGAGCTTGCCGTAGAGCGGCGTGGCGATCGTCGAGGTGATGAGGAACGCGGTGGTCGCCCAGGCCTGCAGGTCGTAGCCCTGCAGGTCGTCGGCGATCGTGCGGATGGCGGTGGAGACGACGGTCTGGTCCAGCGCCGCCAGGAACATGCCCAGCAGCAGGCCGACCAGGATGGTCATGATCTGCCGGTGGGTGAAGGCCCCGGAGGCGTCCGGCGCCGCGGCGGCGGCGCGGGCGTCCCGCTTGTCGGCCGACGCGGATGCGCGGTCGGTGGTCTGGGTCATCGGTCCTTCTCGGGGGTGGGTCGGGTCCGCTGGTCGCCGGCGGCGGCAGCAGGGTTCTGGGGGAGGCGGCCCGGGTCGGCGGGGGAGCCCGCCGCGGGGATGGCGTCGGTGAGGCCGTCGACGAAGCGGCCGAGCAGCCCGCCGAACGTGGTCAGCTCGGCGTCGGACCACTCGGCGGTCACGACCTCGAAGAGGGCCTCGCGCTCGCGGTGCATCGTGGCGACGACCGACTCGCCGGCCTCGGTCACGACCAGCTGGCTGGCCCGGCCGTCGTGGGCGTCGGCGACCCGGCGCACCAGACCGGCGTCGACCAGCAGCGCGACGTGCCGGCTGATCGTCGACGGGTCGGCGTGCACGAGCTCGGCCAGTGCGCTCTGCCGCTGGGGCCCGAAGCGCACCAGCGGGAACAGCAGCACGTGGGCGGCCCGCTCGCGGGACTGGTCGCCGGCGGTGAGCGCGCTCTTGAGCGCGTGCACGACGCGCATCAGGCGCGAGACCTGGTCGGAGACGTCGTGGACGTCGCCGCGCCGGCCCGGGGCGGCGCGGTCGAGCTCGTGGGGGGCGAGCAGGGAATCGGTCATGCGGACTCCGGAGCTGGGCGGAACGACCCCGCGGTGGCGGAACGGTTGGACGGTACAACTCGTTGTGCGGTACATGCAATCAGTTGCACGGTGCATGTTCCTGTGATGTGCGCAACTGGTTGCTCCCTGCACCGGCAACCGGGTGGCGGGCGGGTGGGAAACTGTTCGTCGTGAGCACCGGGACCGACGAACTGCGGTCCCGCCTGCCCGCGCTGACCCTCGACGACGAGCACCGGCTGCGGCGCCGGCTGGACCAGCTGCGCGGTGTGCGCGACCCCGCCGCCCGAGCCCGCAAGCACGAGCAGATCGCCGCCGACGTCGTCCGGGCCGAGGCGCGCATCGCCGCCCGGGCCGCCGCCGTCCCCGCGGTGACCTACCCCGAGCAGCTGCCGGTCAGCGGACGCCGCGACGACATCGCCGCCGCGATCCGCGACGCCCAGGTGGTCGTGGTCGCCGGCGAGACCGGGTCGGGCAAGACCACCCAGCTGCCCAAGATCCTGCTGGAGCTGGGCCGCGGCGTGCGCGGGCGCATCGGGCACACCCAGCCCCGCCGCATCGCAGCCCGCACCGTCGCCGAGCGCATCGCCGAGGAGCTGGGCTCCCCGCTCGGCGAGGTCGTGGGCTACAAGGTGCGGTTCACCGACCAGGTCGGCGACACCAGCCTGGTCAAGCTCATGACCGACGGCGTGCTGCTGGCCGAGGTGCAGCGCGACCGGCTGCTGCGCCAGTACGACACGATCGTCGTCGACGAGGCCCACGAGCGGAGCCTCAACATCGACTTCCTGCTGGGCTACCTGGCCCAGCTGCTGCCCCGTCGTCCCGACCTGAAGGTCGTCATCACCTCGGCGACCATCGACGTCGACCGGATCGCCAAGCACTTCGGCGACGCCCCGGTCGTCGAGGTCAGCGGGCGCACCTACCCGGTCGAGGTCCGGTACCGGCCGGTGGTGGACCCCGACGACCCCGAGGCCGACCCGGACCGCGACCAGACGACCGCGATCGTCGACGCCTGCCGCGAGCTGGTGGCCGAGGGGCCGGGCGACGTCCTGGTGTTCCTGGCCGGTGAGCGCGACATCCGCGACACCGCCGACGCCCTGGGCGAGGCCGCGCTCGGCAGCACCGAGGTCCTGCCGCTCTACTCCCGGCTGTCGGCCGCCGACCAGCACAAGGTGTTCCAGCCGCACACCGGCCGCCGCATCGTGCTGGCCACCAACGTCGCCGAGACCTCGCTGACCGTGCCCGGCATCCGCTACGTGGTCGACCCCGGCACGGCGCGGATCAGCCGGTACTCCGCGCGCACCAAGGTGCAGCGGCTGCCGATCGAGGACATCAGCCAGGCCTCGGCCCGGCAGCGGTCGGGCCGCTGCGGCCGCACCTCCGACGGCATCGCGATCCGGCTCTACAGCGAGGAGGACTTCGAGGGCCGGCCCGAGTTCACCGACCCGGAGATCCTGCGGACGTCGCTGGCCTCGGTGCTGCTGCAGATGGCCTCGCTGGGGCTGGGCGCGGTCGAGGACTTCCCGTTCCTGGACCCGCCGGACCGGCGCGCGGTCGCCGACGGGTACGCCCTGCTCGACGAGCTGGGCGCGCTGGCCGAGGGCCGGCTGACCGAGACGGGCCGGGCGCTGGCGGCGCTGCCGCTGGACTCCCGGCTGGCCCGCATGGTCGTGGAGGCCGACCGGCGCGGGGTGCTGGAGGAGGTGCTGGTCATCGCCGCCGGGCTCACCGTGCAGGACGTGCGCGAGCGCCCGGCCGACGCCCAGGCCGCCGCCGACCAGCTGCACGCCCGGTTCGCCGCCGAGGACTCCGACTTCACCTCGATCCTCAACCTCTGGCGCTACCTGGTCGACAAGCAGGCCGAGCTGAGCGGCAACCAGTTCCGCCGCACGGTCAAGCGCGAGTACCTGCACTGGCTGCGCATCCGGGAGTGGCAGGACCTGCACGGCCAGCTGCGCGGCACCGCCCGCCGGCTCGGCATGACCCTGCAGGACGGCCGCGGCGACCTCGCCGCCGAACCCGACGAGCGCGGGGTGCACGCCGCCCTGCTGTCGGGGTTGCTCTCCCAGGTCGGGCTGCAGCAGGACCTCGGCAAGGACGCCTCGCCCGGGGACAAGCGGCGCGGCTCGCGGGAGTACCTCGGCGCCCGGGGTGCGAAGTTCGTCATCGCGCCGGGCTCGGTGCTCACCCGCAAGCCGCCGCGGTGGGTCGTGGCCGGTGAGCTGGTCGAGACCAGCCGGCTGTTCGCCCGCACCGTTGCCCGGGTCGACCCCGAGACCATCGAGAAGCTGGCCGACCACCTGGTGAAGCGGCAGTACTCCGAGCCGCGCTGGGACGCCAAGCGCGGCTCGGTCGTCGCCACCGAGCGGGTCACGCTCTACGGCATCCCGCTCGTCGTGGGCCGGCGCGTGCAGTACGGCTCGATCGACCCGGTGGTCAGCCGCGAGCTGTTCATCCGGCACGCCCTCGTGCAGGGGGAGTGGCAGACCAACCACCGGTTCTGGGCGCACAACCAGGCCGTGCTGGCCCAGGTCGCCGAGCTGGAGGAGCGGGCCCGGCGCCGCGACCTGCGGGTCGACGACGAGACCGTGTTCGAGCTCTACGACGCCCGGGTCGGCGCCGAGGTGGTCAGCGCCCGGCACTTCGACACCTGGTGGAAGCAGGCCCGCCGCCAGCACCCCCACCTGCTGGACTTCACCCCCGAGATGGTCACCGACGCCGGCGTCGCCGAGCAGGTGGCCGCCGGCGACTTCCCCGACGAGGTGCACCTGACCCAGGGCCTCGTGCTGCCGCTGTCGTACGCCTTCGACCCCGGCGCCGACGACGACGGCGTGACCGTCGACGTCCCGCTGGGCGTGCTGGACACCGTCGTCGCGGAGACCTCGGGCGCGTCGCTGGCCTGGACCGTGCCCGGCCAGCGCGAGGAGCTGGTGACCGCGCTGCTGCGCGGGCTGCCCAAGCAGCTGCGCCGCGGGCTGGTGCCGATCCCCGACCGGGTGCGCGAGGTGCTGCCGCACATCGACCCCACCGAGCCGCTGCTGCCCGCGCTGGAGCGCGAGATCCGCCGGGCGGTGGCCGTGCTCGTCCCGCACGACGCCTGGGCGCCGGAGTCGGTGCCCGACCACCTGCGGGCCACGTTCCGCGTGCTCGACGACCGCGACCGACCGCTGGCCTCGGGCAAGGACCTCGACGCGCTGCGCGCCCAGGTCGCGGGGGAGTCCCGGAGGTCGCTGGCGCGGGCGTCGGCCGACGTCTCCCGCACCGGGCTGACCGCCTGGACCCTGGGCACGCTGCCCGAGACCGTGCAGGTCGACCGGCAGGGCCACCTCGTGACCGCCTACCCCGCGCTGGTCGACGAGGGTGCGACGGTCGGCGTCCGGGTGGTGCCGACGGCGGCCGAGGCCTCGCGGCTGACCTGGCTGGGCGCCCGCCGCCTGCTGCTGCTCACCGTCGGGTCACCGGCGGCCAAGGTGGTCAAGTCGCTGCAGCCGCGCACCCGGCTGGCCCTGCAGTTCAACCCCGACGGCGAGATCCCCGACCTGGTGGCCGACTGCGTCGACGCCGCGGCCGACGAGCTCATCACCCAGCACGGCGGGCCGCCACGCACCCCGGAGGCGTTCGCGGCGCTGGTCGAGGGCTCGCGCACCCAGCTGCACACGCTCACCGCCGAGACCGTGCGCCGGGTCGAGGCCGTGCTCACCCAGGCCCGGGAGACCGCGATCGCCATCGGTGCCGCGCCGGGACGGGGCGTGCCGGCGGCCGCGGTGGCCGACCTGCGGGCGCAGATGACCGGCCTGCTGCACCGCGGCTTCGTGGCCACCCTGGGTCACCGGCGGCTGCGCGACGCCGTGCGCTACCTGACGGCGATGGCGGTGCGGCTGGAGAAGCTGCCGGCCGCCGCGGGTCGCGACGCGATCTGGCAGGAGCAGGTGGAGGCCGTGGCCGAGGAGCACCGGCAGCTGCGCACCCGGGTGCCCTCGGTGGGCGGGCCCGACGACCCGGTCGCGCGGATCCGGTGGATGGTCGAGGAGCTGCGGGTGAGCCTGTTCGCGCCGTCGGTCGGCACGCCCCGCTCGGTCAGCGAGCAGCGCATCCACAAGGCCATCGACGCCCTGGGCTGATCGGTCGCGGCGTTTGCGCCCGCCGCCGCGCGGGGACCGCAGACGGGACACACCGTCGACGAAGGGTCCGCGAGCATGAGCAAGCACAGCGTCGAGTCGCACACCGAAGCCGCCGGCGACGGCCTCACCGACCGCGAGATGGTCGAGACCGTGGCCGAGCAGACCGACAGCGCCTCGGAGAACGCCCAGAACGCCGGCAAGGACTGGGACGGCGACCCCTCGGACACCCCCGCGCCGACCGAGTAGCGGCTCAGGCCCGCGACGGCTCCGGCAGGACGACGTCGCGGGCCGCCCCCCACCCCGCCCAGGTCATGGGCACCAGCAGCACCAGCAGCAGACCGACCGACCACGACCACCCGCCGGTGAGGTCGTGCAGGGCGCCCAGCACCACCGGCCCGGCCGCGGCCACCAGGTAGCCCAGGCACTGCGCCACCCCGCCCAACCGCGCCGCGGTCAGCGGCGTCGCGCAGCGCAGCACCACCAGGGTCAGGCCGAGGGCGAACCCGCCGCCCTGCGCGACGCCGAACACCGACACCCACAGCACGGTGGCCGTGGCCGGCGCCAGCAGGAGCCCGCCCAGGCCGACCAGGTAGCAGGCCACCACGACCGCGACCAGCGACCGCTGCCCCCGACCGCGTTGCTGCAGCCCACCGGCCAGGGTCGGGCCGAGGAAGGCGCCGACCGCCCCGGCCACGGTGGCCACCGCCAGCAGCAGCCCGCCCCGGGCGACCGGCAGCCCGGCGTCGACCAGCAGTGTGGGCAGCCACGCCGACAGCCCGTAGAACTGGATGCTCTGCATCCCCAGGAACAGGGTCACCTGGACGGCGGTGCGGTGCCGCAGCAGCCCCCACGACGCGCCGGGGGCCGCCACCGCGCCCCGGGCCGCCCGGCCGGTGCCGGCCACCGGCAGCCACACGGCCAGCGCGACGACGGCCAGGGCGCCCCACACCGCCAGCGCGCCCCGCCAGTCCAGGCCGAGCGCGGCCCCGACGGGCAGGGTGAGCCCGGCGGCGAGCGCGGCACCGACGTTGAGCGCGGCCGAGTAGATGCCCATCGGCAGCCCCGGCCGGGTGAACTCGCGCTTGACGTACGCGGGCACCAGCACGTTGGCCACCGCGATCGCGCCGCCGGCGACCACGGTGCCGGCGTACTGGGCGGCGACCGGGTGCAGCAGCCGGGTCGCCGTCCCGACGACCAGCAGCACGAGCGAGGCGGCGACGGCGGTCTCCAGCCCCACCCGCCGGGCCAGCCGCGGGGCGACCGGGGCGAAGGCGCCGAAGCACAGCACGGGCAGCGAGGTGAGCAGGCCGGCCAGCGCGCTGGACAGGCCGGTGTCGGCCCGCAGGTCGCCCAGCAGCGGTGCGACCCCCACCACGGCCGGTCGCTGGTTCAGCGCCACGACCACCACCGCGACCATCAGCAGCAGCGCGCCGCCGCGCGTGCGCGCCGTCCCCATGCAGCCAGCAGACCACGCCACCCACCGGGCCGGTGGCACCGGGTGCCGCTCGACGGAAACCAGGGTGTCGCCGCTCACAACCGGCATGCGACAGTGACGCCGAGCACTCTGTCCGGCGCGACCGGGCGGGGCGCGCCCCACCCGTCGTCCCAGCACCGGAAGCGAGCGCATGAGCATCCTCGGCACCCGGGTCGTCCGCACGGAGGACCCCCTCTTCCTCACCCGTGGGGCGGTCTACACCGACGACCTCACCGACGAGCGCCTCGCCGGCGCCCTGCACGCCACCTTCGTCCGCTCCACGGTCGCCCACGGCACCGTCACCGAGGTCGACGCCTCGGCCGCCCGCGAGGCCCCCGGGGTGGTGGCCGTCTACACCGCCGCCGACCTCGGTGACCTGCAGCCGGTGCCGCCGCCGCTGCCCTTCCTCGACGCGGGCTTCGCCCGGCCGTGGCTGGTGCCGGTCGGCGGGCGCGTGCACTTCGTCGGCGACCTGCTCGCCGTCGTCCTCACCGAGGAGCGCTACCAGGGCGAGGACGCCGCCGAGGCGGTCGTGGTCGACATCGACCCGCTGCCGGCCGTCATCGGCACCGCGGCCTCGGCCACCGACGAGACCGTGCTGTTCCCCGAGGTCGGCACCAACAAGGTCGCCGCGTTCGGCGAGCCGGCCCCCGAGGACTTCTTCGCCGACTGCGAGGTCGTGGTCACCCGGGCGATCGCCAACCAGCGCGTGGCCGCGGCCCCGCTGGAGACCCGCGCGGCCTCGGCCGCCTGGGGCGAGGACGGCCGGGTCACCATCTGGTGCACCAACCAGGGCGCGCAGCAGGCGCAGGGCCAGATCGCCGGCTGGCTGGGGCTGGACCCCGCGCTGGTGCACCTGGTCACCCCCGACGTCGGCGGCGGGTTCGGCGCCAAGATCGGCGCCGACCAGGAGTACGCCTTCGTCGCCTGGCTCGCGAAGCAGGCCGAGCGTCCCGTGCGTTGGACCGAGAGCCGCTCGGAGAACATGACCGGCATGCTCCAGGGCCGCGCCCAGGACCAGGTCATCACCATCGGCGGCGACCGCGACGGCACCGTCAAGGCCTACAGCCTGGTCGTGCAGCAGGACTGCGGCGCCTACCCGCGCATCGGCACCGTGCTGCCCACCCTGACGATGCTCATGGCCGCCGCGGTCTACGACATCCCCAAGGTGCACGCGCAGGCCACCTGCTACGCCACCAACGGCACCTCGATCGGTGCCTACCGCGGTGCCGGCCGGCCCGAGGCCACCGCGGCCGCCGAGCGGGCGATGGACCTGTTCGCCGCCGAGATCGGCATGGACCCCGCCGACGTGCGGCGCAAGAACTTCATCGCCCCCTTCACCCAGCCGTTCACGACCGCGTCGGGGGCCACCTACGACAGCGGCGACTACGCCGCGGCGCTGGACCGGGTGCTGGAGGCGGCCGGCTACGCCGACCTGCGCGCCGAGCAGGCCCGCCGTCGCGAGCGCGGCGACGTGCGCCAGCTGGGCATCGGCGTCTCGGCCTACGTCGAGATCACCGGCGCCGACTCCGGCCACGGCACCTCGGAGAACGCCGAGCTCGAGGTGCACCCCGACGGCACGGCGACCGTGCTCACCGGCACCTCACCGCACGGGCAGGGCCACGCCACCACCTGGGCGATGCTGGCCAGCGAGCAGCTGGGCATCCCGGTCGAGAAGATCACCGTGCTGCACGGCGACACCGACCGCATCCCCGACGGCGGCGGCACCATGGGCTCGCGCTCGCTGCAGCAGGGCGGCGCGGCGGTGCACCAGGCCGCCGTCGAGCTGGTCGAGGTCGCCCGCAAGCGGGCCGCCGAGCTGCTGGAGGCCAACCCCGACGACCTCGAGGTCGACCTGGTCAACGCCGGTCTGAGCGTCAAGGGCACGCCCGGGGTCGGCATGACCTGGGCCCAGCTGGCCGCCGACGAGCAGCTGATCGTGCAGACCACCTTCACCGCCAACGCCCCGACCTTCCCGTTCGGCGCGCACGTGGCCGTGGTCGAGACCGACGTGGAGTCGGGCAAGGCCGTGGTCACCCGGCTGATCACCGTCGACGACGCCGGCACGATCATCAACCCGCTGCTGGCCGAGGGGCAGCGGCACGGCGGCATCGCGCAGGGCGTGGGCCAGGCGCTGCTGGAGGAGATCCTCTACGACGAGGACGGCAACCCGCAGACCTCGACCTTCGCCGACTACCCGTTCGTCTCGGCCACCGAGCTGCCCAGCTTCGAGCTGGTCGAGATGGCCACGCCCACCCCGATGAACCCGTTGGGGGCCAAGGGCATCGGCGAGGCCGGCACCATCGGCTCCACCCCGGCGGTCCAGTCCGCCGTCGTCGACTCCGTCGCCCACCTGGGCGTGCGGCACGTCGACATGCCCGCCACCTCCATGCGCGTCTGGCGCGCGATCCGCGAAGCCCAGAAGGGGAGCACCAACTGATGCAGGTCTCCATGACCGTCAACGGGCAGCAGCGGACCGACGAGGTCGAGCCGCGCACGCTGCTGGCGCACCACCTGCGCGACAACCTGGGGCTGACCGCCACCAACATCGGCTGCGACTCGACGTCCTGCGGTGCCTGCACCGTGATCGTCGACGGCCTGACCGTGAAGAGCTGCACGGTGCTCGCACTGCAGGCCGAGGGCTCGGAGGTCACCACGCTGGAGGGCCTGTCCACCGACGGCGAGCTGCACCCGGTGCAGGCCGCCTTCCGCTCGGAGCACGGCCTGCAGTGCGGGTTCTGCACCTCGGGCATGGTCATGGCCGCCGTCGGGGTGCTGGCCGACAACCCGAACCCCACCGACCGTGAGGTGCGCGAGGGCCTGGAGGGCAACCTCTGCCGCTGCACCGGCTACCACAACATCGTGCAGGCGGTGCTCAAGGCCGCCGAGTCCGGCCCGGCCGCCGGTCAGGTCCCCTCGTCCAAGCAGGAGGTCAGCGCGTGATCCCCGCACCGTTCGAGTACGTGCGCGTCTCGACCGTCGACGAGGCCGTCGCCGCGTTGGCCGAGCACGGCGAGGACGCCAAGATCCTCGCCGGTGGGCACTCGCTGCTGCCGATCATGAAGCTGCGGCTGGCCGTGCCCTCGGTGCTCATCGACATCTCCGGGGTGCAGGAGCTCTCCTACGTCCGGGTCGACGGCGACGGGGTCGCCATCGGGGCGGGCACCCGGCACTTCGAGCTGGAGAGCTCCGAGGTCGCCCAGGCCGAGGTCCCGCTGCTGCCGCACGTGGCCTCCCGGGTCGGTGACCCCCAGGTGCGGCACAAGGGCACGCTCGGCGGCACGGTCGCGCACTGCGACCCGGCGTCGGACCTGCCCACGGCCCTGCTCGCGCTCGGCGCGACCGTGGTGGTGCAGGGCCCGGCGGGTCGTCGGTCCATCCCGATCACCGAGTTCTTCCTCGGCTTCTTCGAGACGGCGATGGAGGAGGGCGAGCTGGTCGTCGAGCTGCGGGTGCCGCGCACCGGCGCCGGCGGCTGGGGCTACGAGAAGTTCACCCGCCGGGAGAACGACTGGCCGATCGTGGCGGCCGCCGCGGTGCACCTGCCCGACGGCTCGGTGGGCGTGGCGCTGGCGAACATGGGCGGCGTCGTCCTGAAGGCGTCGGCCGTCGAGGCGGCCCTCGCCGAGGGGAAGACCATCGAGGAGGCCGCCGAGCTGGCCGCCGAGGGCACGTCGCCCTCGTCGGACATGCACGCCGACGCCGAGTACCGCTCGCACCTGGCCCGCCTGCTCACCAAGCGCGCGCTGAAGGTCGCCGCGGGCGAGACCGGGGCCAGCACCGCGGAGTCCACGGCCGCCTGAGCCGCCGGGGGTCCTCCGACCGGGTGACCGGCCGGAGGACCCCTGTGGACGAGCGGTCCTCGCCGGTCCCGGTACGGCACCATGGCGGCATGACCGCACCCGGCCTGCCGCCGTCCGAGGAGTTCCGCAACGCCACCACCTGGAAGCAGCAGGTGCCCGTCCTCGGGGCCATGCTCGCCGTCCTGGTCCTGCTGATGTGGTTGATCCTCGGCGCGGTGCTCAGCGCGGTCGGGTTGCCCGGGGCGCGGTGGATCGCCCTGGTCCTGGCGGTGGGCATCGGCGCCGCGATGTGGGTGGCGCGGAAGAAGGGCTTCGAGAAGGCCGTCGGCCAGGCGGTGCTCGTCGCCTCGGGCGAGGGCCTCGAGGTGCAGGAGCCCTACCGGCGCATCCGGCTGCGGTGGGTCGACATGACCGACATCGGGGCCGGCCCGGCGCAGACCGGCTACCGCACCCCGGGCAGCACCGGCCGGCGCGTGCAGGCCATGACCGCCGCGGCCACCGCCCGGTCGACGGCGGTGTACGGGCCGACCCAGGTCGAGCTGTCGCCGCAGATCCCGGCCCTGCAGAAGGCGAACATCGACCAGAAGGCGCGCGAGCAGCGCCCGCACGTCGACCTCGGTGCCTACGCGCCCGACTTCCCGGCGGGCCGGCTGGGCGAGTGGTTCCGCGCGCAGCGCCCCGACCTGCTGGGCTGAGCGGCGCTCAGAGCATGCCGGCGCCCACCGTGGCGTTGGTGGCCTCGTCGACGAGGATGAAGCGGCCGGTCACCCGGTTGCGGGCGTAGTCGTCGACGAACAGCGGCTGCATCGCCTTGAGGGTGACCCGGCCGATGTCGTTGAGGCCCAGTTCGCCGGCCTCGACGTCGTGGTCGAGGGTGTTGACGTCGAGCCGGTGGTGCACCGAGGTGACCACCGCGCGCACCGAGCGGGTGGTGTGCTTGAGCACGAGCTTGCGGCGCCCGCGCAGCGGCTCGTCGGCCATCCAGCACACGACGGCCTCCAGTTCCTGGGTGACCGCGGGGGCGTCGTCGAGGTGGCAGACCAGATCGCCGCGGGAGACGTCGACGTCGTCGGTGAGCCGCACGGTGACCGCCATGGGCGGGAACGCGACCTCGACCGGACCGGCCGGGCCGTCGATGCCGGCGATGGTCGTGGTGCGCCCCGAGGGCAGCACCTGCACGGCGTCGCCGACCCGGAGCACCCCGCTGGCCACGGTGCCGGCGTAGCCGCGGTAGTCGCGGTGCGCGTCGGACTGCGGCCGGATGACGTACTGCACCGGGAACCGGGCGTCGGCGACGTTGGCGTCGCCGACGACCTCCACCTGCTCGAGGTGGTGCAGCAGCGAGGGGCCGTCGTACCAGGGCATGTTCTGCGAGGCGGTGACCACGTTGTCCCCGGCCAGCGCCGAGATGGGCACGACCGTGATGTCGGGGACCCCCAGCCGTGCGGCGAAGGCGGTGGCCTCGTCGCGGATGGCGGTGAAGACGTCCTCGGCCCAGTCGACGAGGTCCATCTTGTTGACCGCGACCACCAGGTGCGGCACCCGCAGCAGCGCGGCCAGGAAGGCGTGCCGGCGCGACTGCTCGAGCATGCCCTTGCGGGCGTCGACCAGCACGATCGCGAGGTCGGCGGTCGAGGCGCCGGTGACCATGTTGCGGGTGTACTGCACGTGCCCGGGGGTGTCGGCCAGGATGAACGTGCGCCGCGGGGTGGTGAAGTACCGGTAGGCGACGTCGATGGTGATGCCCTGCTCGCGCTCGGCCCGCAGGCCGTCGGTGAGCAGCGAGAGGTCGACGTGATCGCCGCGCGAGGCCCGCGAGATGGCCTCGTACTGGTCCTCGAACACGGCCTTCGAGTCGTAGAGCAGCCGGCCGATGAGGGTGGACTTGCCGTCGTCCACCGAGCCCGCGGTGGCGATGCGCAGCATGTCCTTGCGGGCCGTGGCGATCTCGGCCGCGGCGGCGGTCAGGGCGTCGACGGGGGCGCTCACGCGGCCACCTCCTCGGGGTCGGGCTGGCTGGGGACGGCGCGGGGGCGGACGCTGGCGGGGTGTTCTTCGCCCCGCTGGTGCCCGGCCTGCTCGTGGTCGTGGTCGGCTACCTGGCGGGCTACGGCCTGACCACCCTGGTCAGCCACCTGCTCGACGCCGCCTTCGACGCCCCGCTGGGTGCCCGCACGCCCGAGGTGGTGGGCTGGCTGACCGGGCTGGCCCTGCTGGTGGCGCTGGTGCGCTGGCTGCTGCGACGGCGCCGGCATCAGAAGTAGCCCTCCTTCTTGCGGTCCTCCATCGCGGCGTCGCTGACCTTGTCGTCGCCGCGGGTGGCGCCGCGCTCGGTCAGCCGGGTCACCGCGATCTCGGCGATGACCTCCTCGACGGTGCGGGCCGTCGAGCGCACGGCCGCGGTGAGGTTGGCGTCGCCGACGGTGCGGTAGCGCACCGACTCGCGCAGCACGGGCTCGCCGGGCCTGGCGGTGATGAACTCGTTGACCGCGTAGAGCATGCCGCCGCGGTCGACGACGTCGCGCTCGGCGGCCAGGTACAGCTCGGGGATCGCGATCTGCTCCTGGGCGATGTAGGACCAGATGTCCAGCTCGGTCCAGTTCGACAGCGGGAACACCCGGATCGACTCACCGAGGTGGATGCGGCCGTTGTAGAGGTCCCACAGCTCGGGGCGCTGGTTCTTCGGGTCCCACTGGCCGAACTCGTCGCGGAAGCTGAACACCCGCTCCTTGGCGCGCGCCTTGTCCTCGTCGCGGCGGGCGCCGCCGAACAGGGCGGTGAAGC
>Ga0325401_1003839_pt1 | contig 13949 bp, 9 predicted proteins | sample PopdelMetagenome_FD_205666 | JGI IMG/M metagenome (GOLD analysis project Ga0325401, IMG submission 205666) | Populus deltoides microbial communities from Bellville, Georgia, United States - Xylem-PdKOR-R2 | ecosystem: Host-associated > Plants > Phyllosphere > Stem > Wood/Secondary xylem | place...
ATGGTTCTCTTCGAAGTGTTGTCCTCTGTTATCTCCAAGGCTTCAAGCCAAATAATGCATTCTTGAGATGTTAAAACCCGAGGTAAACAAAATGTGGCGATGAGAGGTCATTCGAAGAACCAATTTTTACCCCTCCAGGCCTTGGGATTTCTCGGAGGAGCCATTTACCATTGAAGGTGGCCAAGGTCATAACTTTTTTATGCAAGGAACAGTAAGGAATTGGAGGAGGTTCTTACATGCCATCATATCGATTTAATGCAATAATTATCAGTTAGAACTGCTATCCATCAACAATGACAGGTTCTATATTTGATAAAGTTGATAAAAACAAAACAGTTAGGTGATTGGAGAGCACAGACATGACATATATATTTTACGAGGTGGTTCCTAGTCCTATGTCTATGAAAAATGTCCATTTGAGATATAATAAAGAATTAAAATATATATATAAATGAACTCTTATACAATCATATACTTTTAAATAATTTAAAAGACTTTGATATTCATTGATCAGCCATAAAAGATGGATTTATTGCTTAAATTCTTATTGATTAAAATTTAATTATATTAACATATTGGTAAACCATGTATCATAATTATAGCACTAATTTTTTAAATTACATCTAAAAATCATACATGTGAAAAAAAAAAAATAGAAAATTGTACACTTACCATAAAAAAGTGGATGAGATGTTCACTTTTAGGGCATTAAAAAATAAAGCTATAGTTTTCTATATAAAAGAAATAAATAGCTTGTATAAAAGAAATAGCTATAGTTTTCTATATAAAAGAAATATATAGGGCATTAAATCAAGCTTTATTTAGCACTGAGTTGCTGAGATACATGTCCAGTGTGAAAAAAAAAGGAAAAAAAAAAAAAGAGAGAATGGGAAAAAGACCTTGATAATTTACAATTGTAAATAGGTGACATCTATTATTTGCCTGCAGAAATAGAAGGGTCAAGTACGGTCCTGGTAGGACTATGTCACATGGATGATGCTGAGATGAATGGGGGTTTCAGAACGACTGCAAATTGTACATTATTTTGCTTAGCTTGCAATGGCTCTGCCTGCGTCACTGAACCTTTTGTATAAAACTATGTGGATTTATCTCCTACAGTATCTCCACGTCTCTACATATCATGGAACAACCTCCTTATCTGATCAACGTTTGCTGGCATCAATGTGACTGGGCAGCGGTTATACTGCAGCAATGAAATAAAATGGCATCATGGAATAAGTATATTTTGGCCAAGTAGGGCAGGAGAATTGAGAGGAAAACCAAGCTTGAAGCAGAAATATGGATATTGATAGAGAATGGAACTAGATTCCTTACCTGAGATAAATATTTGAATATGCAAGCATAACAGAAAACAAATCCTGAGATTGTAACAACCGAAGGGTTTGCACGCTTTTGGGAGCACAACGGGCAGATTGTTCTATCGGGTGGCAGTGGAATCCCCTCTTTGGCAACCTGTTTAATAATAAGGAGACCATAATGTATCTTTGAACCTTTTGGATTTTCACGTCTGACAGAACCTAATACTAAGGTCATGAAGAGCTGAAAAATATTTGATAATTGTTGAAATTTGACATGAGAGACAGTTACATGAAAAGTAATGATTAAACTTCATTATCAACAGCATGACATGATATATTTTTCCATCATCTCCATCATTAAAACACCATAGCTTTATTGACCAAATAAAAAATATAGGTGCTCATGCATAATTTTCTATTATTTAAAGTAGATGCTTCCATGGATTTACATAGGAAAAGGAAACCATTACTATAACACGAGTATGTGTGAGTTCGTTTGCACGAGAATGAGAGAGTGGGGGGGGTACCCCGCTATGAAATCCAAGACTGAAAAGCTCCTTTCTCACCTTCGGGGCTGGAGGTGGTGGGGGTGGGGGATACACTGTTGGAGCTGACATTCTCTCCTCAGCAGATTGGTACCACCACTCCATCATCTGCGTGGTTCACACTAACAAAAAGTTAATGCCAGTCTATAGTTATTGTAAAGAGCAAAGATGTAAAAAGAAAAATGAAAATTAATGCATGAAAAACATAAATAGGACCATCAAATCATTGCTATTGCATGAAGTCTGCTATCTCGACATTAAAATGAACATGATATAACAAGATATAAGTTAGTTCTGAGAGGTTAGGGTCTCAAGACAAGTAAAGGCCTGGAAATGAGTACAGTGGAACTTTAGGGAGTGTCAGATTTGATACTGTCCAGCTGAAATAGGTTAGATGCCAAAAACATTTTACCATTATTTTGTAAAAAGAAATCAGTTCAGATTTGGTTATAAAGGTAAAACTTTTTTGAAACAGAAAGCACTGTTCAGCAAAGGATCGTAAAAACCTGCAACTGTAAAGGATCACTGGTAATGTTGATTGGGAAGGGGAAGAGAATTGAGCATTGCTAGCATTAGAAACAATGACAACAAGAACAACATGACATCTACAAGTAGCTACAGTTTTTGAAGACAATATTACTTGATAATGGACAACTCCCCAAGCAGGTAAACCACACTCACTTTAAAGACGAACACTGCTGCAATTAAGCCAGTTTGTGCATAGTCAAGCATTGTATATGCGCAGCTTAGCAATGCTCCTTGTAACGTCTGCACATTTATGATGGTATGTCAATATTCTACAGTGGAAAACAGCTATACAACTATATTGTCAATTTCTGCAAACAAATACTGAATAGCAAAAGGTTCCACATCAAGTTACTCAAGCAACTAAATAATTTAAATTATTATACCTTCAACCATGGTGGGCCATGAAGTCTCTCACGTTCATTGCTTCGTATCTTTGAAATTCTTGAAGTAGTGTCCATCTACCTTGACATCAAAACAATTGGACAGAGCACTAAGATATGTATCATTTGTTGAGGTTTTTCAAAGGACAATAAAATAGCAGCAAGCACTATATTTGAATATTTGTATTTCTGAATTTAAATATATCTGAATACTTATTGATAAAAATACAAGGGTAAATTCTCTATTCTATTCAAATCTAGTACCAGCTCTTGCCCTGTAGCTCGACAAACATGAATCCCAAGCGCATGTAGTCCTAAAGAATAGAACCCAGTAGCATCCAGCAAATATAAGAGCTGATAAGCAAATGACATTCCTGCATTGCAACACTTTAGATCAGATTGGACATTTTGACAAACACAAACTATTTCCAACCAAACATGAAGACAGAAACCGGTTTGGCACACAACAGCATGCTATAAAAGTTTCAGAATAATGATCAGGATACTGCATTGTAATATTCTAGATTAGATTAAAAAAGGCTGTATTGTTGGTCCAGAGCTTTGCTTGGGGTTCAGTAAGTAGCTAAGGGAAAGGATCTTCCAATTGACCAGTAAAATATAGAACAACTTCAGTACCCAATACTGGAAACATGTCACAAATTCGTCAGAAGATACCCTAATTGGATTGCTAAACATTAGAATTCCCTCACAATACACAAAAAGTTACAAAGGCATTCGTGCTTCTAAAATTATTTAGTATCTATACATAAAGGAGCATAAGGAAATATGTTGAATGTTATTGCAATAGATGAAACTTGAATACAACTTCTTCATGATTGATGTTCATGTTCCATGAAGAATACAGACATGTAAACTTTACATCATCATGTTATGAATTAACTCATCCCAACTTTCCTCAATTGCAAGCTCTTACATTTGACTTGAAAGACTAGATTAACAAGTACTATTCGAATGAGGACAAAATAAAAACTTTACCTTCACTACTAGCATGCAGCCACGGGTAGCAAACAAACATAATTTTCTGAATTTTCTTCATCAAACGTGCTCTAATTGTTGTTTCTCTAGAAACAAGAGAAGCCTCCCCTCCACTAAAATATTCAGCATCTTCAACTGTTTCATCACCATTTCCCCACAAACTTGCTTGAAGCCTGGCTTCCCTTTCTTTGTTATATATTGAATACAATTTTGACTTAAAATAAGGCAACACAACCTAGCAAGATGCATAAAAAAAGTCATTAACTTACATCATAATGGTTTGAAAGTAATTAACTTATTATGATACCATTTATATAGAGTGAAACTAGGTAACAGTTACTGTTTATAAACTTGTTTTAACTACCCTTCACAATGTTATGAGGAAAACAACTTCAGGGAAGAAAAATATATCAGCTAAAGGAAGGAGGGGATGGTACCAAAAATACAACTGAAAGAATTCTTTGGTGCTTTTCTAACCCTGAGTGCTGAATTCCATCCCCTGAGTTTGGATGCACATCTTCCTTCTTTACTCTTATCTTCACCGTCCTTCTTCGCAATCCATATAGGGATTCAGAAAAAGAAGCATCTGAAGAGGAATATACATACAAATTAATGAGCCCTATGCAACAAGTAAGGAACAACCTTAGTAGCCCAACTTAAACAAACAGCATGCTCAAATTTAGAGACACAGCGCAGCAATTTAAGAAACAAAATTAAATCAAACCATCACCACAACCGTACCCAGCAAAGCCTTATTAACAGCTCTCACACAACCAACCAACCATCACCACCACCATGTACCCAACAAAGCCTTATTAACAGCTTTCACACAACCAATCCTCCAACATCAATTTGGAAACATCCCCGATCCCATTTTCTAACCAAATGAGGATTAACCTCATCATCTATTCTTGAAAAAAAAATGAATATCTCTAATATTTACTTTCTATATCACCAAGAGAGGTTATAAACTCCAACTAATTCAGGGAGGGACAAACAATGGGATTAAGCAAGTTACCTGACTCACAGAGCACATAACATGTCAAGGGGAAGGAAATAAGTTTAGTTCTTGATGCATGGGGACACAAAAGACAAATCGTCATCGTGTGTTGCAGGGGTTCAATATTAAATGTATGACAAAAAATCAAATAGATAAGAATAAAAAAGGAATCAGTTAATGACACAAAACATGAGCATATAAACTAGAAGGATATAATCTCCAATCAAATAAGAAACAAGAGAAAACACAATCGATCACCCACTCACTTGGTAGTAGCAATGGCAACAACATAAGCCAAAGTTAATGTGAGTATGCAGTTAAATTTATTTATATAAAAAAATGCATATGGAATTATCAAAGAAACAGCAAGGCCATAGAAAGACGAAATTAAACCTGTAGTCCGCAAGCTATGAGTCTCAAGGACCAACATAAGCAATGAAAAGAATTCATCTTCATGGTCCAACACCTTATGCAGAAATGGTCTTCTTAATGCCAATACCTTCAAGACGACAAATCCACAATATTCAATAATGCAAATATTCAAAGGAAACATAAGCACAAGCCAACCTTTTGAATAAAAGTAAGTCAAGTAATTGCATCTTACCAAGAACATAAAAAAAAAAACATTTAAAAAAAGAGACTTGATTAACACATGAAATTGACAAACTCAAACAAAAATGAGAGAATTAAGAGAAACCCAGATGAAAATCTCAAGTGGGTCACAAAAATATCAGCTTCCCATCCCTTAAAAACTTGAAAAATTAAGTGGGCAAACAATTATATGCAAAACGAGAGATGTGGACATGTAGGTATGTATAAGTATGGGCAAACAATTACACCGATGGAGTAGGTGAGGGCAGCACGGAGACTGGCAGGGAGTTGTTGAGCAGCAGCCATCTCGAAGAAGGTGGGACGAGTCCCTTGTCCTCCTACTTGAAACAACATCTTCTTCTTCCTTTCTTTCTTGCTTGCTTTTCAAATTTCTCAGTTCGGGTTTCCTGAGGTTTTATATCAAGAAGTCTTTTGGACTCTGCAGTTCTTATCTTCACTTTGGGCTAGCATATGATTAGATAGGTTGTTGGCGTGTTGTCGTTACTGCAGAAATTTTTTAGAAACGTGCTGTTTTTAATTGTGAGATAATTAAAAACAACGTTTTCTAAGTATGTAATTAAAAACTGGTAACATTTAAAAGCATACAAGTAAATAAATAATATGTAAAAAATTTACTTAAATGGTTATAAGAATTAAACTATAAAATATAAAGCCACATCAATTTAATATAAATAACTTAAAATAAAAAATAATATGATAAACAAAAAAAATATAAAAAGTTAGCAACTAGTAGTATATAAAAAATAATAAATGCTTGTTAATTTTTTAGTATTATAAAGACTTGAATAATTTATTTAAGTGTTTGTAAAAATATTTTATATATCTATTTATGTATTTATTTATTATTATTATTATTATTATTATTATATCTTGAAGGTAAGTCTTTCAAATTAAATATATTATTATAAAGAAAGAATAATATTGTTTTAATATTTATAAATATGAGATTTTAAAAAACAAACTTGAATGGCTCAGTCAACTCGTGTCACATTAATTTATCATAAATATATTATTTATGTAATTAAATATTATAAAGTAAATTGATAGTGGAAGGGAGAACACCTGTGTTTTTTCTTTCTTTCTTTCTCAATATAGCATATAGTTTAGTGCATATTCATTCATTTAATACAAAACTATTAATGAAATCGTTTTATTATATCTTTCTCTTATATTGAGTAAATATTGCTTCATATTTGATAATTCATTTGTTATCTAAAATAATATTGTTTTTATTTTTTTTATAAAAAATGTTAAATATTAGGAAATATAACAAGAACAACTTCAAGATCATGATTCAACTGACTTATGTGTGTGTATTTAAAAAATTGTCATATAATTGTTTTTTTATATATTTAGCATTAATCAATTTAAAAAAGATGAGAAACTTGATTTTAGTAGAAATTAACTACTATAAATTACTTAATTTATTTTTATATAATTAAACAAATCTTTAAATGTCACTATGTTTTTAATAATATTTTTGTATAATATCCTCTTTTTCAATAATTACTTTCGTCAAGTTCTTACATCCAAATTTAAAATAATTACATGTATTTATTTCAAAAAATCCCATAATTTATACAAAAAATGTAATTTTTATTTTTTTAAAATTGTAATGATTAAATAATTTTGAGATTTTTTACTTCTTAAAGTATTTTAAGCAATTTTTCTGTACACATTTTTGAAACTACATCAAGAGACATTTATCCCGGCGCCGGAGAAACCATAACCAAACCCACACCACCATGAATTCCAGCAATGAAAATTTAAAAAACCATCCCTGAAAATTACCCAGGTATGTAGGTAGGTATTTCATAAACTCATGAAACAGCATCTTCACTGAATATACATAAATGGGTATCTATACAGTATGCTGTCACTGCTTCTCCCCTGCATGGAACCCTTTATCTTTCCCTTTGATTTCTCTACTTCCAAGAAGAAAAAGAGAGAGTAAAAAAGCTTCTTGTTGTGGAAGACTGATATTCTTAAGAGTATGTATCTATTAATGAATATAAAGTTATTTTATTTTATTGTTTATTAAAGAAGAAATAGTCTTTTTTTTTCCCAGTTTTCTTTATTTAGCCTATATATAGTTTTTTTTATATCTATGTTAAACTTTTTTTTTTTAATTATTTTGATTTCATTATGCAATATTAATGAAACCTTATCTTCTAGGGGTGGTCATTTTCGGTTCGGTTCGGTTTTTATAAAAAAAACAACCAAACCGAATTTTTTAGGGAAAAACCCGGTTCAAACCGGTTTGGCTCGGTTTTTTTCCCGGTTTTTTTTGTTTTGGTTCTATTCGATTTTTTCAGTTTTTTGCTTATAAAACCGAACCGGCCGGTTTTTTCAAAATTTTAATTGGTTTAATTGGTTTTTTTGGGTTCGGTTTTTTCGATTATTTTTTTTCCGGTTTTCTCGATTTAATCGGTTTTTCGGTTTTTTTGCTCACCCCTACTACCTTCTTTTTTATTTTTGTATTTCTTTTTATTTCTTTGGATTGTTTAACATGGTATTAGAGCTAGGTTTTATGAGACGAGACTTAATCTCAAACACAATTTATTCGTATTGGAGTTATGTGATGATAAATTTTTTTAAAGGTAAAAGAATGCGGGGATATGTTAATGGAATTTTTGTGAAACCTAGAAATACTAATGAGGGTTATGCTGCCTTGATAAATGCCTAGGAAGCATACAATACAAAAATTATTATTTGAATTAATTCTGTTGAGCATTCCATAAGTACATAGTTGGTGAAGTATGAGATAACAAAGAAAGTTTAAGATCATCTACAAATGTTATTTACTCAGTCAAATTTTACAAAGCATTATCAATTAGAGAATGATATATGAGCTCTTCACTAGAAGAATATAAGTATTCAGGAGTTTTATTATGCTATGACAGATATTTGAGATCAATTAGCTCTTACATAATCGGTAGAATTAAAGGCATGTGATGCCTATATTGCTCATAGAGAGCAAGAATGATTGATACAATTTTTAACGACACTTTGCAGTGATATTAAGGACTTAGATGTTCAATTTTTCATCGTTCTCCACTTCTTTTTGTTGACTTAGTTGTCAATGAATGAAAAAAAAAAGTCTTCAGTCTTATTTCGAAAAGAAAATTATTTCTACTTCTAGTCCTTCCACCTTCTACGCCACTGTTTAATAATCGGAATAAGCATTATTGTGCTATGGCATTTACTACCAAATAAATTTTTTGGTTACTTGCATATATGAAAGTTTTTTTTCTCATTTCACTTCTATGTATTGTGACAACCAGAGCTCTATTCAGATTACTCACAACTCAGTTTTTCATAAACGAATTAAGTACATTAAGATCGATTGTCATCTTACTCATCATCATCTCAAGTATGACACCATTACTTTGCTGTTTGTTTATTTTTTTGGTAGATTGCAGATTTCTTTATCAAGTTGCATTATATTTTCCACTTTGTTTTCTAGCTGCTTGACTCTCGATGCTTGTAGTTGCTGTATCGTGAGTTTAAAAGGGATATGTTATTTTGTTTTATTGTTTATTAAATGTAAAATAGTCTATGTATTTTCTTTTTAGTTTTCTTTGTTTAACCTATATATAATTGGTTTGTATTTAGATTAAACTTATTTCTTTTGATTATTTTGATTGTATTAGGTTTCCTCATTTCTTATTTTTATATTTCTCTTTATTTCTTCTAATTGTTTAAACGGTATCTACCTGTCTTGCTTTAATACAATATTTTTTTTAATGCTCATCTATCACTTTTTCCAAGTTTCTTTTTTTTAATTGTTTGTTTCATTATTTTACTCTCCAAGGCCTCGAGTTTTGCTTTAACAGTTGTCGTGCTGTCATGTTCTGTAATATACTGTCTTGATAAATCACTTGCCTTTCTCTCTCTTTCTAAGATGGAGAATGGACAGTTCAGCCATGAGTCCCATGGCCATGCGTTGACTTTTTATGAGGAGAGTGAGGAGAAGCTCAAGAAGATTGCCAAGCTATCCGGGGAGGAGATTGGATCTCCCTTATGCTATGGTTGCTTTGAAACCATTCATGGTCCAGCCTATTTTTGTGAAATTTGTGGTGACTTTTGGCTGCACAAATCATGCTTTGAATTGCCCTCTGAGCTACCAAAGCATTCTCTTCACTCAATTCATCCTCTCACCCTCATTGTTAGACCTCCTAGCCTTGCTGGGTTCTTCGTCTGTGATGGATGTAGAGATATGTCCCCTGGCTTTGCCTTCCACTGCAAAGCATGCCGGTTCAATCTTGATGTCAAATGTGCGATTTCAACTGACGGCGAGGATCTGAGATCAAGAAAAGGTGTGAAAAATACCGAGATTCCCTACTTCGGTGATGAGCACCTGCTAGTTTCCTTCAATGCCAAGCAGGAAGTTGAAAAAACTTGTACTGGATGCCAACTGCTCCTTTCAGGTCCTGCCTACGGTTGCTTGGACTGTGAATTCTACCTCCATGAATCATGTAAAGACATGCCATCGGAAATACAACATCCATACCACCCTCTGCACCCTCTCCACGCTCAAGTTGCTGAATATGGCTCAGAATGTGATGCCTGTCACATGCCAATTAGGAAGGTTTTTTATCGATGTTCTGAGTGCGACTTCAATCTGCATATTCTATGTGCTAACAAATCTCTACAGGTAGCATCTTCCTTAAAATTCAAGGGCCATGAGCACGATCTCTATTATTTTGTGGCGAGCTATTTCAACGAGTATTCTCTATGCAACACTTGCCGTAAGGTTTGCAAGGGCTCCTACTATATCTGTTTAGAGTGCAAATATTATGTTCATCTGGACTGCATTCCTTTACCGCGAGTTGTTGAGAATGATTGCCACTCCCGCGACTATTCCCATTGCCTCACCCTTAAGGATTGCTTTGTTGAAGACGACTCGGGCCAGTATTACTGTGAGCTCTGTGAGAAAGAAAGGGATCCAACGTATCCTGTTTACTACTGTGATCAATGCCCTGATCGCAATCCATTTCTCGCTCATATTGAATGCCTGATGTTGGAGGTAAGGCCAAATTTAAGCCCTTATGGAGGAAAAAAGTGAAAACCATGCTTGCATTATTGTCTAATTTTCAACTAGTATCATGCAACTTCAATTTACTTTGCTATATATACATATTCAAAATCTCTTAATCAGACATATAATGCTCTGAACTTCATGCGGGACTCGTCCTTACATGCTTTGAGTTGCATTTGTTTGTGGTATAATGATTCTCATGTTTTATTTGTTGGACATGGTGGACTTTCTTCGTTTGGAAGAAACTTCACTAGAGGCGATAACATGGGTTGTTTTACAGTTAATGGAAGCAGAGCTCAACTCTGCGAGGACCTCTGCCAACATGGTTGATGATGGAGATGTAAAGGGTGATACGAAGTGCCTTGCTCTCGTCAAGTACACAACTATCCCACCTGAGAATCAAATTAAGGTCAGGCCATTTGAGTGATCTTAGTTTATTTTTGTTATTTCAACTTCTGCTTCTGTTCTCTTGATTTAGAATGGAGGTTTCAAAATGTCATTTTATTGGATTGTTATTATGATAGAACTAATTCAGCTCAAAAGCTTAAATTATTAGACGAGATTTAAGATATAATTTATATTATTTTCTTGCATGAACTTATTCTACCTTCTACTTAATTTTTATTAAATAAATGAGGATGTTGATGTTCAAACTCGTAACCGCTTGGTCATCAAGACTCTAATATTATGTTAAAGAACCAATTCAATCCAGAAACTTAAACTAATAAATAAGATCCAAGACATAATTTTTATTATTCTCTATCAATTATTTCTACAGCCATTAGGCTGAATGGCATGCTTACTCTAAATTTATAAAGTCTATTTTTTGTAGCGTTTACTTGAATACTACAGCAATTTACTTGAATCAACATAGAAAGTGAAGGCACTGATGCATTCAAAGCTGCTCACAATGTTTTACCCTCCAATTATATTGAATAGACGTGTAAGTTTGGTTTGTTAATTCTCTTCTTTCTCTAAGATGCAGCTTAAAGGTTTCTGGCATGAACATATCCTGGTCCCTGACAATGAGGAATCAGATGCAAGGAGAAGTTACTGTTCTTGGTGCGATGGCAAAATTTTTGTTCCAGGCTATACCTGTCAACAATGTTCGGGAAACTGGCATATATCATGCGCTAAATCGCCCCCTAAAAAGACACACTTTCTTCACTCACAGCACACCCTAACTATGTTTTATCCTCATTATTTTAAGTACTTTATATGCGATGGCTGTAGAGATCTTTGCCATGATGTTGCTGGTTATCATTGCTATGAGTGCCGCTTCTTCCTTGATATGAAATGTGCTTCTCTACCTGATGATCAGTGCGAGCAATTGAAGAAGACAGAAAGCAAAACTATATATTTTTGCCACAAGCATAAATTAACAAGAGCCAACTGTGCAAAAGGAATTAAAGAGAAATGCAAGGTCTGTCAGCTCCGTATCTCCGGTGCAACATATTGCTGCATTAACTGCAACTTCTTCCTTCATGAATCCTGCCTCGAAACACCACAAGAAATACAGCACCAGTATCACCTGCAGCACCCCCTTCTTGGTCGGGACTTTGATGGAAATCCAAAAAACTGCAGAGCCTGCAACCTGCAAATTTGGGATATTGCCTATTACTGTGATATCTGCGATTTTGCTCTCCATTTTACATGTGCTACTTACTTAACTTCCACTCTCAAACATGAGTTCCACCATGAGCACACACTCTTTTCCTTCGTAGCATGGGATCTATGGGATCAGGGCTTTATCCAGTCGCTAGAACCACAACCTTCAAAAGGCAATTTTTGTTGCGAGACCTGTGGAAATGATTGCAGTGGTTCCTTCTATCGTTGTGTTGAATGCAACATTAATCGACATCTTGAGTGCATTCCATTGCCATTTAAAGTTCAGCATGAAGACCACTCGGATCCTCTTACTCTCATGGAAAATGTAGTCGAAGATGATTATGGAGAATATTACTGTGAGATTTGCCAGGATAAAAGGAACCCAAATCATCCTGTTTATTGCTGCAAGATGTGTAAGGATAACTGGTTCATTGCTCATATTGGATGCGTGATTAAAGAGGTGAAACATGTTATTCCATAAATTGCTTTGATTATTTGTTAAAAAACTTCTGTAACAAATCATCTGCAAGCCTATATCTTTAGTACCTGCTACATTTTCTTATGTTGATCATTTAAAATGTTTGATTTATCAGGGAGACACTTCATTAGAAATACTGGAATGGTGGAATAAAGATTTGGGATCAGACTATGAGAAGACCTCTAGCAAGGAGGATGATGGGACTTCCCTTGCCAGTCCTTCTGATCTAGAGAGTTATGCAATGGGAGAGCATAATAAGGAAGTCTCTGGAATTACTGAACTTGATTAAAACATCGAGGGTAATGCAAAGGAAATAAGGCAATGAGAGAAATGTGCCTGCTGGGATCCTTGCGATGTTTTCTTGCCTGCAATAGACCAGTGATTGGTATGTTGAAACATCTTCAGCTAGCTTGTAACGCTCGGTATATTGGTGAATGCACATAAAACAATCTCTACATTGCAAATTACTAAGAACATTGTTACAAAATTTATCTTATCGAAAGTGGAGAAGGAGCATTTGTGCTAAGTAATTAGAAATATAGTATGATTTTCAAAGTTAGGGTATGTCTTCTTAATGGCAATTCTAAACTAAGAAAAATTAAAGTTAATTGATATTAATCAAAATGAAAAAGAATTAGTTCTTCTTTGACAAGAAGAACATTTTACTGTCTTTATTATTCTATTACTTCAAATCACATTTTTGTTTATTGTGTATCTAGGAGTGATTATTTTCAGTTCGGTTCGGTTTTTATAAAAAAAAAGTAACCAAATCAATTTTTTTTTTAAAAACCGAAACCGGTTCTAAACGATCAGTTTCGGTGTTTTTTGGTTTGGCTCTGTTTTGACTCAGTTTTTTTCCAGTTTGGCTCGTTTTTTCCTGGTTTTTCCGGTTTGGGTTTGATTTTTTCGGTTTCAGGCTTATAAAACCAAACCGAACCGGTTGGTTTTTTCAAAATTTTAATCGTTTTAAGCGGTTTTTTTTCACGGTTCTGTTTTTTCAAAATTTTTTTCTGGTTTTCTCGATTTAATTGGTTTTTCGGTTTTTTTACTCGCCCCCACCCCAGTATATCCTTTCAATTCTTACGAGATTACATTTATATTCTGATATGTTAGAAGAAGGTTTGAGAGGAAAGCAAGTTTTTCTCTTGTTTATATTCCTTTTTATATTTTTTTAATTACAAGTTTATTTATATATATAAAATCCTAGACAATTAAACATTTAAAGTAAATAAAAAAACTAATTCTAATCTGATCGAGAAAGCATGCCTAGAAAGCATACTGTTGACTAGAAAGCATATCAAGAACAACAATTTCCTGTTTATTTTAATTATCAAGTATCGAGAAAGCATGCTTTTAACGTTACTGCTTTGCTTTGCTGAGTCCTCGAGTCATCATCTGTTACCACTCAAGATTCCAGCTCAATATTGATCAGCACGCGGCCA
>Ga0325401_1003844_pt1 | contig 13942 bp, 13 predicted proteins | sample PopdelMetagenome_FD_205666 | JGI IMG/M metagenome (GOLD analysis project Ga0325401, IMG submission 205666) | Populus deltoides microbial communities from Bellville, Georgia, United States - Xylem-PdKOR-R2 | ecosystem: Host-associated > Plants > Phyllosphere > Stem > Wood/Secondary xylem | place...
TAATTTTTTAAAATATAATTTTTTTCAATAAAAATAATGATTTTTTGATTAATAATCTATGATAATACAAGGCTGGTCTTCCCTACATGTTCAAAGTCAGACTGTGAATTAAGCTATAGGCAGAGCTAATGAGCAAAAACTACCTTAGATTCAAGTAAATTGTAGTGTTCTTACCAAAACAGAATTTTAGGCAAATGGAAGGAAAAGCTCAAAATTAAAAAACGTTATCCCCATTGCTTGTAGTGTCATGTTTCCAAACAGATATACAAAAGTCACCATCTAACTTGCCAATTTAACCCTATTCTAGTACTAAAATTGTGTTCGAGAATATAATAGTAGTTACGGTTTAAAATATTTTTTACTCATAAATTAATTAAAATAATATTTTTTTATTTTTTAAAAAATTATTTTTCACATCAACACATCAAAACGATCTGGAAAGATAAAAAAATTATTTTTATACTAGAAAAATTTAAATTAAAAAAACACACGATTTCAATCACGTTTCCAAACACACCCTAAAAATACATAGCACAAATTAGACAACTTCTAGTTCAACATTGTCCGCACCATTACCAGCCACAGCTTGATCACCATAATTCTAGAAGTAATTATCGTGGTTGCAATCCCGTTGCTGTTCTTTCTAACTTTCCAACTGGATGACCCGAAACGACAAACGATGGTCAATTCCACCAGCATTTACCTTGATAACAAGAATAGTTATTCTCATAACTAAACTGATATTGCCTACAGTACATACAAACACCTCCAAAACAAAAACACAACGCAATCCTAGTTCAAAAAAGAAGTTCCCCGAGTAATGCACTGGCCACAACATTCAAATCTGAAACTGCTACTGAAATCTTGAGAGGTGAATGCAGTTTATAAGAGGTATATGCAGAAAGATTAATATAATTCATTGCTAGGCTGTATCACAAAGAAGTTGACAGTAATATCGGCAAAGGAGCAAGGTTATGTGGGAAAAACAAGAACCAAAAGTAGCTTCCCTCGAACAACGTGATTGGAGATTATAGAACTCCACTCCGATAGCTGGCAACCAGCACAGCTGACTACGGCTTTTGGCCATTCTACCACTGGTTTCCCAACTATGAGAGAGATAATAATTCACAAACAAGGTAGAAGCTGAAGGATTATAATTACTTTATAGCAGGAAAAAAAAACCCTTAAAAGAGGATTAAAAGAAAAAAATCACAGGTTTCATAAATATGAGAACGCGTCTGAGCATCCATTTATCTAGCAATTCCCAATTATGGAAGGAGCAACAATTCACCGACAATTCCAAGCTAAAGGATTATAATTCCTCTAGAGCAGGAAAAAACTTCAGAGGATTAAAACATTAACATGACTGATGCATACATATGAGAAGCCACCTGATAATCCTAGGATGCATGATGCATCTATACTGAATATTCAGTTAAGCCTAGTCCCTAATTTTGGTTTGCTGAGTTATTGAAGATCTTCATGGCATTCACTGCCAGAATCAAAATTGTATTTTTCACAACCATCAGACCAAGGAGCACAACGTCTAGAATGTCATAAAGCACAGCATGAATTCTATGCTTGCGTTAGAGCACAATTAAGAAGAAAATATCACTTATAATTTGACAAAAAATGAACAATAAGATTTATCATTGATAATGGCTATAAAATAAATCCATAAAAGTACAAGACTTTCCATCTTCTCTATTTTCACGCATCAGTCAGTCACATTTGCACAGGTCAATCTACATTCAGCTATATCCATAATAACTATGTAACGATTCAGCATCCAGTTAAAACACTTCCAATTGAAGTCCTATCTAATATTAATACTATGCTATTAACCTCACCAAAAACATATTTGAACACACAGCTAAGTAGATTGAGAGCTTACTACCATTACAAAATCTCTATATTTTCAATGTCCCATATCATCATCAACATCAAACGCAACCAGTAACTCTTTCACATCCCTCTCCGTGGCACTCAACATGTCAAAGTGCCTGGCTAGCCCTTCCCCCATTTCATTTGTACCATGTGATTCCCATTGCCCAACAAGCCACACCTCCTCTCTAATACAATTCTCATTCTCCGAATCCTTAAGCCAATAAAGCACATTCTCCGGGTTCATGATCCAACTCTCACACACACTCTTGTGCGAATTCAAATTCGCCAACTCAAACACCTGATCCTTTCTCATAAACAAATTCCCTCTAGATAATCCAGGCCCCTTCACTCTACCTCTCGAAATCGCCATACTACACAACCCATTAAAGAAATGTGCTAACATATCATTAACAGGCAAAAAACTTTCAAGAAAAGGCAAGCATAACAACTTGAAATAACGACGATTCAAATTAAGAACCAATGGGTCATCCAGTCGGGTTGTTTCCCTTGTCAACAACCCGATTTCCAAAGCTACTCGATACGTAACACGGATATCGCCATTACTACCAAGTACACCCTTCATCATCATCATAAAACCACCATCAGATGTCGGTGGGAGTACATGATTACATAACTTGAGATCGAGAGATTTGAGATTTGTAAAAACCTTTCTGATTCTGGGGATGGCAGTTCGAGGAGTGTGGAGGTGTTTTTGCCGACATGGTAGAGATTCCCAGTTCTCGCCTGCTAATGGGCATCTGACGTAGACTGTTGCGGTTTTGGAAACGAGGGAAAGGAAGTGTTTTGAGACAGAGGAGCAGCGGATGAGGGTCCTGGGGTCATCTTGAAAGTTTGACAAGATTTTGAGGATTAAGTCATCTGGGAATTTCTTTAATTTGTCTGATAATCTTTCAGATCTTCTTACAGGGATATTAAGGTTCTCGCCTTGCCTGCCCGATTTGGATTTTCCCATTTGCTTGAAGCTGAGAGTAAAGAGGTTTCCAGCGGGGGTTGAAAATGTCAAACTCGTGTAAATTTGGATTAATATGTGAAATTCATAAATTTTAAAACTGAAATAACCATTTAAAAATTAAATTGAAACTTTATAAAACTTAATTTTTTATTAATTATATTAAATAATTAAATAATAATATTAAAAAACATGAACCAAGTCAACCAACTAAGATTAATCCTCACATCTTAGATTAGACTATAATAATTTTATTAAAAATAAATAAAATAAATTATAAAATTTAATAAATTCATGATAATTTTTTTTATAAAAAAAAAACCAAAATACAGTTCCAGTGAATCAATGAAAGGCGAATTTAACTGTTCCTTTAGTTTTTTTTTTAATAAAATAAATCACAGTTATTAGACACGCAAATGGTGAACTTTTAGTTGAAAAAAATCTGCTGTAAATACTTTTTTTTTTCAATTTTTAAAGCTCCCCCCTAAAAAATTCTTGAAAAAGAATAAATATAAATGATGAACTTCCAATGACAAATAATAAACTTTTTTCTACTGTCAAGACTGTAGTTTCTATACATGAGAATAACAGGTTAAGTTTTTTTTCTAGTTGCAAAGGAAAAAACAAGTGGCCATGCATACAAATGGAGAAGAATCCTCCTTGGGTAAATGTACACAAGCGCTTGGATGACGATCGGGAAGAACCAATTATAACCGAACACAGACACTGCAATGAGAAGCCCTGCTTGCTCTTTCTTTTCTCTCCTGATTCTTCCCTTCAATTCAAACAGGAATGAGAAGCAGCAGCAATCATGCCTGGAACATGGATCATGCTTCCACAAGCAATCCTGGAGGGGAAAGTGGTGGAACAGCTGCTTCATGAGATACCGCAGTAGTTTCTAAACCCAAAACCTTCCTAGCTGTTGCTTGATTCTCTCTACTTTTGTTGGTCTTTCTTGACTGCATTGATTCGGAGGCAACTGTTCTTGACGAGTTACTACTATCGACAGATGCTAGAAACTTGTCTCGTGAAAGTGTTGTTGGGGCAGATTGAATAACAGAGCTGTAGACACCCGACTCTCTTAAGCCCTGAATTATGGCCTGAAATATACAAGCAGCAATCATAAATCAATAAGGAAATCACCGAGCAATTGATGCACACGCTTCAGATGCATTTGGCCTTGGGCCTAGAGATTTTCACATCTTGATGGCAAGGATCAGCTAGTTGATTGCACACATCATAATTTTTTTTCTCGGTTTGTACAAGATAATTTCCACCGTCTTAATTCTTAAGCTATGAATTCCATTTCATCTGTTTATTTTTATTAGCAATAAACAATTAGCTATGAATTCCATTCAGATTAAGTTACTAAGCCTTGATCTTAGTAAGCCCTCATGTCAGGATCACAAAGGGCGTGTTACCATGTAAAATCCTAATGCTTTCTCCTTCCCTACTTATTCTTGTGTTTTGGTTATTAGCTCTCCCTTAATTTATAGATGGACAGTTGGGGAAAAAAACGAACTATATTTGGTTGTATCCTTGTCGTTTTACTTTGTGAAGATGTCTTAGTCTTGCTTACCATAGGAGAATATATGCGAGTTAAAATGCTCTTCTTCAGGAGCTTCAATTTCAAGTCTTTGTCACCCCATACGACATGTTCACGATACCTAAAATGGGAATAAAACACCTTCAAGTATTGTTATGTTTCCAGAAACATGTGAATACCAGCAGTCCTCACAGAAATAAGAAAAGGAAGTTTCTTACCAGTTTCGCATTTCCTCCTCGGTTGCAGTTGATGCAATTATGAATGCCTGCAATAACGTTCGCTTGATAAGATGAAGAGTAAGAAAGAAAAAAATGGAATTCAAAACAAACTAAATTTCTTGAAAACAATGTTTTAGTTAAAAGCTTCAACCCCTGTATTCTTCCATCAACTTGAGCTATAAGGAAATGAAATAAACCAAAGTAATTATCTCTTGTTCATAGGAAGTGTCATTACCAGAACCCTAACCAAGAAGCAGTTATCTAGGGCTTAATTCCCTGGTTCAACTAAGAATCAAGAGTTATGAGAAAATCTGTAAAACAAAAGGCACCAACACCATCTGCATTCCCTCAGCGAACTGGTACTATGATACAAACACCTGATTAATGGAACTCGGATCTTATTTCTAGGAAACAGACTGCCTTCAGTTTTTGCACTGTGCACTGACATCATAAGCTGTAAACCACATGCCTCCTATATCTGCAGAATGCAGCAGGGAAACCCTTCTCAAGGATATCATTATTAGTCAACAATGCATAGTGGCCACCACTAGGTATTGGCTCTAGCATAATGCAACTTGGTCACCCAGTCACTGCTATATACCAATCCAACTTAACCAGCCACTAACTCGTTTTGTAAGCCACAAAGAATGAAGAAGTAGCTGCCTGGCATCACCACTATCAAAAACATCATTACTTGAGTCATGTATCATTGTCAGCCATTTTTATGTGTTGTCCCTGTATGCTACACTGCTACTATGCACACAGGGATGTAGGGCTAAGAAAAGCACCTACTCAGGCATTTCTCAATCATATTTACTTGCTAAACATGAGTTTTGAAACAAAAAGCAAAAAAAAAAAGGATCCAGAACACAATTATCCTAACATGTTCCAAAGGTCCACGTTCAAAATGATTTCTCTTTGGAAACTTAACTCTTCAAAGTTAAATTTAAAAGGCACCATGTTCTAAATGAACAAACTAATCTACTTTGAATCCCCTGTGCAGATGTGCTCAAATTGGAGACTGTAATTTTTATATTCATATACTTACCGCTACTTGTCATGAAAAGGCAGCAGCAGAAATGAGCAAACGAGATAAATATTAAGAGAAAGAACTAAACTCACAGATCTGTCAAAATCCAACATAAAGCATCTTTTGACATCCTCCTTTGTAGGCTTGCAGCCACACCGATCACGTCTAGAAGTCAAGTCAGAAAATTTGGAATACGTGTAATGTAGAACAGCAGCCTCTTCCAATTTCACCTCACTGACAATTTGTATACCAGATATAATGTCTTTGTCAGAAAGCGAAGATACTGTTCATGTCACTATAATTGTCAATTAAGGACCAGCAGTGCCATACAAATTTTCAAGAGCTCATATTGAAGAAAATAGCATTAGCACAAGTGGTAAATCAAGAAACAAAAGGAGGAATTTAACAAATTTAAAAATAATGCTACTGCTGACAATTACTGATGTATATCTATACATGCAAAAAGACATGTAGCCCACAAAAATGAAGAATCTATGCTAAACATATAAACATGCTTGCCGTACTTTGGGGTTTTCATATAGTTGTGCCATCTGTGTGCGCCATTAGGACGTAGATGATCTTGAACTCGAGCAGCTGACTTCCCATTTCCATAAGTTAAGAAATAATTTGGATTGCCACGAGTAGATTCCTTGTACATTCCAAAGTACGTATCCTTTGGGAGATGGTCATAATTCTTCTTGAACATCGACACCTGTTAGCATAGATAGATGAATACATGGGATAGACTACGCATTTATCTTCAAAGATAGGCAAACATTGATAATAAACAGCATTGTTCAAAACAATAAGAAAACTAAATCCAGAAAATTATGGTTAGAAACTAGAAAAATGCAGGACACACCATTGCTTCAAAGTTTCTTAAAAAATATAACTCATCCACAATCATATAATCCCTTTCTAACTCTTAAAATTAAATCATCAGAAGCAGCTTCTCTCAAGTGTCATGCATGAAGCAAGTTGAACATAAGCCCGGAAAAGAAATACTTCTAACTTTAACCATGTGTAATGATCAAATACATTGCAATTGATATAAAATTTTCAAGCACAAGGAATTTAACCAGACCAGAGCACCGATATACAGCACACAATAAATTCATCATGTTCCAAGACAAAGTGCCACACTCAATGGATAGTTTGAGAGATTTACCTCACCAAAAGGATCCTCAATATCATCTCGTTCAATACTGCTCTCCTGACAAAATAAAGAATCAACACTATTTAGAAGAAAAAGAATAGTTGAGAAATATTAATAGGACTGACACTTTTACATTTACAAATCCCCTAATTGCATTATCACAAAAAAGACGTTCCACACAATGTGACTCACATAATTTGGAAACACAACCATATCCACATTTCCAGGAACATCAAGCAGCAACTGCCTCAAAGAATATTCACGGGCACCAGCAGGGTGAATCAGTTCATCAGTGTCAAGATGAAGTATCCAGTCCATTCCTGCATCCTAAAATTTTGTTGTTTGTGAGAACAGAGAGTGTTCAAAACAATTTGTTATTGCTAGAAATAGGAAGAGTACTGTCATGGATGAGTAAATAGTGGTGCGTAATGCATACCCTTGCCATGACAATTGCCATTTCCATGTTGAGAGATTGCTTCACAAACAGCTCATAATTGCATGGTTTGTAAAAGAAACTGGACAGCCATGTCTCATTCCATATCCGACTGATTAAGAAAAAAGGAGCATAAAAACGATAGAGTTAAGAGGAGACATAAAACAGAAACCATATTGAAAGTTTTCAAGATGATTAAGTTGTGAATACAGGAACAAAATGCCTGGTTCAAACAGAATAAACACTCACAAAGAGTTAGACATAGAATCATCAACATTAAATAGCTTTAAGCAAAAGTGAATCTTTTTTCTTTCTTCATTTGAAATAAGGGTAATACAAAGAAAATATATTCAGTTTGCTTCAAATTGAAACAGAAATGAATTAAACATGAACATATGAAAACTAGCCAACCTTTTAGCCTGTTGCTCCTCTAGCTCTGTTGTTCTATAAATCAATTTTACTCCCTGGGAAATCAACAAAATAGCTCATACTAAATAATTCAGAAGAAAAAACATAAGAAAATAAAACCAGGGGAACTCCAATATAAGAATAAAACAAACAATAACAAATTGGTAACATCAAAGGTCATGTGAACTCACAGGAATGGACTCCAAAACTTTAGACGTGTTAGGAGACGCTGCATTCCCTTCCACAAAAAGGAAAAAGGTTGTCACCCCCATAACCTTATGATAAAACATCCACGGTAGAATCTGATCCAAACCAGCTGAAGTACTTGTTGTGATACATATCTGCACATTAAGTAACAAACCAACAAAATGTCAGATAAAATAATTCAACTTACAGACAATTGATTCACTTGATTAAGTCTTTCATTTCTCAAAATCAAAATAGCATTAACATTTTAAAGAACATTCAAATCTTAAAACATTCCCTCATTTCCTTCCCTCATCAACCAAAGTAGCAACAGATCACAGATAAATTAACTCATAAAATGAAACTAAATCCTATTCAACAAGCAAGAAGAGTATATCACTCAGTTCCAATTCCAAAATATCTTGCAAACCAGGATCAGCGAAGTTCACATCTTTCACAGCAAAAAAAAAAACATAAAACATATAGTTAACCATTAATTATTCATAACTAAAGCTAAAATCTCACAGAATCTACCAAAATTCAATAAAAACCCCAAAACCCAGAAACAGATCCATCACCAAACCTCAGAAGCCAATGCGAGTCCAAACACGAAACTCAAAACCAATCAGAATTCAACAAGGAAAAAAAAAACAACCCATTAAAATTCAGCAAAAAAAATCAACCCGGAAACAAAAACAATTCAAAAACAGACCTTAGGCCTCAAATTAGCTTGAAAATCAAACTTCCAATCACGAAAATAAGGAAAAGAAGGTGCCCCACTACGTCCAAGACTAGAACAGTCAGATGATTTGTGAGCTTTAGGCGATAAAACAGATAATTCCATGCCAGGGAAGATCTCATGATTTTTAATGTGAGACCCTTGTGGGGCCCAACGAGAGTTGGCTGTTGTGGGATCCATCATGAAGCCAGAATTGCCTTTCCATTGGAGGATAAAAGCTAAGGCTGCAAGAGAAAGAGGGAGGAGAGTTAGGAGGAGGATTAGTCTTGAGGTGAAGGATTGAGTGGAGATGGTGGTTGAGGTAGCGGTGGAGGAGCGGAGGGGAGCGTGGAGGTGGTGGCTGGGCATGGTGGTTGAGAGAGAGAGAGAGAGAGTGATGGAACGGTGGACTGCTGGTAGTTAAGTTACAGGGGAATTTAATTTTATTTTTTTGGTGGGAGAGATTGAGTATTTCGTTATTGTTTGATGGAAATTAATTTTTTTAAAATAAATTTTAAAAAAATAATTTTAAAAAAATAAATTATTTTTTAATATTTAATAATATAATAAAAAAATAATTTAAAAAATACTTTTTAATATTTGATTATATTATAAAAAATAAATTGAAAAATAACTTATTAATATTTTATTTTTAAAAAATTTATTAAAATAATAAGAAATACATCTTACAAATTAAAAAGTTGAATGAAAATGAAATTGAAAAAAAAATATTATTTCATATATTATTTCAAATAAAAAAAATAATAATTAAAATAATAAAGATTAAATTTAAAAAATAAAAAAATTGAAAAATAAAGAAATTAAAATAATAATAATTAACATTTCATAAATTATTTCAAATAAAATAAGTATCAATAAAAAAAATAAGGACCAGATTTGATAGATAAAAAATTTTAATTAAAAAATGATAAGGGAAAAGCAAATAAAAATTATAAAAATAAAGACCAAAATTAATATAAAAATTAAATTCTAAGGGATGAAATTGAAAAATAACTATTCAGATATATATATATATATATAATAATCAAAAGTTTGAGGACCAAATTTGATATAATTAGCAAATAATATGATATTTCTAAATTTTTCATAACTTTCAAAAAGTGTTTTCTGCTAAAAAAAAAAACACTTTCCTGGAAACCAAGTCAAATTTTTCTTTGACTGAAAAATGTTTTCCGTTGATCAGAAAGTATTTTCCGTTGACCAACTTTTCTAATGGCAAACAAACATAGAAAAGTTTGGAAAATAATTTATGAAAATCAGTTTTTAAAAAACAAACACAATCTTAATATATATGTGTGTGTGAGAGAGAGAGAGATTTTAAAAATATATTTTTATATTAATTTAAAAGTATTTTTAATTGAAAGGTAATAAATATTTAAATAATATATAATTTAAATATTACAGTGCCCAATAATCTTAAAAAATTTAAAAGATCTTACTACGAGTAGATATAATATCTAAACCATGAGAACTTTTATTTTTTGATATGTTAATATTAAAAATAAAAATAAAAACTAAAAAGATATTATTTTAATAAATTTTTAATTAAAAATCATTTTTAAAAATTAACATGCACCACTATGCAGATAGTTTTTTTACTTTTTAATCTTATAAAAGAAATATAATATATACCTTTAATCAAAGATAATGTCATGAGCTTGTAGAGATAATTTATAATAAATCTATGTTAAGAAATTATAAATTAAAGCTTTTTGTTAAAATTTCCTCTTATATATATATATATATATATATATATATATATATATATATACACTTGTTAAAGCACAAAGATGTAATTTATATGTTGATTTTCTAATATATAATAAAATGTTATTGATTAAAGTTTAAATATATCAAACAGCTATGAAAGTGACATTCCCCAGTTTTACGATTGAGCTACCATCATTTGCCTCCACAATGAAGTGGTGCTTCGCCTATGAATTTGAGGAGGAAGAGCCAGTCCTTCTATGGATGGCGGAAGGTTTGATTCAGCAGAACGATGACAGCAGGCAGCTGGAGGAGTTAGGTGGTGAGTATTTTTCGTGAGCTTGTTTCATGGTCCATATTTCAAGTGGCAACCATTGATTGCTCTCTCTAGGTGAAGCTTGACCTAGTAAATGATCTTGCTCGATGGGCTGCGGGAGAAACATATTTTGGGCTCGAGGATGAACTGGAGGCTCACTTGCAACCTGAAATATATAAAAGGTCTCGCCATTCTTCTTACACTCGTGATGATTCTGATGGCATAAAAAAGTTTGAGGCCTTTCATAAAGCCAAGTGTTCAAGGGCCTTTCTACCATTCCGACATGGTGAGACGAGCTACGTAAATAATAATGTCGTTGGTTTGCTGCCTAAGTTTGAAGAGGTTGAGGGTTCTAAGTTTGAAGAGGTTATAACATCTCTGAGCTACCTAGTTCCATTGCGGAGTTGAAACTCCTGAGGCACCTGGACCTCTCATCCACCATGATTAGAAGTTTACTGGAGTCAACAGGTTTCCTATACAACTTGCAGACATTGATTTTAAGTGACTGTTCTTATCTCACAAAGTGGCCTTCAAAAATGGGGAATTTAATCAATTTATGTTATCTTGATAAACAGATGTGTATTTGATAGGGGAGATGCCATTAGGAATTAAAAATCTAAAGCGTCTTCGCAAACTGTCTGATTTTGTTGTCAGCAGGAAAATTGGGCATGGGATAGAGGAGCTAATGGATTTAAACTTTCTCTGTGGAACGCTTTGCATTTCAAGGTTAGAGAATGTGGTTGATCATCGGAGAGCAAGGCAGGCCAATTTACCGGAGAAGCAGGATCTAGAAGCTTTGGTGCTGAAATGGAGTTCTGATATCACCGATTCAAGAAATGAAAGGATTGAAAAAGATGTATTAGACATGCTGCAACCTCATCAGGGGCTGAAAGAGCTGACAATCAACTCTTATTCTTCCAGAGTTTCCATCTTGGGTTGGAGATCCTTCCCTCTCTAACATGGTGCTTCTAAGTTTGGAGAATTGTGAAAACTGCACATCCGTGCCAGCTCTTGGGCTTTTAAAATCGGTCAAGGACCTTTCCATCACTGGGATGAGTGGACTGCAGAGCATAGGTCGTGAGATTTACGGGGAATGCTGCTCAAATCCTTTTCCTTCACTGGAGACTCTTTATTTCAAAGACATGCCTGGATGGAACTACTGGCTTGCCAACGGCGAAGAACAAGTTGAAGTTTTCCCTCGCCTGCATAAGCTTTCTATCTTGAATTGTTCTCGGGTATTGGGAAGATTGCTATATTATCTTCCTTCATTGAAAGAGCTAGTTATTTGTGAATCCAAGTGCTTGTCGGTTTCTATTTCAAGTTTTCCGATGCTCCGTAATTTAGATGTTGATGGATGCAAGGAATTAATCTGCAGAAGCACGACTCAATTTAGCTCACTCAACTCCGTGGTTCTTTCGTGCATTTCAAATTTCAGTTTTCTAACTTAGGGCTTCATGCAAGGGTTGGCAGAATTTAAGAATTTGAAGATTACTGGTTGCCAGGAGATCACAGATTTTTGGCAAAATGGAGTCAGATTACTACAACATCTGAGTTCCTTACGTTATTTGAAAATCAAAAGTTGTTCCATACTTGTTTCCTTCGGTGCAGAGGAGGAAGGACAAGAGCTGAAACTCGGCTTGCCTTGCTCTCTTGAAATGCTGAAGTTAATTGATTGCGAAAGCCTTCAGCGACCATTAATTTTGCATGGTCTCAGATCCCTTGAAGAGCTACATATTGAAAAGTGTGCAGGGCTGGTTTCCTTTGTTCAAACCACTTTGCCTTGCACTCTTAAAAGGCTATGCATCAGTTACTGTGATAATTTGCAGTGTTTGCTGGAGGAGGGAAAGGATGCCAACATTAGCAGCACATCTCTTCTTGAGTACTTGGATATCAGGAATTGTCCATCTCTCAAGTGCTTATTGTCAAGAAGAAAATTACCTGCTCCTCTTAGACAGCTTGTGATTTGAGACTGTCCAGAACTGGGTTCAATAGCTGAGACATTTTGCAACATGTCTCTGAACAAATCGAGATCAAATATTGTGGAAAACTCGCTTGCTTACCTGAGGGTCTGAACATGCTCAGTCATCTTCAGGAGAACACTACATGTAACTGTTCAAGTATACTTTCGTTCCCTGAAGGAGGGTTTCCTGCCACCAGTCTGCGAAAGCTCTACATGGGCTGGTGCGAGAAGCTCAAGGCTCTGCCGGAAAGATTGCGAAGTCTCACCTCTCTTGTAGAGTTGGATATTCATACACGCCCGAGCATTGTGTCTTTCCCACAAGAGGGTTTACCAACAAACTTGACATCACTTCTGATCACAAATCTCAACTTCTGTAAGCCTCTCCTAGACTGGGGATTACACAGGCTTGCCTCTCTTACTCGCCTCTTCATTACAGCCGGATATGCACATATTTTGTCTTTTCCATGTGAGGAGACAGGAATGATGCTGTCAACTTCTCTATCCAGCCTGTCCATTGTAAATTTCCCGAATCTCCAATAATTATCCTCCAATGGTTTCCAGAACCTCACCTTCCTTCAAGAGCTTTGGATCTCTGATTGCCCAATGCTCAAATCCCTACCAGAAAATGGCTTGCCTTCCTCACTTTTGGAACTATACATCCATGATTGTCCTCTACTAAAACAGAAGTGCAAAAAGGATACTGTTGAAATTTATTGCCTTAAGTTGCTGACGTGTTGCTTGAAGACCAGTTCAGCTCACGTGTTGTTTGTTATTTCTGCTAGAATAAAGGATTGAACAAGTCCTTAGGTGAATTGTTAGTAGTGGCGAAATGTAAGCCAAACGTGGCAGTAGTGTTGCTTAATTTTAGTTTTTCTGTTTATTTTCCTTCTATAAATCAGTGTAATTGATTGCTGTAAGAGGCGTGCAATTATCCTTATCATTATCCAGTTTTCATGCAATAAACATCCCCTGTTCAAATTCAAATTTCTGGTGTTGATCTACAGTAACAAACAGTCACTGTAGAGATCAAAGTCTTTTATTTTTATGCTTCTCGGTTCTTCACTTATTCTGCAAAAGTATTTTCAATTGGTATCAAAGCCTATTTCTTGAAGGGTCTGTGATGGATTCCGAAACTAACTTCTCTCATATCTCAACTCCAATCTTCAATGGAGAAAATTATCAACTTTGGGCAGTACGAATGGAAACATATTTAGAAGCTATGGATTTATGGGAAGCTGTTGAAGAGGATTACGAGATCTTACCACTGCCAAATAATCCAACCATGACTCAAATCAAGAGTCATAAGGAGAGAAAGACCAAGAAATCAAAAGCAAAAGCCACTCTTTTTGCTGCTGTTTCAACAACGATCTTCACCAGGATCATGTC
>Ga0325401_1003845_pt1 | contig 13939 bp, 13 predicted proteins | sample PopdelMetagenome_FD_205666 | JGI IMG/M metagenome (GOLD analysis project Ga0325401, IMG submission 205666) | Populus deltoides microbial communities from Bellville, Georgia, United States - Xylem-PdKOR-R2 | ecosystem: Host-associated > Plants > Phyllosphere > Stem > Wood/Secondary xylem | place...
ATTAATTCACCAGATTAATGAATTGAGTGTCAAATCAACACTCAAAACTTACAAGGATGGTCAGCAATATATATCAGATTGGCAAAACACACAAAAATTCATTAAAATCAAGCGCTAGAAACGCCAAATGTCATGCTGAATCATTCAGAAGAATACTGTAATTGACCATCTCGACAGAAGAGAAATGAAAAGAGGACGTCTACACTGACCAGTTACTTCTACTGAATTTGGTGCTAAAAGCTATCCAACATCAAAGAACTTGTAAGCAAATGGGCTCCATCAATATTCAGAAGAGGTACAGCTGCGCTTCTCAATCATCGAACGTTGGAAACCTCTATAACACTAGTCTTTGAAGCCCCAATATTGGTCCAGGTATCAAATTAACCTCTATAACACTAGTCTTTGAAGCCCCAATATTGGTCCAGGTATCAAATTAGACCCAATCAGATCACCGTTACACAACCGGCGTGTAAAATAGCCGGGCTTTCGGGGTGCGGTGCGAGGTTCACAATTCAAGAATCAAAATGCTTATTCGGTAACTTCAAATCACAAATAGTCTACTATTTTATTGTAATCATGGGCAGTCAAATTACAAACCCACTCTGTAAATTACAAACCCGTAGAAACTCAGAGGCAAAATATTTCCACGACACGAAAGGTCAAGTAAAATGAAATAATATAGCCATTTACAAAGTTTACCAAATTCCATTTTACAGCAGAGACCTAAACTAGGGTAAACAAGCAATTCACCCCAGGTAGGCTAGCATTCCATCCTCGAGGAATTGGCACCTCCAATAATCGGAAAACTATGCTCGAATCAGTGAGCACTGACAAGAAACGGGCGTTGACATACTCCACACTCGATGGTTTCTGAACCTGAGCTGGGAACCTGGACCTGCAAAAATAGCACAACCAAGACATTTTAACGATCCAATTAATGTAGTTCATAGAAATCCAAGCCTCAAAACAAGGTAGACAAGGATTTCAAACCTGCAAATGGACAGTGCAAGTTGGACAGGCAACTTCCCTCATCCGCCTCCCAGATCCATCAGACTTGGATCCTGGTCAAACAATTAAAATGACAACCTTACATTAAGATTCATGATTAAATTTAAAAATGACAAGCTAAAACTTAGCCCAGAACCACCAAATGAATCAAATAACTCGGATGGATAGCAGACATTCGAAAACCATTGCATATTTGAACCTTTCCTCATGGTAGGAGCTTTTTCTTCTGTAAGCAAGCTCATACCCCAAGAAGAAAAAGAAACATAAATACAAAGTAAGAAGATCACCTGATGATGACTTTCGATTTTTCTCCATCTCTTCCTGTCAAATGATCAATGTCAATAAAAAAAAATCACAATCACAAACACAAAAGCACATGTTGAAATACCAACTGAACTAGAGCACAAGGAATCAGAAGCTATGGATGAGCATATCAAGAAATCTTAAGTTAAATATTCTTTACCTGGAGCTTCCTGGCAAGATCCTCATGACTATGAAAGGCAGGTTTGCTAGCTGCTTCCTTAGCATTACTCAGCCTCTGAGTCACTTCTGCCTGAAAGATAGAAAACTTTATGAGTTGTTCTTTCATAAAGATAGTGAGACCACCATGATAAATGCACATAATAATGTTCATGCACAGATTGACAACTGTGACGTGCACATAGCATATGCTTGTGCAGTTCCCGACTTAACATAATTAAGGAGCATCATATGCATATCTCCCAAGCCACAAAGTACCTGCTACACTTTCTAGAAGCTGATAGCACAACCCAACCCAACAAGTTTTATTAACAAATGATAATCACTGTGGCTAACATCCTTTGGAACCTAAGGAACCCCATGACCACCATTTAAGAATTTTATATAAAAGCATATTAGATTGCAAAAAAAAAAATTACATGATAGGTTGACAATATGCGAAGGCATATTTTCTATGGAAAGCAAACACAGGAATCTCAGGCTCTTACTGTCCTGTAATACACCTCAATGTTCCTTTATAACAAGCAGACAGCAAAAAAAAACTTGTTGAAAAGAAAATGAACTATAATAAACTGCTATCACATCCATGTGAGCAATTCAGTTCGACGACTCCCAACACCCCACTAGCATGCAAGTGATACCGTTAATAAATGAGACAAGCGCAAAGAGATTAAAGAAAGAAGAAGAAATTAAAAAAAAATCTATATCACTACCAAAAGTTAAGAGATGGATGTATGGGTTTGTGAAACAATAACAATTAAATAATGGATAGATCTTCAGTACATACCATGCATCGGTCACAAACTCTAACTGGCTGAGCATTCTCATCAGCAGTAAGAGCAATTCTTCCATGGGTGCACTTATCACAGAAAATGTCTCCGCAGTTTCTGCAGTGATGCTGGGATTTGGAAAAGGGAGAAGCAATGGATTTACATGAAATCTTAAGGCATGCACAAGTAGCAAATAATGATAATCAACCATGGTAAAAGAATTTACCCGGCGAACAAAAGCCCCAAAATCTGTTCCACATGATGTACACTTTGAAACAGCTTCATCAGGGACCTAAGAACAAATGATATTATAGGAACTCCAAAATCACAATTCAAGGAAACAGTAAAAGCACAACCCCCCCCCCCCTCTTAAAAAAAAAAATAAAGGGAGGAGCGCCCATGCTTGTAAAATTAAAAATTATGGTTACATAATCAATAATGAATAAAACACTTGTCTGATTCCATTTTAAGCAGTCAACAAAAAAAAATCTCTATTAAAGCCATAGTTTTACCCAATGATCTTTCTCCTCACTGCCTGGCTTTATCAAGTTCATCCAATCACCAAGCCCTTTCTTCTTCTCTGTAGGCTGCTCAGTTGTCTTTGAAGTATCAGAAGGCCTAATTCTTCCACCCATTTCCTTGAACTGCATTTTGGAAAGAATGAAATTATGCTTCAATAACACATGTCAACAATCTAAAGCAGCAAAAACACAGTGCAGCTGCATTCATTTTGCCATTGACAAATGAAAAGAGTTGGTAAGCCACACAAACAACATTAAATGCTATCCCTTTGCAAAAATAACAATTGTCACTCCCCCTTCTTTCTCTTCTATCTCGTAATAAAGCCCTGATCCAGACCCCAGAGTGCTACCAATTTCTTCAGATCAGCCACTAAACCAAAAGCCACCACTGGACTGGCTACAAGTATCTCTCAAAAGAACACCCAATGTATCACAGAACAGATTGCAGGACTGACAAATGTTTCCCTAAATAATCATCCCCTTCTCAGCCTGGATCCACCTTGTGACCAGGATAGCATTCTACAGGTGATCTCCAAAAGGAGGCAGCATAACCTAGGTCTCATATGTAAACACTGGAGAAACCACATTCTAACACCATTGACAATGATCAATCACATTGTCACAAGTCAGTTGATGCCCTAGGCCCCAGGGGCAGGGCAGTGCACATTCTTAATAGCTGGGAGCCTACAGGAAGAATACAAAGTTGGGAATTTCCCAAAATAGATATCCATTGCAGGTCCTTAGCTCAATACATATATGTCTATCCTATAAGTAGTGCGCCTCCAGTGTGGGACATTACAGCAGCATATCAGTAGCTTTTACATGAAGCAGCAACAATGGGAAAATGAAAGTACTATCTTTTTACTGCACAACTTTCATGTCTATAGCCAGTGTCAAAATTATCATTCAACAATGATGTCCAATTCTAGCAAGAGTTGAAGATTTCACATACTAACTAGTACTTGTAATAGCTACAAGTTTATCTACCAAATTTAACATTCTTAATTTGATCAAAGCTTGAGTGTTAAAATATCCATTCAACAATGATGTCCAAATCTAGCAGAAGTTTAAGATTTCATATACTAACAAGTACTTATAATAGTTACGGGTTTATCTACCAAACTTAACATTCTTAATTTGATCAAAGCTTGACCTCAATTCATATCATACATAAAGAAGCTAAGCTTTTGGATATTTTATTCTAGGTCTCCTTCCTCTAAATATTATGAATTAATCATCAATACCTCCTTTTTTGCTTCAATATTTGGAACAGATCTACAGATGAAATTCAGATATTAATGTAATGAAAAGGGCAATAGAAACAATGTAATGCAGAATGAGTCAAGACATTAGTCAATGGTTAAGCTTCTATAAAAGCAAATGTAACTAAAATATAATTTAGCATAAATGAAAAAGGTTTCTTATGGTAACAAAACCTGTACAGTTGCAGCAGTCACGGTGTCGAGAAGGGTGTTGGTGGTGTAACTATTTGATTGCAGTCTAATACGTCTTGGGTCAATATCCACAGAACTCTTGGACCAAAATGCGAAGGTAGATGAATCCGTTTTCTACATAAGAGGAAAGTGCAAATTCAATGTTAAGCAGTATATTAACAATGATAATGATACTCGAGAAGAGAGTGGGGAATTGGAGAAAATAAAGCTGACTCACATCGCATCTTGTGATGTTCTCAAGAGGATATATTCTCAAAGTCCGACTGGTATTAGGATCGAGCATACGAATTCCATCCAAACCAATCTGAATAAATTTAAATACAGTCACGAGATGGCAGAAAATAAATCAACCCCCAGATTGTCATATGACCACAAAGAAGACAAATTCTCATAACAATGACTTCCAAGAACTGCTTGGCACTGTGGTGCACATAATAAATCTAAACTTGAAATGAAAATACTTAGAGCACTAAACATACACAAGACTTGATTAGCTCTGTTGAAAACACAATTGACCACTAAATCAGTGAAGCTAGAATCTAAAGGAAAGTTCAATTTTGATTCCTTAACGGTAATAAAAGACTTCTACAACGACAATTCAAATAACCCAACAGAAGCATGCAAAATCATTCACTGGAACAGTAAGGAGAGGCATTCCAAACAACTAACTACACTCCTAGACTGAGCTTCTTTCGCAATTAGCCATATTTATAAATTCACAAGTTTGACCTCAAATGATACACAATGCAACAGCTGAACAGAATAAGTCTTACCGCTACCAAGCATGTAAAAAAAGCCCCTGGATGGTAACCATATCAACACAACCCCGCTCTACCATCAAATTAATAATTCTAATCACACTACAAATCATTATAACATGATTAAAAATTGCCACCAATCAAGTGATAAACTCGGACATCTACCTGGCAAAGCACATCCATGGTACTCTGCCCTCCACTTTCGGCCAAAAGCTTGACCCTAAACTTCTGGACCCCACTCTTAGCATCCTCCTGAGTATCCGCCTTCGGTACTGCCCTCACAATCTTCCCTGAACCGGAACCGGAACCAGGCCGCAATGAATTGTCCTTTCCAGAAGGAATACTAATCGATCTCCCATAATCATCGAACCCGGCCCAGGTCGATGACTTTGGCGCTGTCCCTCGCGCGCCATAAGGCTCCACCTTCCCTCCTTCATATGCATAAACACCATCTCCATACCCATCATCACGACCGCCACCGATATCATATCTGCTCTCAGGTCGCTTTCCATATAGATCCGACCCTGTATCGGACCTGCTCCGATTATAACCGTCAAAATACCCGAAATTCTTATCGTATTTTATCGGATTCTCATATGGAGCATCGTATACGGGCGGCACTGATGATCCTATTGGATTATAAGGCGCACTGTACATCGAGGAGTATGGAGAATTGGTTGTTGCGGAAGGATTCGGTGCTAGTGAGGTAGGAGGCGGTGGTTGAGGAGCGTAATTGGGAACCGTTTGATGTTGATCAAACGGTGGGAAATAAGATTGCTGAGTTGCTGGAGGTTGGTAGGACCCATGAGAATCGTACGGAGGAAAAGAAGGTGGTTGCTGTGGCTGTTGTGGTAGTGGTGGAGGTGGTGGGTTAAAGGATGGTTGTGAATTATTAGGGTTTGGTGGTGGTGGTGGTGGTGTTGGGGTGAATGTAGGGGCTGTAGGCGGAGGGACAGGATCGGGATTTTGGGGATAAGGAGGGTAATTTGGAGGATAAATGGAGTAATCAGAGGGGGCGTAACCGGAGGAGAAAGGAGGTGCGGACGCGTAAGGGGTATGGTGATGATCAATAGGAAGATTAGGGTTGGGGTTGGGGTTGGGGTTGGGGTTGGGGTTGGGGTTTTGGAGGTGTGGGTATTGATAATAAGAACTGTAATCTCCCTGTTGCATCGCTTGATTTGATAGGATTTTGGCCAAGTAACAGGAGGGAATTAGAGAGGAATTTGGGTTCTTTTCAAAGCGATGACGATGAGGTTGAGAAGGGGGAGAGGGGTGGATGATTCAGTGGAAAGTGTTTTGGGTGTGATTTCAGGCACAGAATTCATGTGCCTGGAATTTGATTTGTGGCTACGATGCTTCTTAGCGGTAATCTGGTACGAGGTTCTGTTGGGACCCGCTTTGTTGCTGAATTGATCAAGGCAGCCTTGCTAATCTAAAATAAAATTATGTTGCCAAATAATAATTTAAAATAAAAAAAAAATTAACAAAAACACGATCAACAATGTTGCCAAACACACTTCAGTGACCTCGTGTAATGTGGGTGACTTGAGATATCTTTTGGTAAGTAATAACTACAACAAAAAATTATGAATATTTGATTACAATATAATTATAAATTTTTAATTAATACATTATAAATTATTAAGTATTTTTATTTATTGTTTTATTGCTATTGTATCGTTCTTTGATTTAATTAACTATTTTTTAATCACACCGGTGGCTAATATTATTGTATATAGTTATTATTTAAAAAGAATATTGTTACTTCCAAAAATATAATAAATAATATTAATTTCGTAATGAATAAATGATTGCAAAATGTTAATTAGACATTATCTTCTTTTTTTCATGACTTAACTAATTGTTTTTTTGTGATTACATAAATTACAAAAAAAATTGAGTATGTGATCAATAAAAAAAAGGGTCTTTTTATTATTTTAAATATTTGAATACATTATAATTGTAATAACTTGTATATGCATGCTCAATCTGTCAATATAATTAATTGAGTAATTTAATTAATTACATGCTAGCTAATATTATTTTCTTTTCTTGACATGGATGCAAGCAGTCCATCTGTGGTTTTATCTCCCAGAGTGATTGACTTTTTTTTAATACATGTTCTTAGCTCAATATGATGATGATATAAAATATAATATGCTTATAAATGAAGTTTTTTAGTTTTTGAATAGTAAATGATCGTATGTTTATATTAATATTTCATTTTCTAAAAACTTGGGAAGTGAATGACAGGTGGTAAAATATATTACATCTGCAATACAAATTTTTTTAATGAGGTTTAAAGATCTATGGACCTTTAGCCCTTCGTGTTTGGCACATTATAAAGTCCATGATCAACGAGCATGGCAACGAGATACATCCATGTCAATTGGTCTTTGCACGAAATCAAGCACAAGATTAATGGGTCAAGAGGGTTTTCTCAAGAGGGTTTTCAGGTCCATGTTCAAATGGACTTGGTATGCATCCAAACTTAAGGGTAATGAGTCTGACAATTTGCTAAACATATATTTATTTGAGCTTAGTATATAATTGAACTCAATGATATTGAGTTTAATAACTTGATACACATGTGCCCATTTCGGCTCAGCTTGTAGCCATGTTCAAGAATGTTAAGCCTGAAAGCGAGCTCGACTCATGTCGTCGCACAAATCTGATATTCTATCAAATTTAAAGATGTCAAGTATGAATATAAGTCTTGTCCACCTATCATTGATTATCATCCTGTCTTTGGATCTTTTAAACAATAACTTGTACTCAATTTTTTTTTTAAACATGTTGATACATCACAATCTATAAAGTGGTGTGATGTACATGTTATTTTAATATTCATGGTAAACAGTAAATCCCAATGAAAAATCAAGGAATGTAATAAAAATATTTTTAAATGTTGCATGCAAATTCTTACACGAAACATTTATAAAAAAAATCAATTTTCTCTTGCTAAGACAATCACCTAATCACACTATAAACCAAGACAAAAAAAAAAATTCATATTTCAAGGTACTAACATTTTTCATATAAGATATATCATTATCACCAAGTCACACTAGAAAACAAAAGGCAAAAAAAAAATCATATTTTCTAGCACTATTTTTTCATCCTATAGTCATGAATTGTACTCCATATAGATATTGAGTAAAAAAGATAATGCAATTTTTGAGCATGTTTGGCAGTATGGTTGCGGGTGCTTTTAAATAACTTTTCGTGCTAAAATATATGCCAATGATGTTTTTTACTTTTTAAAAATTATTTTTGATATTAGCATATTAAAATAATTTAAAATATCCAAATCATATTAAATTTTAATTAAAAAAATTAAATTTTTTAAAAACACAAAGGCAGCCGTTTTTCCAAAGATTCCATAAAGAAGCAGCAGGCAACCGTCTGCTTCCGAAATTGGAAAAAGAGAAGTCCTTGTATTCCGGTACAATGATTATCTGTGTGCAATACTTTCCTTACAATTTCATGGTTTTCATTTACTACAAATTTAAAAAAAAAAAAAGAGGAATTGCAGAAAACCATGGAAACGGGCGGAAAAGATGGCTTGTTACCAATAACTAGAACCTCAACGGCATGGTCGCCGTCCACCATTTCTTTTTTCGGCCGAAGACACTCCAAGCCCACGTCCCATTTTTTTAAAGCTTGCCGCAGGTAGTATGGGTAACCGGATCATTTAGAATATAAAGTGCTAGACTGGTAATATAAAGAAAATGTCTATATAAAAGTAATATTTGGGTTTAAAAAAATATCAAAATCTATACAATAAAGTTATCCAACGACATTCAAAGAAAAACATCAATTTTTTTCTATTTATTCACCTTTTTTTTTAATGCAAGAGATATTTTCAAACTAGTTTATAAGTAGGTTTCCTAAACAAATCTAACAATGCACCTTTTAACAGGGTTGTTTGTCCATATTTTGAAGAATCATTATAGCTTGGCAGGTCAATCTACTCAATGATCCAAGTCCAGGTCACTGCCGAGTTAGTGATTTTTTTTTTAATTAAAATGAGGTTTTAATAAAAAAAATTTAAAAAATTAGAGTTAATTAAGGGCAATTCACCCTATATGTTTTATTTATAACTACATAGAGACAGAACTTAGATAAAACTATAATCAGATATTTATTAAACAGTTAATTAGTGTGTGTTTGGTATTTAGGTTCATAGTATTTTTTTTAAAATATTTTTCACTTGAAAATATATTAAAATAAATTTTATATTTTTATATTTTTAATATTAGTACATTAAATTTTAAAATTAAAATAATTGAAACACACAAAAAAGAAATTAATTTAATATATTGTTTTTTAAGATAAACAGTCCATCACATAGTTTTTAGTTACCGCACGAAATAAGTCACATAATTTATAATTTATCAGGTCTGGCCCATATAGGACCCACATAGAAGAAACAAGTTCCGAACAAGGGAATCTAACTGGGCTTATACTAGCCCCAACCTAAAAAGCTGGGTAATGATAATATACGTGGCGAATTCCAGATACGGTTCGCCTACACGTACGCCACATCAGAAAAGTCAGCGAATCCTACACCAGCCGAACCAGATATGGCCAACTGACCTCCTCAAGCAAGAGACAAGCCCCTACAAGTCTTCTGATTCCCGTCAAAAGCCAAATGGAACCCCTATAATTAGGAGTCCAAAAACTCCAAAGCATCCCGTCCTTGGTCCGTTGTGCATGTCAAACCTGTCTTCTTCTTTCCCGTATGGGAGAGAGCAAATCATGCATACTACAGTCCCATCACGATTTCCGATTCACAAGATCTCGACAACAGTCATTACACTCCCTCGTAAACGGTTCCTTATTCATGGAAGTAGGAGGAACATTGTAGGACCCCACACAGGGGCTAGCTACGATGCATATAACCAACATCAAAGTCCGCATCTGCAGTCCTGGGCCAACTTTTTTTAGCTCACAGGGGCTATGCGTAGGTTCTGTTGTTTTGTTGGTAACTCGATATGCCCAAGAAGACTCCCCTTGGTTTCTCAAGGTGCCCGTTTGAGGGCTAGATTTTTCTTTATTTAATTCTTGGTGAGTCATAAGGTTCTGCAGATCAGATTCATTTATGGTACGGCAGATGGGTGGTCAATTACTAGCTAGCTGCTGCTACCTTTGCTTTAATGGATGATTTTTTTGGAATTAGCAAAGAAGAAAGAGAAAAACGCATGTAAATAGTGGCGGTGACAGTTCGATTCTTCTGTTTTGATGTGTGTCAAACTTGGCTTTCGAAATCTTTTTCTGTCAGCTAAAGCAGCGGACATTGTTACGGCTTGAAAAGAGCTGGCATTTCTTGAGGCCGAAAAGAACCAAATAAGAAATTCTCGACAAAACAAATTATAATATGAACATAGAAGATTTACTTTCTGTTTAAGCTCGAATCAGGCAATATGTAATTAACCTAGGAAGGATAAAAGCAGAGATTCTTTGCCGTGATTCGTACTAGCTATCATCACATTTTGATTTTAACATATATACGGGTCTTAGCACTAGCAGTACAGCAAAAATTCGGTAAACAAAGACCCAGAAAAGCCATAGAACAAAATAAGCCATAAACATCGTAATGGGTAGTGTGGGTCACTACAAGCATCAGCATGTGATGTTCAAAAAACTTACCCTTTGGTCAGTCCTTTTTCCATTGCCTCCTTTGTGCCTTTCTTGTTAGACCCAGAAAACTTCCATGCTTGCTTCCTTTACTGATTTACAGACAGGGCAGGAGCCAAGAAATGCTTCGCAAGATTTGCACGAGCAGAGGTGCCTGCAAGGGAGAAAGATAACGCACGAGGTCCTAGAATTGCACCCTTTACAAACCACCTTTTTTTGGCTTTCCACTTGTTCTATATCACATGAGCCACAACAAAAGGACTCTGCATCCTGGACTTTATTGCTGGTCGTGACCAGTCGTTCTCTGATTCGTTCAAGCGTGTTGCTTAAATCAACGACCACCGCTTCCTTTTCTCTTGCTAGTCTCTGCCATTGTTCACTCTCCTGCTCTACTTTACTCAGGCAGACCTCAAGCTCCATGGTTTTCTTTGTTGCTTGTGCCAATTCCTCTTCGTTTTGCCTTATCAAAGATGAGACCTTTGATTCTACACTCTTCAGTATGATTCCCAACTGCTGCTTTCTTTGCTGTTGCAAAGCAAATCTTAGCCTCTCAGCCTGCATTTGTTTTTGAGAAATTGACCTTGATTTTTGGAGACCAAAACACAAAATGAAAGCAACCAAAACCAAAGCCTACAGAATAAAAATAACCAATAGACAACAAAAACCAAAGCTTGAGAAGGAGAAAAAACATCAAAGCCCAGTTGCATTTTTACCTGTAATTGAAGCATGCAATCAACTTCTCGCCTTTGCATGTCAAGCTGAACATCCAAACATTGAGAAAGAAACATGGAGAAAGAACTATCACAAGTTGTTGAATAAGAAGAAGAAGAAGAAGAAGCCCCAATATTACAATCAAAACAAAAGTTCTGAGAGTTATTTTGATCAAGAAAGAGATATTGTTGTTGCGGCTCTTGAAAAGCAAAACCCCAGTCAGCATCGAACTCTGAAACATGATCGTTAAGTATGCAATCCTGTTGGCCACCCATAGGCAAAAGCCCAAGTCTTTCTGGATACAACTGTGCTTGAACAGCCATGACAACAACAAGATTGAAAGAACTGAGAAAAAAAACAACAAACACCAAAAACGTCCCCTTCAATTCACAGCTTTCATGACCTAGCTATTAATAGATAATAACACTACGAATTCTCAACGGATACGAAACGAGGGTAGGTTAAAAGCTAGAGGGTTCATGTATGTTGTTATATCAGAAGAGGTGCATGACCTTTCTCTCTCTCTGTAGGCGCTCCCTCTCTTTAATGGCATATGCTTTGCCTTCCATGTTGCTTTGGTGTCTTTCTTTTTTTCTTTTTCCTTGGTTTAGCTGAAAGAGACCATTATAAAGAATCCGTGGATTGTCCATATATAGTAGGAGAGAAAGAGACTCAAAAACTGACCAGATCTTATTAAATTTCATTGTAATTAATTAATGGGGATTCATGGATATTATTTGTTTGTAATGGTGTGACTAAGGAACTAAATGAAAACCAAATAATTGAGTGAAACAAATAAGGGCAAACCTCAAATTTTTCCCTAGCATATTACCAAGATTTCAATTTCATCCCCAGATAAATTGTTTTGTCAATTGAGTTGCTAATGTTTCACATTTATGATAAAGTCCTTATGTCAATACATAGTGCCTGCTTTTGCAAGAGTATTTTTTAATTAAAAATATTTTAAAATATTTTTTAAATTTATTTTATAATTTTTATATCAACACATCAAAATCATTAAAAAAACACATAAAAACATCAATTTAAGTAGAAATGTGTTTGGAAAAGATTTTGAAGAGCATATTAAATCATATTACTAAAAAAAACCTTAATAGTCAACGGGTTTTTTTGGTATCGCTATATTATATTTATCGAATAAAAATAATATCAATAAAAATAGTGTTTAGTAATTAAATATGATGTTTTTTTTAAAAAATTATTTAAAAAATAATGATTTTTACAATAAACACGCCTTAACAAGCATTGCTTCTGGATCAAAATAAGGTAAGAAAAAAATAGTTGTGTTCTAAAAGCACGTCAATACCATTCAATCACGACGTGAATAACATATGAAAGGGCCTAATTGAGAGATATCTGAATGTTAAGGACCCGGATAGGATAAAGATTCAATTTTAGGATTGAAATGAAAAATGAAGTAATACATCAGTAGTGGCTTGGTCTCTCATAGAATAAATCAAACAAAGAGAGATGGAAAGAAGTGACGAGAGAGCTCGGAAAGGGTGGCCACTGGCCAGGACTGGGAGGTTTGTCAAGTCCCAAATGTAAAATGATTCGAAGTCCAAAAACCAAGCATTAATGGGAAGGAGATGGAAAGGGTGGCGCAAAACAACAACGTACACATGCCGATTTTGTGACTCGGACACAGAGTCACAGAAGTATTGGGTCAGCTGGAGAGGTGGTTTTGGTGGAGAAATTCACTCAAATAAGACGTGAAAAGAGTCAGAATTCAGACGTTATAAAGACGAATCACAGATTGAGGAAATTGTCAGTTTGGTCATTGGGAAAGGCTGACGAATAGCCCTTTTTTTTTCTTTTTTTTATATCTTATCCTGGGAATTTTAAATTTCTTGAATTTATTCGGCTTCGATAACATAAATACCACAATCACATTTTACACGTACACTCGTCTGTATTCATCCGGTACGTACCTAAAGTTTTTTTTTCCCCATAACAAAGTATAGTTTCGGAGAATTTGGACTAGGTTGTGTATTAATTAACAGCCCCCGGTAACTTTTGTTTTTAAATATTTATTTGTTTTGAAAAAACATTAAATTATTTTTTTAATAGTTTTAATGGATTGATATAAAAAATATATATATTTGATATTTTTAAATAAAAAATAATTTTAAAAAGTACCCCATACCACAATATTAAATATTGACTAAAACGGAGGAGTCTTTTTCTTAAGAATATATTGAAAAAAAAACATATTTATTTAATTACTAAATTAATTATTTAAGATTTGATATAAGTTTATGACGATATGATAAATGATTTTAGATGAATCTTGAGGTTTTTTTAAATAAAATATTTAACCATCAAATTCCATATTGTGATCCATTTTTATTATAAAACTATAAGAAGAATGCACAGTTAAAACAAATAAATAAGAGTCTTTTTTTTCGCAAGAACACAAAAACTAAGAATGCACAGTTAAAACAAATAAATAAGAGTCTTTTTTTTCGCAAGAACACAAAAACTACAACCTCAGGAACGAAGGATATCTAAGCATTGCCCCGGGGAAGGAAGATCCCAAATATTCAAGCTCTCATCACATTAAGATCCCGGTTTATGCA
>Ga0325401_1003846_pt1 | contig 13938 bp, 14 predicted proteins | sample PopdelMetagenome_FD_205666 | JGI IMG/M metagenome (GOLD analysis project Ga0325401, IMG submission 205666) | Populus deltoides microbial communities from Bellville, Georgia, United States - Xylem-PdKOR-R2 | ecosystem: Host-associated > Plants > Phyllosphere > Stem > Wood/Secondary xylem | place...
CACGGCGACCGGTGGTCCGCCTCGCCGGGGTGGTCGAGGGGGAGGACGCGCACTGACCCGACGCTACGACGCCACCGCCTCCCGCGACGAATGGTTTACCCCTCCGGGTGCTCTGCCGACAGTGGTTTCGAGACAGGACTTCGTCCTTCCTCAACCACCGTGACGGTGGTTGAGGAGGCCGGCTACGCCGTCTCGAAACCACCCCTTCCTCAACCAGCGGCCGGGTCGAGCTCCTCGACGACGCCCTCGTCGCCGAGGTCGGCGGTGTAGTCGTCGGGTCGGGTGTGGTCGGTGCCCGCGTCGACGCCGGCGGCGCGCAGCACCGGCGTGAGCACCACGGCGACGACCAGGTTGAGCGCGAGGGCGAGCATCGCGATGTAGACCTTGGTCTCGGTGCCGGGCAGGTTCACGAGCGGGCCGCCGAAGTGGGCCTGCACGGGCGAGGCGACGCCGTAGGCCAGCCAGGTGCCCCACGCCATGCCGACCGCCCAGCCGGCGAAGACCGCCCACCGGTGCAGCCAGCGGGTGTAGAGCCCGACCACGATCGCCGGGAGCGTCTGCAGGATCCAGACCCCGCCGAGCAGCTGCAGGTTGATCGCGAAGTCCTTGGACAGCGCGAGCACGAAGACCAGCGCGCCGAACTTCACCAGCAGCGAGACGAGCTTGGCCTGGCGGGCCTGCTCGGCGTGGGTGGCGTCGCGGTTGAGGTAGGCGCGGTAGATGTTGCGCGTCCACAGGTTGGCCGCGGCGATCGACATGATCGCGGCCGGCACCAGCGCCCCGATGACGATGGCGGCGAACGCGACGCCGGCGAACCACGCCGGGAACTCGTTCTCGAACAGCTGCGGCACCGACTGCTGCGGGTTGGCCACCTTGACGCCCGCGGCGATGGCGACGAAGCCGAGCAGGGCCAGCAGCCCCAGCAGGAACGAGTACGCCGGCAGCAGGGCGGCGTTGCGGCGGATCACCGAGCGGTTGCGGGTCGAGAGGACCCCGGTGACGGAGTGGGGGTACATGAACAGCGCCAGCGCGGAGCCCAGGGCGAGGGAGCCGTAGGCCCAGTGCGCGGCCTCGGCCGGCATGATCGCGCGCGGCGTTGCCTGGCCCGCGGCGATGGCGTCGGCGTTGTCGGCGTTGAACGAGGCGAAGCTCGACTCGACGGTGTCGAAGATGGCGCCCCAGCCGCCGAACTGGCCGGGCAGGTAGATCACGGCCACGATGATGACGACGTAGATCAGCGTGTCCTTGACGAAGGCGATGAGCGCCGGCGCGCGCAGGCCGCTGGAGTAGGTGTAGGCGGCGAGGACGCCGAAGGCCAGGAACAGCGGCAGGTCCTTGACGAACCAGTTGCTGCTGTCGGTGCCGATGCCGATGACCTCGAGCACCACCTGCATGCCCACCAGCTGCAGGGCGATGTAGGGCATCGTCGCGAGGATGCCGGTGAGCGCGATGGCCAGCGCGAGCGGCCGGCTGTCGTAGCGGCCCTCGACGAAGTCGGCCGGGGTGACGTAGCCGTGGCGGTGGCTCACCGACCACAACCGCGGCAGGAACAGGAAGATGAGCGGGTAGACCACGATCGTGTAGGGCACGGCGAAGAATCCGACCGCGCTGCCGGCGTACAGCGTCGCCGGGACGGCGATGAACGTGTAGGCGGTGTAGATGTCGCCGCCGATGAGGAACCACGCGATGAAGGTGCCGAAGCCGCGCCCGCCCAGGCCCCACTCGTCGAGGTTGTCGAGGCTCGCCGCGCGCCGCCAGCGCGACGCGGCGAAGCCCATCACGGTGACCAGGAGGAACAGGAAGACGAAGACCCCGACCGCGACGCCGCTCACCGCCGGTCGCCCTTCTTCTCACCCGAGCGCGCGAGGACGTAGGCGCTCGTGGTGAGCACCGCGGCGACCGGGATCAGCAGGAACTGGAACCAGAAGAAGAACGGGAAGCCCCAGAGCTCCGGGTCGTGTCGGTCGTAGACGCCCACCAGGAGGGGCAGCACGACCGCAGGTGCGAGCAGGACGCAGATCAGGGTCCAGCGTGCGTTCGACGACATGTGGCCCACCTCTTCCGAGACACGAGTGGTTGGTGTGGTCGACACCACAACCTAGCCCTGTCCGGCCCCTGGCGCGCGCGACGACGCCGCGCCTTCTAAGCGTAGTGTCCTGATCGACATTGTTGCTTTTGCCCGAGGGAGACCCCGATGACCCGACAGCTGCACCTGGGCGGATTCCAGATCGCCTCGCACGTGACCCACTCCCACGCCGCGTGGCGCCACCCCGGCTCCGACCCCGACTTCCTGGCGCCGGACTACTACCACCGGGTCGGCCGGATCCTGGAGCGCGGCCGGTTCGACTTCGTCTTCTTCGCCGACCTGCTCGCCGTGCCGACCAACTACGGCGCCACGACCGACGAGGCCCAGGCGGCCGCGCTCGAGCGCGGCACCCAGGCGAGCGCCACCCTCGACCCCACGCTGGTCGCCACCAGCATCGCGGCGGTCACCCGCCACCTCGGGATCGCGGTCACCAAGAGCACGACGTACTTCCACCCCTTCGAGGTGGCCCGGAGCTTCGCCACCCTCGACCACCTCAGCCGCGGCCGCGTCGCCTGGAACATCGTCACCTCGCTCAGCGGCGCCGAGGCGCGCAACTTCGGGCTGGAGCAGGCCCTCGACCACGACCTGCGCTACGACCGGGCGCAGGAGTTCGTCGAGGCCGCGGTCGCGCTCTGGGACAGCTGGGACGCCGACGCGCTCGTGCAGGACAAGGCCTCCGGCGTCTTCGCCGACCCCACCAAGGTCCACGCCGTCGACCACGACGGCCTCTTCTACAAGACCCGCGGCCCGCTCACCACGCCACGCTCCCCGCAGGGCCGTCCGGTCCTCATCCAGGCCGGCTCGTCGTCGAAGGGCAAGGACTTCGCCGCCCGCTGGGCCGAGGCGATCTTCGAGATCGACCCCACGCCCGAGGGCCGTCGCGCCTACTACGACGACATCAAGAGTCGCGCGAGCGACCTGGGCCGCAACCCCGACCACGTGAAGGTCTTCCCCTCGTTCATCCCCTTCGTCGGGGAGACAGAGTCGATCGCGCGCGAGAAGCAGGCGTTCCACAACGAGCTGGCCGACCCGGTGTCGGGGCTGATGACGCTCTCGGTGCACACCGACCACGACTTCTCGGCCTACGACCTCGACGCCCCGGTCGAGGACGTGCAGGTCTCCGGCACCCAGGGCCTCTTCGACGTCGCCCGCCGGCTGTCGCAGCGCGACTCGCTCACGCTGCGCGACATCGGCCGGCTCTACGCCCAGGGCGTGCTGCTTCCGCAGTTCGTCGGGACGGCCTCCGACATCGCCGACCAGATCGAGGCGAGCTTCCACGGTGGCGAGGCCGACGGGTTCATCCTGTCGTGCGCCCAGGCACCGGGGACGTTCAACGACTTCGTCGACCAGGTCGTGCCCGAGCTGCAGCGCCGCGGCCTCTTCCGTCGCGAGTACGCCGGCACCACGCTGCGCGAGCACCTCGGCCTCGCCGACGCACCCCAGCCCGCCCGGGTCGGCTGACGCCGGGGCCGGTCGGGGCCGGTCGGCGAAAGGATTCTGAAAGGCCCCCGGTGCAGGGTCTCGACCATGCGGACCCGGACCCGGCTCGACCAGCAGACCGCCCCCGACCTCGTGACGCTGCTCGACCCGCAGCCGGGGTCGGTCGTCGTGCTCGCGCCCGGCGACCGGCTCCGCCTGCGGCTGCGCTCGACGCTGGGCGCGAGCCGCTGGCACCTCGCCGCGCACCCCGGCAACCTGCTGCCGCTGGTGCAGGAGGCCTCGGAGCTGACGTTCCTGGCCTTCGCGGGCGGGGAGGCGACCGTGCGGGTGGAGCGCCGCCGGCCCGGTCACCCGATCGCCAGCGACGTGCGCGAGGTGCGGGTCGTGGTGCGCGAGCAGGCGCGTGAGCTCGCGGCGCAGACCGCCTGAGCCCGCTCGGGCGGGCTCAGGCCCCGGCCAGCTCCGACCACGTCCGGGCGGGCACGCCGAGCTCGTCCATCCGCAGGACGTAGGTCCGGTGGTGGCGCCGCGCCTCGCCGTACCTCCCGAGGCGCACGAGCAGCGCGACGAGGTCGGCGTAGGTCGCCTCGTCGTAGGGGTCGTGGGCGAGCAGCCGCGCGTGCCAGTGCAGCGCCTCGGCGGGCTCGGGGCCCTCGGCGAGGGTGCGGGCCAGCGCCTGCAGCACCTCCTGGCCGAGCAGCTCGACCTCCTCGCGCTGGGCGGAGAGCCACTCCGCGTCGCCCGGGGTCTCGGCGTCCTCGAGGAGTCGCCCCGTGTGCAGGGCCGCCGCCCCCTGCAGGAGTGGTACGCCGCGCGGCGAGCCCGCGCGGGCGGCGGCGAGGGCGGCGTGCGCCGCGGCGGTGAAGTCGACCAGGTCGACCGAGACGTGGTGCAGGTCGAGCCGCACCGTGCCGCCGTCGCTCAGCACCGGCGAGCCGGGCAGCCGGCGGTCGGGGTCGAGGACCGAGCGCACGTGCGACAGCGCGACCGACAGCCGGTTGCCGACCGCACCGGCGTCGGGCCACACGAGAGCGCCGAGCCGCTCGCGCCCCAGCCCCCGCTCGCCCCGACAGGCGAGCACCCCGAGCACCTCACGGGCCTTGCGCGACGGCCAGGCCGACGCGGGCAGCGCGACCCCGCCGACCTCGACGCCGAACGGCCCGAGCACCCGCACCTGCACGTCGTCGGCGGGGGCCGGACGCGCGACGGCGTGCAGCGGCCCGGCGACCCGCCACACGTCGTCGTGGACGCCGAGCGAGCGCAGCTCCGCGCGCGCGACCGAGCCGGTCAACCGGTCGCGGCGCACGTGGGCGACGACGACCTCGTGGGTGAGCACCCGCACCGGGTTGCCCAGGTCGCGCCAGATGTCGCCCGCCTCGCGCAGCCGCGGGTCGACGTCCGTCGTCGGGGTCTCCCCGTCCGCCGCACGCGCCGCGAGCGCGGCCAGCTCGAGCGCGTCGGCCAGGCGCGGCAGGTCGCGGTGGCGACCGGCGAGCCCCGTGCCGCGCTCGGCGAGCTCGGCGGCGTGGGCGGGGTCGCCGAGCGCGAGGTGCACCCAGCCCGCGGCCAGCACGGGCGCCGCGTGCGCGACGGGGACGGCCAGCGACGTGGCCTGGCGGGCGAGCACCGCGGCCCGGGTGGGGTCGGTGGCGACGAGCGCGCGGGCCTCGCCCGCGACCGCGACGGAGTGGTACTGCGCGTTGTCCTCGCGCTCGGCCAGGGCGGCCGCGTGCGCGAAGGCCATCGCCGCCTGCCCGGCGTTGCCCCGCGCGAGCTGGATCTCCCCGCGCAGCTGCCACGACCCCGAGGCGCCGGGCGCCTCGATCGAGGTCCACAGGTCGCGGGAGGCGTCGCACTCGACCAGCGCCTCGTCGAGGCGGCCGAGGCCGAGCAGCGCCTCGGCGACGTTGTGCCGCAGGATCGCCAACCCCGAGAGGTGGCCGGTGCGCTCGTTGGCCTCGAGCCCGCGCTGCAGGTGCTCCAAGGCCTCGGTGCAGCGCCCCTCGTCGAGGCACCGCGAGCCGAGGTTGTTGTGCACCCGCTCCGTGGTCTGCAGGTCGCCGGCCTCCACGGCCAGCACGAGCGCCCGCTCGTAGGAGTGCAGGTTGAGGTCCCGGTCGCCGTCGAAGGCCGCGAGCATGGCCCGCGCGACGTACGCCGCGGCGCGGGCGCCGGGGTCAGCGGCGGCCTCGGCCAGCACCGCCGCCTCGTCGGCGAAGGTCCGGCAGGCCTCGAGGTCGCCGCGCGCCCACGAGGTCGACGAGCGCACCGCGGCGAGCCGGGCCCGGTCGGCCTCGTCGCCGGCACCCCCGCCGGACCCCTCGACCGACGCCGCGCCCGACCCCGCTGCGGCCGTCGTGGTGAGGGCGCCGCTCAGGTGCCCGAGGTGGTGCAGGGCGTAGCCCGCGCGCCAGGCGACCGCGGCCGGGAGCGTCCCGTCCCGGCCGCGCACGTGGTCGAGGAGCGTGAGCCAGTCACGACCGAGCAGGGTGGCGGTCAGCTCGAGGTGCCGCTCGACCACGGCGGACGCCGCGGCGCCCGGGGTCTCGGCGAGGAGGTCGGAGAGCAGGGCGGAGGAGCGAGCCGTCGGGCCCGCCGCCCCTGCGCCGCCACCGGTCGCCACAGGGGGGATCGTAGGAGCGTCGGCCCGTCCTCCGCGACCACCGTGAGCTGGGCTCAGGCCTCCGGGCGCGCCTCGGGCTGCTCGCCGGCGTCTCGGTCGGCGTCTCGGTCGGCGTCTCGGTCGGCGTCTCGGTCGGCGTCTCGGTCGGCGTCTCGGTCGGCGTCGTCGGACGCCTCGTCGCCGTCGGCCAGGATGCCGTAGAGCCGGCGCCGGGTGTCGACGAGCACGTCGACCGCGGCGCGCTGCTGGGCGGGCGAGCCGGAGCTGATGACCTGCCACGCAGCACTCATGACCTGGCCGATCTCGGGACGCAGCGTCGCGAACGTCGACTGCCCCTCCTCGCTCTGCGTCGGGCGCTGGAAGGGCGCCCAGACCTGCTGCAGCTCGTCGGCGTGCTCCGTGACGTAGGACCTGCCCGCGTCGGTCAGGCGCAGGACCTTGTCGTCGCCGGCGTCGAGGAGACCCTCGTCCTGCAGCTGCTGGATCGTGGGGTAGACCGAGCCGGGGCTGGGCTTCCACGCGCCGCCGGAGCTGCGCTCGATCTGCTGCATGACCTGGTAGCCGTTCATCGGCGCGGCGGCGCCGGGGTCGCCGGCCTCGGCCGACGTCGTCAGCACGCTGAGGATCGCGGTGCGCACGTCGCCGCGGCGCACCCGCGGGCCGCGCCTCTCCTCGCCCTGGCCGAGGCCGAACAGCCCCGCGACCCACGGCGGCGGACCCTGACGGCCCGGCCCGCCCATGCCCCACTCCGCCCACTGCCGGTTGAACCCTCGGTGCGACATCGGCTCCACCTCTCTCTGCGAATCATCGCGATGTGTTCGCGATATGTCGTGATCCTACGTCGCGACCGGTGACACCTGGGGGCGTACGGCGGCACGACCGTCGGCGACCCGACAGACGCCGACCGCCGACCGCGCTGGACTGGGGCGGTGCGCGCCGTGCTGCTGGCCTCCGGAGGCCCCGACGAGACCCTGCCCGTCCTCACAGCGGCGCGTCACCTGGGCCTGCACGGCCACGACGTCCGACTCGGACTGCCGCGCGCGGCGCTGCCGGTGGCCCGGGCCGGCGGTCACGAGGCGGTCGCGGTCGACGGCTTCCCCGCACCGGAGGGAGCGGACGTCGACGCGGTCCGCGAGCTGTGCCTCGACGCCGAGCTGGTCGTCGGGACGCTCTCGACCGAGGACGTCGCGGCGACCATGGCCGCCTTCGCCGGCGTGCCGTACGCCGGGCTGCACCTGTCGCCCCGGGTGCGGCGGCGCCGACGGGCCGAGTGGGGCGGGCGCACCCAGGCCGAGCGCGCGCGGCTCTTACGCTGCGCGCCCTGCTGCACCTGCCCCGCGCCGTGCGACCACCAGGCCTGGCCGCCGGGCGGGCCGGCGCCCCGGAGGTGCGGGCCTGGGACCCGGCGCTCACCCCCGGCGCGCCGGCGATCGGCTTCCTCGGCGTCGACCCCGAGCTGAGCGGCGCGCCGCAGCCGGTCGGGCCCGGCACCGACGTGCTCGTGCACGACAGCCACAGCTGGGGCCCCGCCCTCGAGGCCGCCGGGGTCGGTGTCGTCGTGCGGCAGCGAGCTGCTCGAGGAGCGGGTGGACTACCGCGCGAGCCAGCTCGCGTAGGCGTCGAAGGTGTAGGGCCGACCGAGGAAGCCGGCGACGAGGTCGGCGGCGTCCGCCGTGCCGCCCGCAGCCAGCACGCGGTCGCGGTAGCGGGCGGCCACCTCGGGGGAGAACAGGTCGCCCGCGTCGAACGCCGAGAACAGGTCCTTCGCGATCACCAGCGACCACATGTAGGTGTAGTAGGCCGAGGAGTAGCCGCCCAGGTGCCCGAACGCCGCGTAGAAGTGGGTGCCGTCGACGTAGGCGTAGGGCGAGTAGCGCGCCTGCAGCTCCACCATCCGTGCGGTGAGGTCCTCGGGACGTTCCACGTGGAACCAGTACGACACGGCGGCGTAGAACATCTGCTGACGCGCCTGCAGCCCCTTGCCGAAGTCGTCAGCGGCGCGCATCCGCTCGACCAGCTCGACCGGGATCGGCTCACCCGCGGCGTTGCTCGCGAAGGTGCGCAGGACGTCGGCGTCCCACGCCCACTCCTCGAGCATCTGGCTCGGCGCCTCGACGAAGTCCCACTCGGTCGCCACGCCGGAGAAGCGCGCCCAGCCGACGTGCCCGCCGAGCACGTGGTGGACGAGGTGGCCGAACTCGTGGAAGAGCGTCACCACGTGGTCGTGCTCCATCAGACCGGGGCTGAAGTTGCAGACCAGCGCCCCCTCGGGCAGCTGGCGCCCGGCCACGCCGGAGCGCACCGTGAACTGCGCGGCGTGCTTGTACTTGCCCTCGCGCGGGTGCAGGTCGAGGTAGATCCGCCCGAGCAGCTCGTCGGCCCCGCCGCCGTCGTCACCGCGCCGGTGCACGTCGTACGCCGTCACGTCGGGGTGCCAGACGACCGCGTCGGCGACCGGCTCGTAGCGCAGCCCGAAGAGCCGGCCGGTGACCTCGAGCAGGCCGTCGCGCACCTGCGCGAAGGGGAAGTAGGTGCGCACCAGCTGGCTGTCGACGTCGTGCTGCTCCTGGCGCACGAGCTCCTGGTAGTAGGCCGCGTCGGCCGCGCTGACCTGGTCGGCGTCGGGCACGTCGCGCCGGTAGCGCTCGAGCAGCGCCTCCAGGTCGCGCTCCATCGGCCCCTGGGCCGCCTCGGCGATCTGCTCGATGAAGGCGGGGATCGCGGGCCCGTCGCCGATCATCTTCACCGCGGCGTCGTAGGCCGCCCAGTCGTCGTAGCCGACGAGGGTGGCGTACTCGTGGCGCAGCTCGAACAGCTCGCGCAGCAGGGCGTCGTTGGCGGGCCAGCCGCGGTCGAGGGAGGCGACGGTGACGGCGCGGCGGATCGCCGGGTCGTGCACGAACATCCGGGCGGGCACGGAGTCGGGGTAGTCGCTCGTGACGTCGACGAGGCCGTTGTCGTCAGCGGGGTGGGCGTCGAGCCAGTCCTCGGGCATGCCGGCGAGCTGTTCCCGGGTCGCCTGGACCGTGCGCACGTCGTCGCGGATGGTCCGGCTGAACTCCTGGTCGAGTGCGGTGATGCGCTCGCTGATCTCGGCCAGGCGGGCCCGGGTGGCGTCGTCGCGGTCGACCCCGGCGCGCCGGAACTCCTCGAGGGTCTTGCCCAGGAGCCGCTGGGCCAGCGGGCCCAGACCGGTCGCGTCGAGCCCGTCGAGGACCTCGAAGAGCGCACGGTCCTGGCGCAGCTCGGTGGCCAGCCTGTCGACCGCGACCTCGGCCTCCTCGGCCGCGGTGCGGACCTCGAGGTCGGGGTGCACGTTGGCCAGCAGCGAGCCCAGGGCGCCGACGTCGCCGAGGGTCAGCGTCACCTCGTCCCACAGCCGCAGGACCTGCTCGGCGTCCTGCTCGGCGTCCTGGCCGCTCGCGCCGCGGACCTGCTCGACGAGCTCGCGCGCCCGCGCCAGCCCGCGCTCGGTGTCGTCGTGCAGCCAGGCCAGGGCTGCGTCGGCGTCGGGCAGCTGCAGCGGTGCGGGCGGCGTCATGACCACACTGTAGGCAGCGCTGGACCGGGGTTTCCGGGGCCGTCCGGCTGGGCATCAGGCTCGGGTCCGCGAACCGACACGAGGAGAGCTCCACCGTGCCCATCGACTCCACGTGGATCGAGCAGGTCCAGGCCGACAGTCTCAGCCGGCTGGAGGCCGTCGAGCGCATGCAGCAGCAGCTGCAGGGCCTCACCGGCACCGCTGCGTCCACCGACGGGACCGTCCAGGTCACCGTGACCCCGGCCGGGGCCCTGGTCGACCTGCACCTCGACGAGCGCGCGCTGCGCCACGGCGCCGACCGGCTCGCCGCCGACATCGTCGCGCTGGCCGGCCAGGCCACCGCGCAGGTCGCCGGCCAGGTCAAGGAGATCGTCGCCGGGGTCATCCCCGAGACCGACGTCGACGACCTGCTCTCGGGCCAGGTGCCGGCCTCGACCCGTGCCGACGTCGAGGCCGAGCTGGCCGTCCGGCGAGGCGCGCAGGGCGGTGAGGCCGACCGATGAGCGAGATGCGCATCGAGTTCGAGGCCCTGACCAAGGCCGCCGACCGCGAGGTCGAGGCCAGGGGCAAGGTCGACTCCATCGTCTCCGACCACGGCGGCGCCACCCTCGAGAAGGGCGCGCTCGGCAAACTGCCGTCGAGCGACGAGATCCAGGCGTCGTTCGACGAGGTCCACGCCAAGGCCGGCGAGGCGCTCGAGCAGCTGGGCAAGGCCTGCGACGGCCTCGCCGACCGGCTGATCTCCTTCCGCGACTACACCCGCGACCTCGACGACACGGTCAATCAGAAGTTCACGACGATGAAGGGCGGTGCCTGAGGATGGGAGCCACCGAGGTCGTCTCCGTCTGGGACAAGATCAACGGCTGGATGGCTCCGCTGTCCGGCATGGTCGACAACCTCATGCGTCCACTGGTGCAGCCCCTGGCCGACCAGTTCGACTCCATCACGGGCGACTCCGAGTCGGTCAAGGCGACCGCCGAGAAGTGGCGTGCCATGGCCGACAAGGTCAAGGCCCTCGGCGAGTTCCAGCAGAGCATCGCGACGACCGTCGCCGGGTCGTGGGACGGCCAGTCGTCCGAGGCCTTCCAGCAGACCGTCGCCCAGCTCGTCGACGAGATCGAGGCGATGGAGAGCCACTTCGACGACGTCGCGGAGTTCCTCGACGACGCCGCGATGGAGGTGAAGGTCGCCGAGGACGCCGTCGAGGCGATCATCCGCGAACTGATCGAGTGGGCCCTGCTGACCCTCGCCGTCAGCGCCGCGCTCAGCATCGTCACCCTCGGTGCGTCGGCCGTCGCCGGCGCCGCCACCGCCGCGGCCCGCGCCGCGGTGGCCGGCAGCAAGATCGCCATGATCCTCACCAAGGTCGCCCAGGCCCTCACGGCGCTCGCCAAGGCCCTCAAGGCCCTCAAGGCGATGAAGGGCCTCGAGGGGTTCGTCGCCCGCGGCCTCGTGAAGGCCGTCGTCCTCAAGCCGGTCGTGTCGGCCGGCACGGGTCTGACCGCCAGTCCGCTCAGCGGCGCCGGCAACGCGCTGGTCAACGGCCTGCGCGACGTCGCCGCCGACGAGTACGACGACCAGGTCGACGGTGACGACGCCATCCAGACACCGGCCCGCGACGACCTCGACGACGTCGTCGGCCCGGTGGCCGACGGCACCCGGGGTCCGGCCCAGGCCGTCGACGGCCTCACCGAGGGGGCCGACGACGCCGTCCCGAGCCTGCCGGGCTCGCGGTGACGCCCGGAGCGGTGCTCCGGGGGGCCTTAGGGGCGGCGCTCAGGGAGACGGGCGTCAGCGCCGCTTCCGCAGGGCGTTGACGCCCCAGCCGAACGCGACGACGGCGATCACGCCGCAGACGGCGAGGCCGACGAGGAAGCCGACGAACAGTCCCAGCGTGCCGGCGACGACGGCCCCGATGACCGCCCCGGCGACGCAGATCGCGGCCCCGCCGAGCAGGATCATCAGCGACTCGACGAACGAGCGGGCGGCGTAGCGCACCGCGCCCTCGTCGTCGGGCCGGCGCAGCTCGGCCTGGTCGGCCTCGAGCTCCGCCATGGCCTCGTGGTACTCACGCTCGCGCTCTTCACGGGACTCGCCACAGGCTGCCATGTCGGCACATTGCCCACCTGGGCCGCGACGTACGCCTGCGCGTGCGGCTACCAGCCCATCGACCCCGGCTCGCCCTTGAACGGCCCGACGACGCTGCTGGTGATCCAGCCGCCGTAGAAGCCGCCCGCCTGCGGGGTGACGACCTCGCCCTCGACGAGGCAGCGGTCGACGAGGTTGGCGTTGACCGCGATCGCCCCGGCGATGGGCGCGAAGCCGCCGGTGGGGTGCTCGTAGGTCCACGCCGCGCTCGGCGCCACCTGGCCGTCGGGGCCGACCAGGTCGAAGTAGGAGGCCTGGCCCTTCCACTCGCAGTGGCTGGAGCCCGAGGTCGGGCGCAGCACGCCGTCGGCGAACGCCTCGCGCGGCAGGTAGTAGGTCGGCGGGTGGCTGGTCTCGAGCACCCGCCAGCCCCGCCGGGCCTCGGCGACGACCCGGCCGCCGAGCTCGACCTGCAGGAGCGACGTGGTCTCCTCCAGCCGCGGCGGGCGGGGGTAGTCCCACACCGACTCCTGGCCGGGTCCGGGCTTAATCCTATTTGGCCTGTTCACAGCACTAGTGAACCTCGCCAATAGTTCCGTGTGCCACGGGCGTGCCACCTCGGGAGCGTCGTGCCATTGAGGCTCGGACCAGGTCGTCACCCGACGGCAGCGGGTGGGCGTAGGTCGAAAGCAGCGTCTGGACGCTGTGCCCCAGTGCTTTTGCAACCGACTCTGGCGGGACGCCGTCGAACAACATCGCCGAGCCCGCGTAATGCCGAAGGTCGTGCGGGGTCACCCCCGCGGCGCGTGCGCGCACCGTGGCGGGCTTGAACACCTTGTAGGCGACGCTGTCATAACGAAGCGGGCGGCCGTGACCTGAGGTGAAGAGCAGCCATGCGAGGGAGGGGTCATCATGCCACCGGGGAGGGTGGGCCAACTGGTGGGCCGCCAGCATCGTGAGGACGGCTCGATCGACAGGCACTTCGCGCTTTGAATGCCGGGCTGACTTGACGGGTCCAACGCTCCGCGCCTTCTGGTCGAGCGTTCGGTGCACGCGGATTACTTGTCGCTCTCGATCGATGTCCTCCGGCCGGAGTGCTAGCGCTTCGCCGATCCGTAGCCCACATACTGCAAGCAGGCGGACGAGCGCGCGGTAGCGATCCGGTACCTCGATCTCGATTGCGTCGACCTGCTCCTGCGTCACCAATACGTGCTCGACCCGATCGGCCTGCGGGAGGGTCACTCCGTCACACGGCGACCAGACGATGAGCCGGTCCTGGCGCGCGGCCTTGAAGATAGTCCGGACGAAGGTGAAGAGCCGCTCCAGTGTCGACGGCTTCAACTGTAAGGATCGCGAGGTCACCCACGCCTGTACGTGTGACGGGCGGACGTCGACGAGCCGCATTGCACCCAGCGGGGTGCCGACGAGGTGCGCCGAAACCATCCCGAGGTAGCGCTTCGTCGTCGACGACCTAACGGGGCGCGCCTCAACCCAGGAGGTCGCCCACTCGAGGACTGTTCGCCTGTCCGAAGGCGACACGTGCAGGCCGCTGTGCACCGCCGCGACCTGCTGCGCACGCCACCTCTTAGCGTCCGTCTTGGACGCGAAGACGCGCTGGTGCGAGACGTGCTCTGCATCGCGGTAACGGGCCTGCCACGAGCCAGACGGCAACTGACGGATCCCGACGTCGCGGCTGGTTCGCTTCGCGGCCGTCATGCAGGCACCGCGAGAACTTGTGGCTGGGCGCAGCGCTTCATGACTGACGTCTCCGAATCCGGTGATGCCCTCGGTTGAGTGGCATGAACGACATTAGGGCCGATTGACTTGCCGCGGGACGACCCGTGAGGACGGATTGCCGCACTTCGAGTGCACCTCGGACCGCCCCGAGCAATTGCCGGTTCGCCCTCGTCCCACGGGCCCACTGACCGCCATACGCTGGCGCTCGCTCAGTCGGCCACGGCCGCCAGGCTGCTCACCGAGGATCGCCGGTTCAACGAAAGGTTGGAAGTCATGTGCACCTGCCGCCGGTTCTTGCGAACCAGCGTTCGGGCCCCTCTTGAACCTAGATTCATTACCCCCCCGCGCGGAGGTTCGTACGTATCTAGACGCAGGTATCTAGATGCATGTCATCTAGTTCTTCCTCGGTCGCTTCGCTCCCTC
>Ga0325401_1003849_pt1 | contig 13928 bp, 6 predicted proteins | sample PopdelMetagenome_FD_205666 | JGI IMG/M metagenome (GOLD analysis project Ga0325401, IMG submission 205666) | Populus deltoides microbial communities from Bellville, Georgia, United States - Xylem-PdKOR-R2 | ecosystem: Host-associated > Plants > Phyllosphere > Stem > Wood/Secondary xylem | place...
AAACGACTGTAATTCCAGCCTAAAACTCTAGTTTGGATGGTTGGAATTCTCAAAATGACACCTAATATTGACATGGTCCAATCATGCATCAATGCACCTTTTTATGCTTTTTTAGGGCTTCAAAGAGTTGTACACAAACTTTTCATGCACATATGTTTTTTCTACGCACACAGGAGTGTTTTTATGCAGAGTATGCACCATTTTCTATGCCAATGGCACTGCTCATCACCAATATTTTCACCATTTATGCCCTTTATATAAAAAATAATGATTTTATATTAAAATTAAAACCCAAAATTAAATTAATTATATAATTAATTTTCTTAATTAGATTAGGATTGAATTAAAATGTTTAATTCAAAATTTTCAAGTTTTGTCATATCCTAATAGGATTCAGATTTAATTAAAATGTTTAATTAAATATAAGAGTTTTTAAATCAAAACTTTATTTGATTAATCTTAACATGGTTTAAGGTATTAATAAGAATTTTAATGTGATTAATTTTCTTATTAGATTTTAAAAATTATTTTTCAAAGAAAATCTATATTAAATAAAATTTATTATATTTGAGAAATTATCAAATTGAATTTGATTTAATATTTCTAAATGTTAGAAATATTATTTTTAAAAATTCATATAAAGCCAATAATTAGAATTGAAGCATCTAATAATTTTATTATTCATATTAATATGTTATTATGCATGATGGATGGTTATGGACATTAAAGACCAATGTATTTGTGCTTTTATTTGATAGTTGAATGGTTGTAATTTTATTAAATAGGGCATCTGTGTTCTGCTTTATCTCTATTTTTTTTTCTGGGTTGTAATTTTTTTCTCATTTAATTCCCCTCGAATATAACTCGAGATTTTTTAATTAATTATATAAATGTTATGTAATTTACAAATATAGAAATTTAGATAGAAAATTATTATGTAATCCAAGTTGAAGAAAGAAATGGCAATGAAGGCTATAACTAAAGTGCTTGCGATGGACTTATGAAGACTTGCTACAACTACCTAGGATTTGACCATCTAATTCCCTTCAATGGATCAAGAGTATTGACTTAGATATGCCCCTAATTATCTAATTAGAATGGTATGCTAGTGGTGTATGTTTATGTGTGTGTGTGTGTGTATATATGTTTTGACTGAGACCTATTTAATTATTAAATCTCTCATTAAAATATTAAGTACATATTGAGAACATGAAAAATTGCCTTCCAATTTTATATGTATAAAACAAAAGTTTTATTTATGGATAACTTATTGAGTTACTTAAGGTTATTGTTAATCAAATATGTTTAATTTTATAAAATTGAGTTCTACTTAATTAACCTATATGATTTGGATGAGTCATTCATGATCATACGAGGTTAGAGACATGGGTTAGGCGAAACATATAAGATATATTTAGACAAAGAGTTGTCACTTAACTGATCTAGAAGTCACATAAAGATGTGATTGATAAATTAGGTTATCTATCTAATTTAATTTATTTTGATTTATTTAGTCAGTCAATGTTGGATAAATTAAATGGAATCCTAATCCATTAGAAAAATCTAAGTGAGATTTCCCAACTTAATAGGGAAAACTAGGGGTGATCATTTTTGGTTCGGTTTTTATAAAAAAAAGTAACCAAACCGAAATTTTTTTTGAAAAAAAACCGAAACCGGGTCAAACCGACCGGTTTCGGTTCGGTTTTTTAGGGAAAAAACCGGTTCAAACCAGTCTGGCTCGGTTTTGCCGGTTTTGGCTCGGTTTTTCCAGTTTGGCTCGGTTTTGGCTCAGTTTGGCTCGGTTTTTTTTCTGGTTTTTTGTCGGTTTCGGTTCGGTTCGATTTGGTTTGGTTTTTTTCTTATAAAACCAAAACCGAACCGAACCGGCCATTTTTTTTCAAAAATATAATCGGTTTAATCTGTTTTTTCGGTTATTTTTTTTCTGGTTTAATCGGTTTTCTGGTTTTTTTGCTCACCCTTAGGGTAAACTATTAATTTGCAAGAAAATAATGAGAGATCAAATTAGGATTAAAGACATGATCTAAATTTGAAATTTAAATATGTATGCATAAAACTAACACTCGCTATCTTTACATTAATATGTTGATAGATAAAATGAGTAGTAACATATCCATATAAAACATACTTGATGCTAATAAATTGATTGAACCAAATTTCTTGGATTGACACTAAAATGTGAGAATTGTTCTCAAGCAAGAAAAGAGGTTGTATGTTCTTGAAAATTCAATTCCAAATGCCTCTACTGAGAATGCTGAAGAAAAAGTTAGAAATGAACATCAACGTCATGTTGATGACAATGAACAAAATACATGTGTGATGTTAGCCAGTATATTATTTGAACTTCAAAGGCAATATAGGAATATGGATGTCCATACTATGATTATGCATCTTAAAGAAATATTTGATGAGGCTAGTTAGATTGAGAGGTACGAGACCTCTAATAAATTGTCTCACTACAAGATGATATAAGGTTCTTCAGTGAACACCCATATTTTAAAAATGATTGACTTAATTGAGAAATTGGCTAATTGAGTTTTGTCATGGATCATGAGTTAAATGTTGACTTGATATTGTTGTCATTACCTCAAAGTTTTTTACAATTCATTATGAACTATCACATTAAAAAGTTGGATAGTAGATTGTCCTAATTGATTAATTTGATTAAGACTGTAGAAGGGGCCTTTAAGAAGAAAAAAAACTAAGTTCTTCTAGTCTAGTCTTCTAGAATGTCTTCTAGAAACTTTTTGAATTTTTTTAGCTTCAAATTATTTTTTTAAAATTTTAAATCGTTTTAATTTGCTGATGTTAAAAATAAAATTTAAAAAATAAAATGATATTTATTTTGATGTATTTCCAAGTAAAAAACATTTTAAAAAATAACATCTGCCACACTTTTAAACAATCACTTGACATGTAGGCGTCGTTTGGAATTGCGTTCCAAACTATGTTTCTTGAAAATTTAATTTTTTTTTTATATTTTTGGAGTTTTGATATGTTGATGTTACAATTTTTTTTTTAAAACAATAACAAATTTATTTTAATATATTTTTAAATAAAAAAGCCATAAAGGATTTCATTTGTTCTCTTCAAATCCAACCAATTGTAATGGTGGAAAAACATCATCAGCAAATGGCTTTTTAGGGCCTGTTTGAGAGTGTGATTGCAGTTATTTTTCAAAGTGTTTTTTATTTCAAAATACATCAAAATGATTTTTTTTATTTTTTAAAAATTAATTTTGAGATCAATATATCAAAATGATTTAAAATATAAAATATAACTAATTTTTTTTAAAAAATTTAATTTTTTTAAAAACACAGATTGATTCATATTTCCAAACGCTGTTTTAATGGGCTAATATGTTTCCAAACGCTGTTTTAATGGGCTAATATGTCCACCTCCTCAACATTAATATCACTTTGGATTTCGGTTATCGCTCTGGATGATCCAGCCCATGCACAATCGCACGGACAAAAGAAATAAACGGGAAAGCGTGGCGCTATAACGATCATCCAACAACGCGGCGGCGGCATCACAGGATTTATTTAATTTCTTGTTCAAACAAATAAAATCCCTGTGAGTTGGAAATTTTGCAAAGGTTCCAGCGCCAGCCATGGCTTCTTTCATGGGTCTCTTTCCCTACAACATGGCTGGACCCCTTAACTTCTATCATCACAACAACTACAAATACCAAATTGGCAATCACAGAAACAGTGCACTGTTCTCTTGTATTGATCATAATTTAACACAACACATGCTAAGCTGCAAGAGGCAAAGTTGTTCCACTTCCACCATCACATGCTCTGCTGCCAACAAACCCTCTCCGTCTACTGAAGTCAGGTGGGTTCTCCTTTTCTCAATTTTTTTGTTGTACTTTGTATCTTGAATTGAAAAATTAGACCATGAATTGAAATAGTTTAAGGGTGAAAGCTGACAAATATTGATTGGTTGATCTGCATAGGAAGGCAGACAGCTGAATGTATTGCAATGTGCTTGACTTTTACGCTTTTGTCCATGGAATTAAGTTTGTTAAAGAATATTCTCAGTTCCTCTCTGACTTTTTTTTTTCCCATTCAATGCTTCAGCTGTGAGAGTCTTTTTTTACAATTGAGGGTTCCTTGTAATCACTCTGTCATTTGTTCTTCAGCTCTACAGCCAAGATAAGGAGTGAAGTTCTATCTCCATTTCGGACTGTCCGGATGTTTTTCTACCTAGCTTTTCTTGCAAGTGGTGCTTTGGGAGGATTAATAGCAACCACACGACTGATTGCTGCTCTAGCAAATCCATCAAGAGCAGCTGAAGTACCTGAGATACTGAAAGGTCTGGGCATAGACATTGGAGCAGCAGCTATCTTCGCATTCCTATATTACAGGGAGAACAAAGCTAAAAATGTACAACTGGCTAGGCTGTCAAGAGAGGAGAACCTTTCAAATCTTAAGCTACGTGTGGATGAAAAGAAGATCATTTCTGTGAGCTCTTTGAGGGGTGTTGCTCGTCTTGTAATCTGTGCTGGCCCTGCACCTTTCATTTTAGAATCTTTTAAACTTAGTGAGCCTTTCACTCAGAGCCTTTTGGATAGAGGGGTGCTTGTGGTTCCATTTGCTTCTAATGGGAATTTACCTAGTTTTGAGTTTGACGAGGGTGAGGAGATGAAGGAGCTTACCACCAAGAGGAAGAGACTCTGGCAGTTGGCTCCTATCTATGTTTCTGAATGGTCCAAGTAAGAAATCGTGTCAGAAAAATGTTTCTTTGTTTCTTCTCGAATTTTGTGCTCACTCCTTCTCATTCCACATATAAAAAAATTACAGCTGGTTAGATGAACAGAAGAAGCTGGCTGGCGTCTCCCCTGAATCTCCTGTGTATGTATTCTTCCATTTACTTGCCTTTTTCTAGTGCAGGAAAATGCAAGGATTAATTCTGTAATTTTACATTTCACCATTTCACATGGTTGTGAGAATATGAAGCATGCTTTAAGAATATCAAGATGTGGCATCAATTACACCTTAACAAATCCTAATTGTATAAGCTCATCATATTGGGTTTAGGATTGTGGCAAAACAAAAGTTGTGCGATATTAGGATTGGGCGTACTTGGGATTAGAGTTGAGAGTGCATTATGTTCTACAGGTATTTGTCTCTGCGCATGGATGGCCGTGTCCGTGGAAGTGGTGTTGGCTATCCCCCTTGGAATGCTTTTGTCGCCCAACTACCACCAGCAAAGGGAATGTGGTCAGGTCTTCTTGATGGCATGGATGGAAGAGTTCTTTAGATAGTTTTATTTTTCCAGCCACTGCAGGTTAGTTTCTTCTTTGATTGTATAGTTCCTCCAGTCGTTGCTAAAGTTATCTTACTTCCTTTGTTTTGAATTTAAGAACTTACATTTTATTTTTTATTATTATATAATTCATCCTTTTTTCATAACCTTGACCCTCCTTCGGGTCATTGCAAAATTTTATCATTTGTACTGCCTAGAAGCAATATTTATATTCAATCCTTCACAATTAATATTAATTGTTCTCCTCCCTCTCTATGTCCAAACAAATTTGGCCTAACCTTTTTTCCCTTCTCTTTTATTTAAATCAAATCGATGCTATTGACCCATTTATCTTCTCAAAATTTTTGAATTATGAAGTTCATCGCTATGACTTCCTGTGCATTTCTTTATAGTAACACGAGAGTAATTGATTGTCGTTCTTTTGAAAGAAAAGAAAACAAACTTTAGGAACTGGAGATGAATATAATTACCTTAGTCTAGAAAACGCAATGGTTAGCTTAGGTTATGTGCTGGGAAATCATAGTATAGACTTTTTGCTAATCAATATTTAATTTTTTTTTTTTGGTATGTGTCAGTAACTCCCCTGTCACAGCTCACCACTATAACTAATTTGTTCTTTGATCCCGCTAGATGTTATAATTGCAGGTCTTTGATTCGATTGCATAGAATATTATTTCTAAAATATTCCTGATTAATGTTTTTTTAAATACTGAATATTTATTAGAGCTGTGAATACTAATATATATTATATTTTTTTCTTTATAAAGGGCAGCAACTGTTCTTATAAGTTAGAATATAAGGAATACCTACAACTAATATGTAGATGCTTATCATAAAACATGTACATTGAATTGACCTGCATAAGAATTTTATATGGAGAGATCACCTATGTCTATCAAAAGACTCACGTGATGGTTGCATAAGTGATTCTTAGACTTGAGATCACCAAGTCATCTTATATAGAAAATATTATGCTTTGATCCTGTTACATGTTATCCTAATCGAGGTAATGAAAAGGCAGACATTGGGTATAACATGAACTATATGAAAGTACTTGAGTGATCAAGAGATGGTTCTTCACCTTAGATGAATTAAGAAAAATATTCTATCTATTCTCAAATAGTATTGACCGAGAAATCATTGGTTAAGGTGAAATAAGATTTGAAAAGGGTTTCAAATCTTATTGAAATGATTAATGACTATTATGTACACTACAAACATGATTTAACATAACAGACATACTTTATGTTTTAATATTAAATCACAACATTATTGATGAAAGGATATTAATTATTACTGAGAAACCGATCACTAAAAGGCTAAGTCAAACGATTGTGTAAATGATTAGATTTTCAAGTAATAAATTTTTAAATAACTCTAGATCTATTTAACGGGATCATAGAGATCTCCAAATAATTTTATTTTTTTTATTTTTACGTGTATGATATTCTGGAACCCAACATTACTTTATTTTGGAAAGTAAGGATAAAAATTATGTCTTTATTGTGGTCGGTCAGAAACTCGTTACAAATTGCAGCCATTGGGGCAATATAAGGGTTAATATTTTTTGGTTTTTTGAATTTAATTTTAGCAGTAGTAATAGAAATATAATAGGGAACAAGAGAGAATCACCGAGATGGAGTATGATACACATTCATGACACTTACAAAGCTTTAAGCTATAGAGTTGGATAAAGAAAACCAAAATTACAATTCAAAGACATCACACTCATTTTACTTCGATTTCATCTAAGGTATAGTTGTTTGTAGATACATTTTCATAATTAACCTTATTGAAGAAAAACGCCACTAGGTAGCGGGTCTTAAGGTCCTGTCCAGTACAAATCCACTGTAAATAACCAGGATAAGAATTTTTAAAGGAAAAAAAAAGGCCAGGAATGAGAGAGATTGTCTTACCTAATGAACAGCTACGTACTACGGATCCAACACCATTGAACCAGTAGGATTCCTTCCTTAGAATCTTCACCCGTAGCTTGCCAGGATAAAAAATGTCACTACTATTTTTACTTATTACTAACTGTTTGCTTGTCACATACATGTATGAATTTAAGTAGTGAGAAATGAATTCAAATCCATCTTTTAGAGGAAAAAAAATGATGTTTTCTACATTTGAGCCATGCTTAACTGGTTTCAGTGGAAGTAGTCCTTAAGACTAAACTTATTCCAACAATTAACAATTTGAAATACTTGGTTAGTGAAATTCCTCTATGCTGGTACTAACATTATACATTTGATATTTTTCAAACGAATAAAACGAAGTTAAACACACGTCAATGAACTTGTTGTTGTGATGTCGTGATAGCACAAATTAATTATCCCAACTTAAATAAACAAGATAGTATAGAGTAAGCAAGGGGTCGATCCCACGATGAAGTTTTAGTTCAGATTTTTATGCTATACGATATGGAATTGGGAGGAACTGAGGTTATCTAGGTTATAACAGAATTAAACAATCAAGCTAAATTAAATAAATCAGAAAATTATCAAGAAAACAAACCTTGGTTTCAAATAAATATTCACCTACGGAAATCAGAACCGATCATTGAAACAAAACATTAATTTATATCCAAATCCTTATCTTTTCTTAACATTGGTTAGTTAACAGATCCGCCGTATAACTAACCCTAACCATCAAACAATCACAGTGTCCGCACTAGTAATTAAAATTCAATGGCAGCTTTAAAAACTAGATAAATTGATTAATCTAGACAACATAATTATCCGCAGTTCATTTTTTATTTGATCGAGTGTTTTTCCTAAGATTAATAATATAGATCTGCTACGATTATTAAACTTAGTTGCTTCACAACTTTATATATCACAACTCCAGTTTAGATAACAAACTTAGCAATAGATTGTTCACAATAATAACTTAGAGTCTGCTCTAACAATTAAAATAAACAATCGCAAGAAATAAACATAGAAAAACAAACATATTCGTTCATCATATAAACTGAAAGGAAAAGGTAAAATAAATCTCACAGTTCTTGAAATCAGAAGGTTTCCATGTCCTTGCAACCAAGAAAAAAAGTTTAGCCTTGCATGTCTATTAAACAACTAATATAAAAGAAAAAAGAATGCATGATTTCGGGTTTTTTTAGAGGAAAGTGTGTTTTTTCTCTCTTGGTTGGCCGCCCTTCTCTTTCTTTCTCCTTTTTTTTTTATTTGATAAGAAACCCTAATCCCTTTTGCCTACAAAATAGTCCTTACCTAAGTAGATAATTTACATTTAAGTAGTTCAAAAACTATTTTTCTAAAAAAAAAGAAATAACCTTGCATAAAATCCATAAACTTTGACTTGGACTTAGAAGAGTTAAATTGGCGAAATAAAGACTTGGATGTCGGTTTGGAAGCTTTGGGAAGTAATTTGGACCTGTTTCTTCAGAATGCAAGATTTGTCTTTGAAGGCTGCGATCTCCATCGTCTTTTTATTTTTTTATTTTTCTTGCCATACATTTACAGAAAGGTATGGATGTCAACTTTCTAATGCCACTAGAATAATCTCGTTTCGACCTTTAGAGCTCAAGTTCTGCACAAAACATCGATCGGAGGTCAAATCTGTCAATTATCTTTAATTTACTTCTTTTCGAATCTTACATCCAAAAGTGCCTTCAAAACACAAAACAAAGAATATCAAGACATTTTATATATAAAACATAGGAAAAATACTAGGTAAATGTGAGTAAAACTATCAAATAATATGGTTGCATCACTTGTAACTCAATTGGCACTATTGTAGTGTTTTTCAAGATAACTTGTTTTTTCTAACTGACGAGTCTTAAAATTCAAGATGCTTATGAATAAGGTTGATGTGTTTAATTGGTTGATCTTTTAGTTCAATCAATCAAATTCATTTTTTCTAGTCAAGATGTCTGCTGACTTGCTATGGAAAGCTTAAGGGGTTGGTAATTAGCAACAAATGATGCTTGGTAAGTCAAGATGACTGATAACTGTGGTGGTAGCAAGTGATATTTAGTAAGTGAGGGTGACCGATAACTGTGGTAGTAGCAAGTAGTGCCTGATAAGTCAGGTGACCGGTAACTGTGGTAGTAGCAAGTGGTGCCTTGTAAGTCAAGTGACCGATAACTGATACCTATAAAAGGTCCCTTTTGATAAACATGGGGACTTTCCAATGGTAAAGTCAGAAATTTTATAAAGAGAGAAGATATTGATATTTTAAAGAGATAAACTTTAAAAATATGTATGTTGAAAATTTTAAGAATGAAGAGATTGTGAACATTTGACTTCAAGGATTTATAATGAATTTATTGTTAGTTTAATATGACACGTAGTCAATCGGTTGGTTATACATGTCATTATTATATTCATGTAAAGACATATTTATTATCAATAAATGCTTAATTTATCTTTAACATTCATATAAAATTAGATTAATGAATCTAGAATAAAGATAAAGTCAATGAGACAAAAATTCTTTGCAAATAAAATTATAAAATTGTTATAATTATGAGATTCTAATTGTATCAAAGCATTGTTCCTAATCGATGCTCTCCTAAATACTGGATATTCATTAGAGCTGTAGAGATTGTTACATATTATGTTCTTTCCTTTATGAAAGGAAACAATTGTTCTCATAAGTTGAGGTATAAGAGATACCTAAAACTAATATGTAAATGTTTGTCATAAGACATGTATACTAAACTGACTCGTATGCGGATTCCATATGGAGAGATCATCTATGTCTATTGAAAGACTCACGTGATGGTTGTGTAAATGATTTTTAGACTTGAAATCATTATGTCATCTTATATAGAGAATGTTATGCTTTGATTTTGTACTTGTTATCTTAATCAAGGTAACAAAAGGACAAATATTGGGTGTATAATGAACTATATACAAAGATATTTGAGTGAACAAAAGATGATTTATCACCCTATGGGAATTAGAGAAAATGTTTAATATGTTCTCAAATAGTATTAACCGATAAATCCTTGGTCAATGTGGAATAAGATTTGAAAAGGGTTTCAAATCTTATTCAAATGATCAATGATTATTGACTATTATATAGATAGCAAATATTATTTAACATGACATACATACTTAATATTTTAATGTTAAATCAGAAAATTATTGATAAAAGAATATTAATTACACATAGAAACTGGTTAATGAAATGTCAAGTCAAACCATTAATGATTTTTTTAATATTTGGGGGATCATGACATGTTCCTAAACGATGCTTTTGATTTTAAAATATAAATTAATAAATTGATAATAAATTAAATTGTTTAATTTATTTATTTCTATTTAATTAGAATTAGAATTTATATTTAGGCCAACATATTAGAAACCTGATGGGTCACACACATTAAGAACCATTAGTCAGAAATTTAATTGGGATGATTTAATTAAGTATGACTTAATTAAAATATATTTTAGAAATTAAGGACTAGATTATAACTAATACAAAGATTATATTTCTAGACTTCAAAAAATCAAGGACTTGATTGAGTTAATTTTTAAAATTATCTTGAATTAATATATGAATATTCTTTAGAGGGTAAATTGATATTTTACCGATTTATAGGGTTTTTTAGATTTAACTATAGATAATAAGTTATGCCTCTTACTTTTTAAGGAGTAGTTGTTTGTTAGAAAAACTACGTAAGTCACAAAATAGAGATTTAACACTTTAGGTGTTACCCGCTTTAGAGCTCCACATAAAAAAAATAAATAAAAAAGGGCAAAGAGAGAATACAAAAAAATCAAAAAAAGATGGAAGAAAAAAAATCTGTTAGTTAAGAAGAATATACTTGAACTCTCAAGAAATTGTCAAAGATCGGTTGAGGCGAGTCAAAATATATAAAATTAAAAAATTTAACCATGTTGACTAGTAGAATAAGACAGTGTATATGACGAAAAGGCCATAAAAGAAAGCGCAATTGCTAACAATCTGGCTGACAATTTCATTGAAGACTATGAGCCATTGGATATTGATTTTCCTGATGAAAACATATTGTTAATCAAGGAAGAAGAAAAAAAGGCAGATTAGTGGACCATGTATTTTGATGAAGCGGTAAATATATATGAGAATGGAGCTGGTACAATGATAATCTCTCCTGATAAGAAGCAGTTCCCGGTTTCAGTTAAACTACAGTTTGAATGCACTAACAATACAACTGAGTATGAGGCTTGTGACACGATCAAAGAGTTGATGTTTTATCTCAAGTGCAGGAGTGTCTAAGTAATAAATAACTCGGCAAGACCAGGGTCGAACCATAGGGAGGTAAACTATATAAAATTATAAACAATAAATGAAAAGGAGTTGAAGAGAACTTTTGAAATGTGATATTGATGTAAGGATTAAACAAGGATAAAATAATTATCAAGGTTAGAGAATCCACTAATGGTATTTCAAACAAATATAGTGTAAACTCTTTTTATTACTTGATTGGAAACCACACACAAAGGGGTTTCCAATCGGATTATAAATTGTTAACATAATTACATTAATTATCTTATTCGAGTAATACCAATACTTGTAAATATTATCAGGTATTCATGATGATAACTTATGTTAACAACAAATCAAGTTCCTTTCATAGCACAAGGTCGATTATACCATATAGTTGGGCTATGAAAGTGCTAAGTATTTGTTGTACCAATGGTTATTCAACACAAATTTAGATTAACCATTTAACATACAAGGTATTAAGAGTGAGTAAGATAATAAATACAAAACATGTTAGTATCAAACATTGAAGTCCATGTTGAGTTTATACTATACTTATTCTTACACCATTAGTGTAACCTTTTCACCTTGATATAATAAACTTAGCTGAACATTATGAATAAGAGAAACATAGATAAACAAGATAAGAACATAATTATATAAGTATAGTAAAGGAAATGAAAAGCATAAATAAAAGATTAAGAAAAATATAACATGGAATAAAACTTGAACATTACAAAATACAAAGAAAGAGAGCAAGAGCAAGATCTTGATCTGAAAACCAAGATGCCTAAATGCATGCCAAATACCTCTTTTTATAGGCTAAAATTCAGAACTATTGATTTGATGACTAATTGTTGAGTGGGTGACCATATTTTGACCTGATGGCAATCCTTATCTTCTTGTCTAAACAAAACGTCATTACTAACATCAAAATTTGAACAGATAGTCTCATGAAAGTTCTGGAAAATTGTCTAAGCTTTCTAACAAAACAAGAATCGACGCATTTGGACTTCTAGAACTTGAGATATGGGCTGAACACTAAACAGTGTCTGGACTACAGGACAGATTCTGACTTTTTCATTGTTGCTACCATTTGAACTCGAAAATAACACTTTTAAATTTTGGACTCTTCATGAAAGTTTTAGGCCTATGTCTTAGCTTTCCATATATATAAACCAGACCTAAATCCAAGTTCTATTGCTCTAGTTATGATCCAATAACCAAATGATGTTCCAGTTTGGACTGAACCAGCATCTCTTTTCTAAGCATAGCCCTCTCTTTGTCTTCTCAATTTCAGTAGTTAAACTCATCAATCAATCCTTTGATTTATATGATAGGCCTACATTTAAGATGAACATTTACCATAAATTAAAGGTATCTTATATTATTAGACATGTTATTATAAAACATGCTCTAGTTAAGGAGTTATTGATACTTTAAGTGCAAAATGATGATATAAAACCTTGATAAAAATGCACTTTTAAGTACTAATCAGCTTGTATCCTGGGTTTAGAGGCTATATTAGAGCTTAAAAAAAAAGATAGATACATACGGTGATTCAATTTTGATTATTTGTCAAGTGAAAGAGGAATGACAAACCAAGAAAGAAAAGCTAAGACCCTACTAAGAATATCTATCCAAACTAGCAAAAGTGTTTGAATAGATAAAGTTCACCAATCTAGGAAGAAAAGGGAACCATTTTTTCGATGCTTTGGCCACACTGATTATCATGGCTAAAATTGATTTTGGACATAAAGTACAATTAGTGCACATTGATATTAGAAATTTCTCAACTCATTGTTGCTTAGTTGAAGGAGAGATAGATGGGAACCCTTGGTAGTGTGATATTAAAATTTTTATATAAAACTAGGAATATCTTGTGGGAGCTTCCAAAGCAAATAGGAAAACCTTGAGAAGATTGACAATGGATTTCTATTTAGAAGGAAATTTTTGTGCAAAAGATCATTCGACGGAACCTTGCTAAGGTGTTTAAATAAGGCTGACGCTAGAAATGCATTACATGAAGTCCATGAAAGGGCATGCTCAACTTATACTAGTGGGCAGATGATGACAAGAAAAATACAAAGGGCTGATTATTTTTAATGACGTTAAAAAAAGATTGTATCAACTATGTCAATAAATATCATAACTATCAGGTGTATAATGATAAGATCAATGCACCCCCCGCTCCGCTTCTCTATTTAATCTAACATCTCCATGGTCATTTGCGATGTGGGGAATTGATGTGATTTGACCTATTAACCCAAAAGCTAGCAATGAGCAGAGTTTCATCCTCGTGGCTATCGACTACTTCAAAAAATGGGTAAAAGCTAATTCATATGCTTATGTAACACAAAAGGTGGTGAAAAGGTTTATAGAAAAAGACTTGATTTGCCGATATAGTCCGCTGAAAAAAATAA
>Ga0325401_1003853_pt1 | contig 13925 bp, 11 predicted proteins | sample PopdelMetagenome_FD_205666 | JGI IMG/M metagenome (GOLD analysis project Ga0325401, IMG submission 205666) | Populus deltoides microbial communities from Bellville, Georgia, United States - Xylem-PdKOR-R2 | ecosystem: Host-associated > Plants > Phyllosphere > Stem > Wood/Secondary xylem | place...
TAAACATCAATTTCTTGACATTAATTAACGTTGTACTCAATCTTGAAAGTAATTTGATCCTTGTGCCAAACCATCCCCGGTTTCATAATCATCACCCTCAGTTCTTCTCCATTATCTGATAAAAAAACAAAAAAAAAAAACCATGAATGTTTCTTGCTCCTCCACCAATATTGTTGGGAGCCTCCATTGTCTCTTTCTTGAACCTTTCCATGGTCAGGTTTGTCTCCAATTGTGGGCAACTGTTTTTGAATATAAGCAATGGAAATTTGGTCACGGGCTTGGGGTACCATCACAATTGTCTTTATTTTTCTAAACTAACCTTGCTCGAATGATAGCTCAACTTTAATATAAAGTATAGTATAGACAAAAAGTGATTTTCCTAATTTGATAATTTGAAGCCCGAACAGCACGCCTTGAAAATTAAAATCGAACCACTTCCTCCAAAGTTCAAAGTTTGAACCTTGTGGAGAGGGAACGATGCATCATCATCACCATTAGAGGTGCTAGAGTGGCCCATCTCCTCCCTAGCCGTTATCCTTAGCCTCCAACGGCCAAATCCCACCCCCACTATATATGAATTCAAATACCCTCACTCTTTTCAACAGCAAAAACTCTGGACAATTCTACCATCAACCAAAAACATGGCCTCCTCTAAGCTTAGAAGCTCGTGTTCTTTCCCAAGCCTTCTCCTTTCATGCTTGAATTTCACTCTTTTTATCCTTTCCTCAGCCTCTATAGTTCCCACAGTTCTCCTCAAAATGCCTCCGACTTCACTGGGTTTTGCGTTACTTGTTGGCTCATGCATTTCTCTACTCTCCTCCTTCGTTGGCTTCTACTCTCAGCTCACTCGCATTTGTTTCATAACCCATGTTTCTCTTCTCCTTGCCTCTTTAGTTGGACAAGTCTTGAGTATATTAGCCTTGTTTACAAGAGAGAAGCCCAGCCTTGCTATGCTCAAATCCAGCAGAGACCCCAGAGAGGCCAAGCTCTTGGTGAGATTGGAATGTGGGGTTTTGATGGCGATGCTCATAATGCAGCTGGTTGTGTTAGTGTTGAGTTGTGCCGTGCATAACTGTTGGGTTAGAGAGTACAAGGGATTGGAAGCTGAGAGGGAGGCTACAGCCAAGAAGAGGAGCAGAAGGATTGCAAGAGTACAAGAGGAATCCATGGCAAATGTAGCTAAAATTGTCGAAATTAAAGAGAAGGAGTTTGATGATAAGATGAAGAGCAAGTACGGCCACAGCCAGTGGGTTAAAACAGATTTTGAAGGCTAAAATTCTCTCTGGTCCTTCACGTTCGGAATTGTATTATCTGATGCATTTCTACTGGTTTTGCTGTTTCTGCCCCTTCGGGGGGGTCACTGCTGTGGTGGCCATGTATGCTCTTATTAGATTGTGTTTTATCGCCATATTTATTAGTGAAATGCATTTCTTTGTTTTCTTCCATATTTCTCAGATGTCTAATACCTGTAGCTCATAGTAGCAAACTTACCCGCCCTAAATAAAATATAAAAGAAAAAAAAATCAAACTAATCTCTTTAAAATATCTTACAACTAAAAAATTATAAAGAAATCAATTACTATCTAAAAAATAAAGTTGATCCAATTTGTTTAAACAATAAGAGAAAGGGTATTTAAATCAATATTTAAATAAAATAAATAAATGAAAAAAAAATTAACAAAAAAATAAGAAAAAATGCAAGGTGCTATTGACAGAGCTCATACCAAAGTTGTCAATTCTGTTCCGTTTCGCTTGAAATGGCCGAAACACTCTATACTAATTCAAAAAACGAAACAAAACGGAATAAATTTCATCTTATTTTAAATCTCGGTCCGTTCCGGATTTTTCAGCTAAATTCCGCCCGGAATGTTCCGGTTTCATTCCACATGTTTCGTTCCGCTCTTGAAAAGCCATTGAATCAAATTGAACCTTGTTCAATTTAATTAATTAAACCGTCCAATTATAAAAAGCTATTTTTCATTACTATTTTCAATAACAATGATATTAATAATAATATTGAAAATTATCATTACTATTTTCATTAACAATGATATTAATTTTTTAAAATTAGATTTATTACTAATATATATGGTTTATTTCATGTTGTTTTTTTCATATTTATACTTTGTAAGAATTTGAGCAAAACAAGGGATGCTTTATATTCCATTAGCCTTGATAACATTGACCTAACTTTATATTTAAAATATTTGTGTTAAAATATTTTACTTTCATAATATTTTGATATTTTGTTTAAGTTGAATTACTTTAAGTTAAAGATCTATTTAATCTTGATTATTTAGAAATATTTTAAATTTTGAAATTATATTTGTTTGGCATTGTGTTTGTATTGCATAATTTATAATTAATTTATCTTGAATTTGAATTATGTTTGTTGAATATATATATATATATATGAACAGTACAACCTCGAAACGGCACGCCGAAACACTTCGAAACTGAAACTTTCTATTCCAATTGAAAAAACAAAACATCTATCAAAACAAAATTGACAACTTTGGTTCATACACATAGGCTTTTTGCATGGGCCAAGACACCCAGGCTTGCTATTATTTTTTTTGTTCTTTCAGAGCAGACATAGGTCATTTATTCCTATATTTTATTTTATTTTTTAAGGTGGGCAACAAGTCATTGTAGTGGTAATATCAACTTGTTTTTAGCTTGAAAAATAATTTTCATTAATTTTATTTTAATAGCTAGTTATTATTATTAAAAACAAATGATTTTTGTTTTTATACAAAATTCATACAAATATAGCTAATTGATATAAAATGTAAGAGGAAAAAAATTCAAAACAAATCAAATGAATCTCTTCAAAGTATTATACAACTACAAAAATAAAAAGAAATCCATCACCATCTAACAAACAAAGTTGATTCAATTTGTTTAAACAATAAGAAAGGATATAAATCAATATTTAAATAAAACAATAATGAAAATAGATAGAAAAACAAAAAATAAAAGGTTAGTGTTGATGGGCCAAGCCCATACACTTTGCCCTAATAATAAAGCCCAGATGCCAAGAAACCTAGGCCGACACCTTTTTATTTTTTTCTCAAGAGTAGACGACAGACTATTCATTCCTATAGGTTTTTTTTTAAGGTAGGTAACAAGTTGCCTATTACGGCAAGCGACTTATCATCAAATGATTGAAAAATTAAGGTCAATGTTTTTTAACGGTAAAAACTTAATTTTTAGCTTATTTTTACTTGAAAACACCTTTAAACTACAATACAAATCTTCAAAAATTAATTAACAACCCTGAAACACTCCACAATCACTATAATGAAAATTAACTGAATTAAAAAATAAATGAATACAGTATACTTTTCATGCCATGTTTAGAAAAAAAAATCACCTTAATTGAACTCCTCTCGAGAAGAGGAGTCCATTTACACAAAAATCTTTTTTTTTTATTGGCCAAAATATGGTCACCCAATAATTTTCTTTACTTCATCATTTTCAATGAGTTTCTCTTTATCATCTCAAATTCAAGGACCCAGTATTATAAAATAAATTTTTGAACCAAAATCAAAACTCTAAAAACTTTGTAAAGGACTTTCGTATTTTTTGTATTTTATATTATGATGCTCTTTCTTTTAATTTATCTTTCTAATATAATTTTAAATTTTATTTCATGGGATCGAATCACAAAAGGATTTAATAAAAAAGCCCAAGGATAATTTTTTTTAAAAGATGAAAAAAAAAGAGCATTGGAGAAAGAGAAATATTACTGGTGAATTTTATTTCATGCATTCTTTTAATGATATATATTTTTTTTGGTTGTCGTTGGCCTTGCATCTTCAACACCATTAAGTGAACTCATCCCTGCATCATGTTACTGGTGAGGTTCAAGAACAGTGGTCTCCACTTCTGAGAGGATTGACCTGAAAGAAAATTGGTTATTCAAATTGAAAATGGGTGTTTAAATCTGTCATTTTGAAAAGATCTCAACTATTTTATATAGAAAAATGGATTGAAAAGTACGTCAATGTGTAGAAAATGAAATGATGGAAACAAAAACAATAAACCAAGACATGTAGACGTTCTACATATATTGTTGAAGATGCGTTTGAAACCTTTTGTAACATACAACCACCCAACCTGCATCACTAGAAAATAAAAAAAAGTTTATTTTTAAAAATATTGGGTTTTTCAAAATATATATATACAATAAAAATAATAAATTTTAAATTTTTTTGAGAGTCTCAATGATCACATTAGACAAATCTAGAGTTGTTTAGGATTTATTTGAAAATTACCTAAAGATCAGATATTTTTTTTAGCTTTGAATACTTGCTTCAAGGTTAGATTGTCGCAAACCACAAGCTATACAAATATCTGGCCTTTAATAGTAATTCACACGAACCACCAGTGAAAAATATCCTAAATTATTTTAGGAGAGAGAGAGAGAGAGAGAGAGAGAGAGAGAGAGAGAGATTGATATACCTTTGAATGTTAGCTTATTCTTTTTTTTTTAATTTTTAGGTGTTTATGTAGTATACTATACTCTTAAAAAATAAGAGGAAAAATTTAAAAACCCTAAAAATATCAATTTGCCTTTTAAATAATATCATATCTATTATTTTAGGCTAATTTTATAAATTTATTCAATGAAGTCCTTACTTGATATTTTTTAGGTCTAAAATTGTAATCCCTATATTAATTACATTCTAGTTCTCAATTTCTAAAATTTATTTACAATCAAGTCACACTTTATTAATCATCTTATTTTAATTTATGACCATTGATTCTTATGTATGTGACCCATTAAGTTCTCTAATAAGTTGGCTCAAATATAGATCATAACCCTAAATAAAATAAGATTAAATAAATTAAATAATTTAATTTATTATCAATTCAATATTAATTGATTGATTTATATTTGAATATCAAATACAATACTTAACAATCTATCATGATCCCTCAAATAATAAGAAAATCTTAAGTGGTTTGAATTAACATTTCAGTGACCAATTTTTCAGTGTAACTTTTATCCCCATAAAGAATGTTTTAATTTAGACACTATAACATAGAGTATATCTGCTTTGTTAAATTATTTTAGTTCACAACATTATAGTAATTGATTTTTTGAATAATATTTAAAACTCTTTTCAAATATTATTTCACCTTAATCAATGATTTCTAAATTAATATTATTTGAGAACATATGAAATATTTTTCTTAATTCACCAAGGGTAATAATCTTCTGTTGATTATTCAAATATCTTCGTATAGTTTATGTTATACTCAATATTTGCTCGTTTCTTACTTTTGATTAGGACAATGTGTGGTCATGATCAAAGCATAACACTCCCTCATATAAGATAACTTAGTGATCTCAAGTCTAAGGACCACTTACATAACTATCACTCAAGCCTTTCCAGAGATATAGATAATCTCTTCATATGAAATTCTCTTGTAGGCCAGTTTAATGTATATGTTATCTGAAAAGCACTTGTATATTAGTTCTAGGTATCTCTCAAATCTCATTTGATGCGAGCAGGTGCTTTTTTTAATAAAGAAAAGAACATAATATGTATTGATTTCAACAACTCTGATTAATATCAAATCTTAATATAACATTGACTAGGAATATTTAGGAGCAATGTTTTAATGCAATATAAATATCATAATTAGAACAACTTTATAATTTTCTATGCAAAATATTTTTGTTCCATGGACTTTATCTTTACTTTAAATTTATTAATCAAATATTAAAGATAAAAAAAACCTTTATTCATAATAAATATGTTTTACACGAATAAAATTAATGTTACGTGTAATAAATCAATTGACTATAGTAATATAAAGATCAAAATTGCTACGCTGGCATGATAATAAAATGGGAGTGATGAAACAAAAACGCATAAGTTATTCAATATAGTTTGATGAATTAAGGTTTTGATGCAAATGTATTGAATGTTTCTTTCCTGAGATACTAAGATAAAGACTTGCCAAATTCACAAATGACATGGAGAAAAAGTCTATTTCAAGAGGCCGTCTTGTCATGACACGTGTCTACAGAAAGAAAATCCAAGAGGAAATTCAATTTTCCATGATGCAGATTCGAACATGCCAGCTCAGCGATGTCTCACCTTTTAAAATTGCTTTTTCCTTGAGCTCTCAATACATTGATATGCATCCTTGGTTTTCGTGTTGTCATCGATAAGCCAAAAATTAGATTGACAAACATTCGAGGAAGCATGTCTCACTACTTTTTTTTTAGATTATTTTTAATTTAATCTCTTCAAAATTAAGGCATCTAGGGATATTTATATTTTTTTAATTTTTTTTTGTGAATTTATTGTAGTTTTATGACTCGATTTGTAGGTTAGTCTGGTTGACTCGAGTTTTTTTTCTTTTTTAGTTTATTTTTTTCATCCTTTAATGTTAGGATGATTGAGTGTTAGGTTTCATAATTTGTTTCTGCTTGTATTTTATAAAATTATCTTGGTCTTATGACTCGAGTCACAAGTTTGGTTGGTTGATTCGGGTGTTTTTTTGTGTTATTTTTTTAATTGATTTTTTTTAATTTCACCCTTTAACACTGGGTTGATTGATAATTGAGTTTCATAATTTGTTTCAATTTTCTCCAAGTTTTATGATCCATGTTTGACAAGTTAACTAAGTTGACTCGATTGACTCATTTTTTTAGTTAAATTTTATCTTTCATTATTGGGTTGATTGAAAATTGAGTTTTATAAAAAAAATATTATTTTTATAGGATTATCAGAGTCTTATGACGTGGATAGTGGATTTCACAAGTTAACACGAATTAATCAAAGTTGATCTAATATGTTGTCGTTTTAATATTTAAAAAAAAAAGGATGTTAACTTGATTTTTTATGACAAAATATATTTTTATTTGTCATTTCAATTACTTTTAAATCTGTTAAGTCAATAAGGCCCAAGATAATCTTTATATAATTTAATTTATTTATTTTTATTTTACTAAAAATAAATATTTTTTATGCTAAAAAAAATTAATATAACCTGCAAGCAACATAGCACAGATAATCATCCAGTAAAAAGTAATAAACAATAAGAATTTAACTTTGTGAACACTCTTTCTAGATAAAGAAATACTCATATAAAAATAGATATTTTCTCGAAAAAATAAAAACTCTCGATTTAAGAAAACATACCTTCACAAGATATTAAATTTCTTACGGTTTTTATTTTGTATTTTATTTTATTACAAAAATAAATAAATTCAAGCAATGTAGTTTATTCCAGCTATTATATAAATCGGGTTTATAAGAGATACAAAAATCTTTTCTAACATTGTTATTTTGTATTTAAACATAATCTCTTAAGAAGGTAGCCTCACAGACAATTTGTGAGCCAGTTTTATTTCACACGGTCTAATAAGAAAAATATTTAAATTGAGTATAAACTGACCTCAATATTCATGTTAAAAAATATATATATTTTTAAATTTTTAATTATTTTATTTTGCAACCGGACCTGACATGATAACAAAAGCATACCAAAGGTTAAATCCCCTTCAGAGACATTATAAAATTTTCATTATAAATATTTTTTTTAAAAAAACCCTTAATTTAAAACTCCTCGAAATAAGAAAGAATCTAATGAAAAATATTTTTTACTTAAAATAAATTTTTATATATATATATTTTCAGATCGTTTTGATTTGCTGAAATCAAAAATAATTTTTTTAAAATAATAATTTTTTATTTTAATACGTTTATAAACCAAAAACACTTTAAACCGCCTCCACTATTACAATCTCATATCTAAACCTTACATTTGTTTTTGTTTTATAGATCATCTTTTAGAAAGGATCGGGTGGATAACTTGACGAGGAATTCAAATTTGTACACAAATGAGTTCCAATTATTACATTAAACTGATGCAACTTCTTTACTACCATTGCCCTGTTACCAAAAGCTGCTTACCTATTTAGCGAAGATGATCATGTTCTGTAGACACAAACTCTCGACCAAGATAATCAACAATTGTAGGCCTCCAAGAATACCAAAAATTCCCTTTCAGAGGCGTGACAGTGGCACCGGGACTCCATTTGCTTTGCTTAGGAAAGGGTAATCTGTGTACCCAACAACAGGATCCTGGGTGTAGAACGTTTTCCTGATATACTTATTCAGTGGTGCATTAAGCTTCAATCTCAAGACTAAATCTGGGTTTGAGATAAAAAGTCTACCATATGATACCAAATCAGCATCACCTTCAGTTACAGCTTGTATCCCAAGCTCCCTGGTGAACCCGCCACTGCACATGAACGTACCCTGATATGCCCTTCTCCAAGTCCTAATCATTTGGGCCTCTTCATCTTCGCTACCAGTTCTGCGTGACTCTGTTTGGCCTGAAGCTGTGTAGCGTGGCTGAGTGACATGCAGATAGGTGAGTTTTGAGCCCACCTGCAGCTGGAGCTTGTTAATCCTCTCAATCACTGAAAGGCCTAAGTTGAGTGGATCGGAGTCTGTGGCATCAAGGTGATCAATTGCTGGCGACATTCGGAAAGCTACTCGTTCTGCACCAACAGCTGAAACTACTGCCTGAATCACCTGCATCATGAATCGGCACCGGTTTTCTATTGATCCACCATACTCATCTACTCTGTCATTGATTCCATTCTTTAAGAATTGATCAATGAGGTAACCATGCGCCCCGTGGATCTCAACTCCATCAAAACCTGCATATCATATTTTCATTACGTTGTCTAGTAATTTTAATATCATTGATATAATCACATGGTAACCAGGTGTGCTTAAGAAGCGCCTGTTTCTTTGTTTTGCGAGCTAGAGTAACAGTCTAAGCTGATTATCTATCTAATCAATTACGAACCCAAAACTTGAATCAATAAAACTGGCTATTTCAAAAAGCCAGTCACTATAGCAGTAAAGCCATCCGGTTTCAGATGACACTACAAATTTCATTCCATGCATGATCCCAGCATCCCTAGGTGAGATAAGTCTTAACAAATCCACCCACAGACCACCATTGAAACACTAGAAAGTTGCACAGAGATCCACCGTTGTTTTCTATTCCCTTGATGAAACATTAGATAATCATGACTCGTGAGTAATGGAACTTTTTCAAGGAGTAAGTTATTTTTAGATGCCAAAAGTAGAAAATTATAGTTCATGCCAAGTGTTGCCATGTTCCTGCAAATTTAAATCATAACTAGAATTCCCATCACAGGGAGGCATCATGGTCACCGTTTAAGCAAAAATCTCAGTGAAGCTTCCTCCATTTCCTCTAACATGTAATTATGCCCGATGAAATGAAAAAAAGCTCCAAAGCGCTGAAATGAAAAAAGCTCCAAAGCGCTGAAATGAAAAAAGCTCCAAAGCATTGAAATGAAACAAACAAATGTGATATTTATACTGACCTGCTCGAATGGCATTCAAGGCTGCCTGGCTATAATGTTCCACCAACTCTAGTATTTCAGAGGTTTTCAAGGCTCGAGGTGCTGGGTATATGCCGTAGGTACCATCTGGCATGAGAGTTCTCCATCTGTTCGAGATGGGCTTGTTTGTCGATGAAATTGGTGGAACCCCCCCAGGTTGATAAACTGATGTATTACCCCAATTAAAAAATGCAAATAACTAGTGATTCAATGATGATAATTTTAGCCAACAACAGTAAGAAATAGTGCAAGGCAAATGCTAGGAGAAAGAAAATGATAGCAGGTTGATTTCAAGTTTCATAATAAAGGAAGCAAATTTACCTTGATGAGATGCACGGCCAACGTGCCACAGTTGACAGAATATGACGCTCCCTTTGGCATGAACTGCATCCACCACCTTCTTCCATGCCTCCACCTGTGCTTCTGAGTAAATTCCAGGCACATGAGGAAACCTGGTCCCCACCATTAAAGACATCAGAAAGATTCTACAAAAGATGCACGCCATAAACAATGCAATGTGATACGTGAGAAAGCATTTCTAATGGTGGGTCCCATTAATCCAATAATTCATGTGTATTTTTTTAAAAAAAAAATTTATTGCTGTCTTCTTTTAATGCTTAGCATTTTTGTTTATACCAAATTAAAAGAAGAAGAAAAAACATTGCCGGATATGCATTTCCGACAACTATATGCTAGCGAGGAGCCCTTACACATAAAGAACTAGTTTAAGCAACAATGACTATAAAATGCAGTCCGAGTGTCGCCCATCTTCACGTGTACATAAGTCTCATCCTGTTGCTCAGAGAGGTATGCAGATGCCTATTGCTTTTAATCCAACGTGTACAAAACAATGTCATTCTATTGGAGAAAGATTGCTGAAAGCACCTTGATTGATCTATGATTTACAAGGATTCTTTAAGAAATCGGTCACCTCCTCGCGAAAGAAAGATTATCACCCAATATTCATCAAAAATCAAAAGTAGACGAGGAAAACCATATGTAGAATCAACAGCAAGAAAGTTGGTTGGTTATGATCTTTTTTTCATAATAACACGCTTTTGAGAGTAAAAGCGCTATTTTCAGAGCCATTGTCATGATACATGGAGGGCTTGGCACCCCAGTTTTCCCTTTCGGTCTTCACTGTATTATTCCACGCGGGGAAGACTATGAAAAAAAAAAAAAGAACTCTTCACAAGTCAACACCTAAGAAGACATCAAACATGACCGGGTCTAAGTCCAAACATTAGCAGCCAGGCCAGGCCAGTCCAGGCGAGTCCCCGTCATTTGAACAGAGAAAGCCAGTCAGGTTTTAAAAAAGGAAAGTTTAGGTAATGCTATCGCTAGGCCCAACAAGCACTGCAGTTGCACGGCACCCACGATAACATTACCATCCTAGACTAGACTAGAACCCCAATTAGAGCGCGTGTTTTGTTTTTTGGGAGTGCAAAGATGAGAAAGGTAAGAATAAAAATAAAATCACGGAAATTACCCAGGAGCAGTCGGGGAGATCAGAGCTCCTTCGGTGATGAGAAGTCCGCCAGGAGTTGACCTCTGCGCGTAGTACTCCGCGAGCGCATCTCCTGGAATCCCATTCAACGCCCTACATCTTGTCATGGGAGCCAGCACCACCCTGTCCAAGGACAAAAAAGATAAGAATAGAAGGCTCATTTGTTTTGTGCTTCATATACCAGGTAAGGCATAGCAAAGTTGATAAGGATCCTCGTTTTCCAAACTCCAGCTTGTCCATAAATGACAACTGCTGAGGCGGGCGGTTGAGAGTAGAGAGAAAACGAGAATTACTGACCTGTGAGAGAGGCTGAACTTGCCCATCTTGCAAGGAGAGAACAGAGAGGTCCCAGTTCTATTTTCAGCCATTATTCTTGCTTGTTCTCTCACAAGTCTCAACTGATCTGTTAATGGATGGATCTGAGAAAGAGATAGAGTGAATAATATAATATTAATACACTTTTCTTTTTCTGAGAAGAATGTTATAACAGCTAGAAGCGGGTGAATATATATAGATGCTCTGCTACCAGGCACATGATGTTTTAAGAAACACATTTTCAAATAAAAAATATCCTGCCATTGTTGTAAATTTCTGAAATTATTCCGAGGTGTGCACTGTGCAGGCTGATGATGACTGGAGTGGTCGGTGCACTAAAACTTGTGGGGTCTCCTACGAGAAAACTCTCCTACGACTGTCTAAGTTCAATTAGGCACACTGTTCACGTGTTTGTAAGGGATTCTCGAGATATTCATGGGGTGCTGGTTAGGGGCAGCCGTCTCATTAAAATTTCCGATACTCTGCGGGTGTTTTAGATTTCGGTGTGTAAAATGTTTGTTTTTTTTTAAAATATATTTTTTTTATTCTGCGTACTTATATATTATAATCATCAAAAAATATATATAAAAAATTAATTTAATTTTTTTCAAATAAAAAATACTTTTAAAAATTATTTTTTTTAAAAAAAAACATGTTAATCACCCGCTTTATCAACCATGTAAAAAATGAATTGCCTACTGTACTAAAAATTGACAAAGTTAAGTTTCTTTTTCTTTTCCGGTTCTTGTATTTATTTATTTTTTAATTTTATTTTCAAGTTTTTATTAGTATTCCTCATGAAATTAATTACATCATATTTATACGATTTAATTTTAAATTTTAGCTAAACAAAAAATTAGATTAATATATTTTTTTATTAATTTTATTTTTTTATTAATTTTATTTTTATATTATTTTATCAATCAATTAGATTATTTTTAAACTAATCAAGTTAGTTGGGTCAATTTCATCATACGAATATTTTAAATTATTCAAGTCAATTAAGTTTTACCAATTAAATAGAGTAATTTTAAGATCGATGCTTTAAATTAGATTTAATAATAATAATTATTATTTTTCTTTGACCCGAATATTCTTATCTAATGCAGAACGTACCATAGACTAGTCAAAAAAACTAAACATTAAACCTTTATATATTTATGTAAGATTGGCAGGTAAAATGTTGAATATTCCTTACACGCACGCACGCACGCACGCACTCACACACGTTTTGAAAGAAAGTAGGGTCAAATGGTAACCACCTTCACTTTTTTTGGAAGACAATTTGCCAAGAGGATTTAATAGTTACAATGAATGAAAACTATATAAATATACATTGCATCTTATAAATATTGATTTTTTTTCTCTAAATAAAGTGATTAAATTAATTGTGACGGATAAAGTTTTCTGGAAATAGTTTTCCATGAAATCATTCATGAATTTTTCTTTTAAATATATATATATATATATATATATATATAATTAATTAATTTTTAAAAAAAGTAGTATATAAGTATCTAGGTGCTGGGATAAATGTATTCTGAAATAAGTTTGAGCAGCTGATAAATAAATTATTTAAAATGTGGATAAGATAAGAATTGAATCAAACATCTTAATTTGAAGATATATATATATATATATATATATATATATATCCATGAAGAATATCCAGCTAGCTCGATATTGTTTCTATTTAAACACGATGGTGTCCCCAAGGGACGTAGCGTGATGGCAAAGGATTTGAGATCTGCACAACAGGTCTCGAGTTCGAGTCAGGACGTGCACCTCTTGTAAGAGCCTGGGACAGCCGGGATTTTACTCCCTCACCTGGGCCCACAAAATACGCTTTTCGGGAGGTGAGGTTTCCTCGAATAAAAAAAACGATGGTGCAAAACAAAGATAATTATATCTATTTATGAACATAATGCATAAATGAGAATAATTAATATTATCATATAAGCATTAATTAATATATTAAAAATGGTTTTTCTAGCATGGATACAAATACTACCTAGAAGAATTTGGTAATATATATTGTTATGATGGAATTGCTTGAAACTTGCTCATTTACCAACAATTAAAATATTAAAGCCTCTATTTGGAATTGCAGTCAAAATAAAGGTTTTCAAAATTTTAAATTTTGTTTTTTTTAATTTATTATTTTTATTTTTTTTGGATTGTTTTAATATATTGATGTACAATCTCTGTATGTGCCTAAATTTGTTTCACCCCTGTTCTGATGCGGAAAAATATGTAGTATATTGATGCTTGCATTGGAAGGTTGTGTGCTCATCTTAATCATGGAGACATGCTTGTCCAGTGCTGGGTAATTACTGGAATTCTTTCTAGTGAGGTTAAAGTTGAGATATGCATCAAATTTGGTGGCCTTTTGTATGTATTGTTTCCTCCCGATACTTTACTTTTCTTGAAAAGACAAGTGAATTTGCCTTGCTGCTGCTGTTGTTGCTCTTCCCTTTTAAGTTTGCTATGGGTGTGATTTCCCTTCAATATGGCTTTATGTTGCTAATGTGGAACATGGTTGCTTCTGAAGTTCTTTGTTGGTATGTGGTGATTGAAATGAAAGTAGTTATTGTACTATTGCCTTGAATATTTATATAAAAGCAAAATCTAATCTCCATGCATCTGCATCTTGACATTGTTTGCAGGAGCCCTGCTAGAGAAGCAGATTGT
>Ga0325401_1003854_pt1 | contig 13923 bp, 11 predicted proteins | sample PopdelMetagenome_FD_205666 | JGI IMG/M metagenome (GOLD analysis project Ga0325401, IMG submission 205666) | Populus deltoides microbial communities from Bellville, Georgia, United States - Xylem-PdKOR-R2 | ecosystem: Host-associated > Plants > Phyllosphere > Stem > Wood/Secondary xylem | place...
GATCCATGATGTTGATGCTTCGAAAATTAAGGTCTATATTGATGGGGTGCTCATGTATGAGGCACTTGGGCGTGGAGGGCAATTTCATTACTTCAAGTGTGGAGTTTATGCTCAGAATGATGATTCTTCGTATATGGAGTCTCGATGGAAGGGAATCAAGATTCTGAAAAAAAGTGATTGATCTTGTTATTTGTTCTTTGTTTGGACATTGAAAGTAATATATGCATGCTTTAGCTCTTGTTCATTATCAAGTCCTATTATATTAATAATAAAAATAATAATACTTAAATTAAAATAAATAAAGGCACTTCCTTGTTGAAGCACTTTAAAGGAATGAATTATTTGGCCTTAAAATTTTATTGTTCATCACTTGTGCAACTAGAATGTTTGGAATATATCTCCTAAAATTCCAATAAAACCACATTTGTTTAGATGCACTTATAAATAATGTATTTGAACTAAAAATTATGTAACTCAAATATCTCTCAACAAGATAAATCTAAACTCTAGATTTAGAAGAAAAATCAAAGTATATAAAAAAAGAAAAATACTTAAATAAAATGAGAAAGAATGTGTAAAATCTGAAAAATTCAAGTTAGAAACTCTTTTTTCACCCCTCATTTTATAGTGAATTTTTGAAGCTAAAATATTGAAGAATTAATTCACACCATTGTCAATCATTGATTAACTATCATAAATTAAGAATTAAATATAGAAAAATTAAGAGTTCTTTGAGTGAAAAAACTAAAGGTTATTTGAGATTAGTTTTTTATTTATCCATAATTTATTTATTTAATATAAATTTTCAACATTTCTTTAAGATGAGAAGTAAAGATAATTTGGGATCATGGATCAATGGATTTGCTATTAACACATGTGTTTGCTCTTCAGTTAAAGCGGAGCTGTAGGCAATAATCACTAGCAGAAAATCGGCGAAAACCAACGGCTTGTTTTCTCAAAGTCTATAAACATTGCATTTGACAATCGAATGGTAAAAAGCTGAATATGAAAAATCTTTCAAATTTTCCATAAACCAACTTCTCCCATTGACTAAGAACCTATAATAGTGCTCTAGATTGGCTAATATAGGAGGATTTTTAGGAGAAAATTATTTGTTACTTAGTTATTTTTATTTTTTTTTCTATTTAGTTTAATTAGGAAGATACTAGATAGGTGACCCGTGATATGTCGCGGGCTGGTCCAAATTTTCTCAACACAAGAAAATAATATTCAAACGATGATAATCTAAGATAAACCGGGTTAAATTTACTAAATGACTCATGATATAAGACCGAAACAACCAACGGAAAGGAAAACAAAAAGAAATCGTAAAGTTCAAGATCTATAATAACCTAATGTCAAAGATAGAAAAAAATTCAAAAACAATATAATGCCAAAAAAGCAAATCTGAGTTAACTCGGCCTAACTTGATAAACACACAACCCGCGATATGAGATTGAGATAAAAAAAATTCAAAAGAAGTTCCTAGCAAAAAAAAAAAAAACAAAGTTTAACAACAAAAACTTATAAAAAAACTCGAGTTAATCCGAGTTAACTTTACCAACACGCCATCGTAATAACCAAACAGAAAAAAATATAAAAATAACAAAGATCGAGGGCAAATTATTCCATGCAAAATGATGAAATTAAAAAAAAAACTTTAAAAAAATCAAGGAAAAAAATCAAACTTCCAAAAGAAGCACTTAACAAAAAATATCAAAGTTAAATAAAAAAAACTCAGTAAGAAAATGCAAGCAAACTCAGGTTAACTTTATCTTCCTTGCTATTTAATTATGATGTATAGGGTGATGTTTATCTTTCCTATTACTTAATTAACTCTTTACTCAAAATATTTGAAGACAAATTAGAGTTATTAGCTACCATAAAACTATATAATAACTCCTTTTCCTGTTTTACTCCTTTTTTGTTGTTAGCTTGCCTCGATATCCACATGCGACATAGGGAATTAGATTTTATTTTGAATCAACCCAGGTTTTTTACCATATCAACCTAGGTTATTACCTTAGTATTTTTTTTTTCAAGTCAGATTGATCTAGATCCAAAATTGACTCACCAGGTCAATCTTGAATTTATAACTAAACCATTAAATGAGGTGTAAAATAAAAACCTTCATCTCTTTTAGGCTGCATTTGTTTTCTGGAAAGTGGTTTTCAGGATACTACTTTCTAAACTTTCCTGTGTTTGTTTGCCATTAGGAAAGTCGGTCAACGGAAAACACTTTCCAGTCAAAGGAAAATTTAGTTTGGTTTCCAGGAAAGTGTTTTCCTTTTATTTTGGGCAGAAAACACTTTCCGGAAGTTGTGAAAAATTTAGAAATGTCATATTATTTGCTAATTATATCAAATTTGGTCCTCAAACTTTTGATTGCTATATATATTTTGTTTTGAATATTTGTTTTTCAATTTCATCCCTTAGAATTTAATTTTTATATTAATTTTGGTCCTCATTTTTATTATTGTTATTTATTTTTCCCTTATTATTTTTTTATTGAATTTTTTTATCTATCAAATTTGGTTCTCATTATTTTGATTTTTACTTATTTTATTTGAAATAATTTATGAAATATTAATTATTATTATTTTAATTTCATCATCTTTCAATTTTTTTTATTTTTTAGATTTGATTTCTATTATTTTGATTATTATTTATTTTATTTGAGATAATTTATGAAATTATATTTTTTTTTCAATTTCATTCTCATTCAACTTTTTAATTTGTAAGATTTGTTCCTTATTATTTTAATAAACTTGAAAAAAAATAAAACATTAATAAGTTATTTTCCAGCTTATCTTTTATGACATAACCAAACATTGAAAAATATTTTCCAACTTATTTTTCATTACACTACCAAATATCATAAAATAATTCACTTTTCTGGAATTTATTTTTAAAAGAAAATTATTTTCCATCAAATAAACTAGGGGTGAGCAAAAACACTGAATAATTGAGAAAACCGGAAAAAAAATAACCGAAAAAACCGAACCGAAAAAAACCGAATTAACCGATTAGAAAATCATAAAAAAATTCCTGTTCGATTCGGTTTCGGTTTCTAAATTCTGAAACCGATTAAACCGAACCTAACCGGTTCAACCAAGCCAACACTTAAAAAAAAAAAGTATAAATAGCTTCTAACCCTAAACCTAAACCTAAACCTAAACACATTCTCACCCCTCAGCCGCCACCCCCTCTCTGTCTCTCATCTCTCAAATGACAAATCTTCCATGCTTTCAAATCTTCACTTCTTTTAGCTGCCTGGCTACTTTAAAATGAAAATCAAGGCCTTTCATGAAGGAAGTCAGCCACTCATCTCAAGGACATGCCTTGAACTTTAGCTTGAGCCCTTCCAGTAGTCTTTACTTCGTGAATCGTGAATGGAATGACTTTGTAGTTTTAAAAGGTGGAGCAGATCTTGGTCTTATAGACTAGCTTTCTAACCATCCTGAATATTGACCCCCACGATTCTGTCTTCTTCTCTTTAATTTTCCAATCTTCCATCTTGTCGGTTCATTAAAGTTGGCTTTATTAGGACTATTGGAGTTTCTTCGTAAGCGAAGTTTCTTTGCTTAGTTTGATTTGTTGGCTTCTTGGAACGCAAAAGGCCTTGAGTTGGATAGCTTCGAGGATATGTTTAAGGGTTTCAAGATCTTTTGATGGGGATTCAATCCCTTGCGTTGTGTTTGTTCAGTTTCAATCAGTTTGAACCGGTTTGGAAGGGAGAAAAACCAAACCGAACCGAAATTAATCGGTTTGAACCGGTTTTCAGTTCGGTTCGGTTCGGTTCAAAAACTAAAAAAAATAAAATTGGTTTAATTGCTTATTTTGATTTAAAACCAGACCAAACCGAAAAGATTCGACCCTAAAATAAACGGGCTGGTATCTCTAAATTTTCTTCTCCTCCCTCGTGAATTCTGTTGTTCGGGAAGGGAAGGCGAGGAAAAACTGAAATATTGGAAAAAAATAAATTAAAGCTCCTTTTGTCTACTTCCATGTGTTGCTATGCACTGATATAAATTCACATTTTGTTAAGCCGAGTTTCATACATCAAAAATATTTTTATAATTTATATTTAATATTAGTATATCAAAATAATTTAAAATAAAATAAAAATTAATTTTTTTATTTAAATACAGTTCAATCACGCTGCGGAATATTTCAGAGACTATACTTTTGAAAGTAATAATTTGAATGCAATTATCATGATAAGTTCATTTTTCATATTCTTCTGCAAGGAAGTTCATAGTCATAAAACGACGCGCCCACAAAAAAAAATATATATATTGACGAAGAAGGTACGGACCAAAAGATTTCTTATCCTCACATCTTTCTATTGGGCCATGCCCTTTTATTCCATCATTAATAATCTTCACTTGGTATTGACCAATTAGATGACGTGGCATGCAAAATTATTAAAATAAAAAAATTCAGGAAGAGGAGGAGGAGAGAAGAAGAAGACGTCAAAATATAATTAAGGGATTGTTTGTACAATTTAGGCATGAAATGATGATGAAGAAAACTCTTATTCGGTAACCTAAAAAGAAGGGAAGTGAGGCGGCTAATTAATTCCCTGTCAAGTTTCCAACCGAATTATATATTGTTGATCAAATTGTGATTTTATTTTTGTAATTATAAACTTTAAAGATGTGAGGAACCATGGCAGATCGTTCTCCTCACCCTTTCATTATTAGGGTTTGAAAATTAAAAAAAAATAAAAAAATTGAATGGAAAAATCAGTTAAAATGCACCCATAAAGTCAAAAGTCTTGGTTCAATGCTTAGCTTCTCAGAGGAGTTAACATTCATACCCAAAGTCAATGATTTAAATGATGAACTGATATTCAATGATTTAAATTCTTGAAGCATGATAGTCAAGGATATCCTCTTAGAAACAAAGAAGTTCAATCCCTCAAGCTTCCAATATTTTAGAGAGTGTAGGTTTTGAAAGTAATGATTTGAATGCAATAATCATGATAAGAGAGAAAAACCAGTCCGTGCTCCATGTTGGCAACTACACGCTAGCTCTTTCAATCTTCTTGTTACGTACGTACTCGTAATTTTTCATGTTCTTCTATTTATATTCAAGTTTGGTTCTTCATTCTTTCATTGCCCAAAACCCATACTTAACCCTTTTCCTTTGTTCCTCAACTCACTCTACAAAAATGGCTTCCAGTACTATTCTCTCAGCCCTGATCATATCTCTCAGCCTTATGGAGTTCATGCCACACCATGCCATTGCTGATCCCGCAGATGGGTTCACCTCCCTTTCATTGGATCGATCCAACTTTGTCATTCATAAGCCTTATGACGTCTCTGAAAGCGAGCGATATAGCTTCCAAAATGGCATCCACAAGCTGTGGGTTTACTCTGCTGACAAGCCTTTCATGTCTGGGAGCAATACCAGTCCCAGGACTGAGGTCCGCGTTCGAGTAAGTACCATATGCATAATATATATACGTGACAGTATCCAGAAATTTGCTACAATTAAGTAAATATCTGAAAAGAGGATCCCTCTTGAATTTCTGGGTTCCTGCTCAAAATTAATTCTTGGTAACTTTTCTCCACTTGCTCCACGATGATATATATATATATGACTCACTCAATCTGTGTTCAACAGGGATATGACTACACTTCTGGTGTGTGGCAATTTGAAGGATATGCATACGTGCCATCAGGCACAACTGGTGTGTCCATCATGCAAATCTTCGGAGGTGCTAGCGCAGCCACAACCATGATGCTTAGAGTCTATAATGGAGCACTATCTTACTACAGGACTCCAATTGCTCAAAACATATATGATAGATGGTTTAGAGTCAACGTAATCCATGATGCTGGTGCCCCAAAAGTCAAGGTCTACATTGATGGGTCATTGGTGCACGAAGCTGATGGGAATGGGGCTTCATCCCATTACTTCAAATTTGGAGTCTATGCACAGGATGGTGCGTCCGATTATATGGAGTCTCGTTGGAGGGGAATCAAGGTTCTAAGGAAGTAATTATGGATACACGCGCCTTGTTCACATAAATGCAGAAGGCATTAATAGTCTTGTTGACTTAAAAAGCATGAAAATAACATACACAAAATAACATTTAATATGCTTATTAATTTATGCATGATATGCATGGATTTTTATTAATTATGTATGTATTTTTTTTAAACACACAAGCTCTTAATATATTAATATAATTTGATTTAACAAAATTATATAAAAAAAAATGTTTCCGTTAATAAAAAATAATATCCGATGGACCTTTCCAATGCATAAAATACAAGTCCAATCTCCTCCACTGCGATTTGAAGGCTGCAATCATGGCCCATCCCAACATTCCTCTCATTCGATCTCAACCACATATCATAAATCCTCCATTCATAATCCAATGGCTGGAAATCCATTTACACCCCCAATAAAAACCCCACCACACCTAATCTACTCTCTACCCTCTCCCATTCAAGAGCTCCAAAACCCCGCCAAAACTAACAGAAAATCCCGACTACCTCAACAGATTTCTCTCTCTAACAGCTCCCTCCTTCCCACTCTCTCAAGAAAAATGGAACCCCAAGACTTCATGATCATCAAATCACCGGACAAGATTCTCCTCCACATCCTCCTTCTCTCTCTCCTCCACCAAATCACAACCGCTAAACTCACCGACCAAGAACTTGACTTTGCCCTCTTTTCCCTCCGATCACACGGCTACACACTTTTCCCCAACGCCATCGCCACATCTGATCTCCGCCTCCAACTCCTCAACCAATCAAACCACGCCAAGTCGTCATTCTCAACCTTCACTCTCTTTTCCCCGCCTGACTCCCTCCTCTTCTCTCTTGACCTTGCCTCCGCTGCTTCTCAATACACCAAATCCCTCTCCCTCCACGTGTCACCCTTTCGCCTGTCGACTTCACATCTAAGAAACTTGACCGCCTCCTCCGGTGGGGCCTCCATTGACTCTTTGGTGCCGAATCACCGTCTCTTGATCTATAACTCTCTGGCTCACGTAAACGGTACCGTTGTGGAGTCCGTTTTGGTTAATCGGGTTCGGGTTTCAGTTCCGGATCTTTTTCTCGGTCGTTCCATTGCTGTTCATGGACTTGACGGCATTATTGTTGCTGGATTCGAAGACAGAGTCGAAGACACGTCGTTTGAGGCTGCGACGTCGTCTCAGATTGACGCTATTTGGTCTGAGGAGCTGAATTCTCCACTGGCGGGGAGGAGGAATGGTGACAGGAGAGGGAACAATCGCCGAGGGCGGATCCTTAACGGAGGCACTCGCGGTGATGATGTTTCGCATGGTGCATTTGCAAGGTTTAATCACCATTAATTTTTTGTTAGTTTCCGTTATTTTTTTTCCTGTTAGGGTCTGTTTGGATTTTGTAGCACTAATGGATTCTTTACTTCGATATTTTTGAAAGAATCCAAACAGAGCCTTAATTTGCTCTGAATATTTTTTTTTTGGATTCAGAGCCTGTTTGGATGCTGAGAAATTGGTGGGATTGTTTTCTTGGCATGTTTTTCTTAACCAAACAGTTTATGACCCAAAATATTAGTTGGAAATGTGGGCCGTTCAGATTCTGTAAACAAAAGAGATTATTGCGTAACTTTTTTTGATAATCAGTATTGATATTTCATTGGAAAATTATTTGCATAAGAACTATAAAAAAAGGAAACATGGAAACTAGGAATCGAAATCGAACTGTTCGGATCATTTTATTTAGTTTCTGAGAATAATTAGTAGAGGCTTCAAGTGTGGTTGGGAAAAAAAATGGGTTCTGGTGGTGGAGAAGATGAATGAGCAGTGGCATCGCAGTAGCCGAGCAGGATATCACCTTCTTGAACGGTGAAACCAAGGGAGGCAAGCATGGAAGGCCAGCAATGGTGTCCGATGATGCGGATGGCGTGGCAGCAGCTAGGGCGGAGATAAGTCTCGCCGTTAAGGAAGAAGAGAAGGACATTGGAGATGCAGGATTGGAGGTGGAGTAAGGAGCCCCAGCAGGTCGTTTCTTCGTTGTCTAACCGGAGACGGGTAGCGAGAGTTGTGTGGGTGGAGACTTGAGGGTGTGCCGCCATCATGGGCATGGAGGCTGTGGAGCATGTGAGGAAGAAAGTGAGCAAGAGCTTGAAAGAGAAATCCATTGGAGACAGAGAGGAATGCAAAGGATGTTGCGTGGAGGAGATGGAGTTTGTAGTTTGATTTTATAGACGACGAGATTGAATTGTTTATGATTACGGGGAGCTGAAGAGACTGAAAAGGAGTGAATGGGAGATTTATTGAGGATTTTGAGAGATCAGGAGCTCTAGTAACTGCTAATAATACAGCAGATGAAAGGGTTTAGCTTGTTTTGTTAGTTAATGGATTGTGAAATAAGCATTTCATAATAGTCATTGATGATGATGTCTTCAGGTAGCTAGATCTCAATGTCTGTTAATGATCACTGGGTATATGGATAGTCCTGCTCGTTCATTTGGCTAGGAACTGTAGAAATTGATTGATGACAGATGATGCAGACACACGGTGCCTGTGGGCATGGCCATTTTTTTGTTAACTGAAGAGAAAGAATGTCTCATGAAAGAGTTGGGGTTCACAGTATGCGTTTGCTGCATGTGCTATTGCATTGGATTCACTAAAAACTGAACCCGTGCTAGTGTCTCCTACCATATGATAATCCTCTCGCTGGTGCTGGTCTGCTCTGTCAAGGTAGTCTATCCGCTAGCACCATCAACTCCGAGACAAGTTAGCTTCTCTAGAATCTCCTGCATAAAAAACCTAATCAATATTTAACGTAGAGCAATTTCAATCTGACCTTAGGCCTTGAGCAGAATCTGTTGTGACAAGGATGATGAACAAAACAACACTGTTAGCATCATCCAACTTGGAAACAACTTTGCATCTCAAATTAAAGGGAATTCTTGTTCATATCGCTTTCAGTCACATAGTTCTTCATAATAGTATCATTGTTGTCAAATGTTTTGTGAAGGTACGTTACCGGAACAGTGATGCAAATCTGGTTGCTCTGGAATTACCCTAACCTTGACCCCCTCTGTGACAAATTTAACCTTGGAAACTGTAAGGGTTCATGCAAGAACCCGACTTTGCTTAAAGGGAATGCTATTTTTTGCACTATAAGATGAAATAATGTGGTTAAGTTTTCAAAATCCCACATCAACCATCAACTCTTGTGTAGACATAGATTAGAAAATGTAAAGGCTTGAATTAATTTCATTGATCAAGATCGGAAGATGGGATGGGACTATCTATCTGATCCTCCTTGATGTATGTTGTGGTTGTCGATCCCTTGATTCTAGTTGATTGATCAGTGATGTATGAAATCATTAATTAACACGTACGGACTATGGAGAGAAAACTAAAACATTAAGAAAGCACAACTTTATTCCTCAAGTATAAACACTACATCATCATGACACCAAACTTGAACAACATTGAAGACTCAAACGTGGAAAGCAAAAACAACAGAAAAACACACAAGACCCTGGAATACAAATTAAGCTAGTAGACTAGACATCATCGACTCTCTTTAAACCAGCATAGGCTGATATTGAGCAGGAGCGCCAGCAGCAAGAGGTGAAGGAGCAGAAGCAGGACTAAAATAAATAGAAGGTGAATTAGGAGAAGCGTCACAGTATCCTCTAAGTATATTTCCTTCCTCATCTGTGAAGCCAAGAGAAGTAAACATCGCAGGCCAGCAATTATGAGTGATAGTATGAATAGCGCGACAACAGTCAGGGCCAATTTCAGCCTGGCCATTCATGAAAAACAAGACAATCTCATTCGTGCAAGATTTTATCTCCAAGAGTGCATTCCAGCACTCCACAAGGCTGCCCTCGTCTTCAAGTCTTGCTGAAAGGCTGTTGAAGCCTGGTTTGTTAATGAGAATGTCTCTAGCTGCAGTTGAAATATTGGCTGAGATCAGCAATGTGAGAGACAAGAAGAGAGCAAGATTCTTGAAAGCTGCCATGATTTTGCTTGTGTTTGTGTAAGAGGAAATGAAGAATGGAGGGAGATGCTTAGGTTTGAGAATTTGTGGGGGTATTTATAGTTTGTACTTTGTAGAGAGTTGGCAAGGGAGATGAGAGGGCTCGTTGGAAGAAAAAACAAAAACGGTGATTAGTGGTATTTAATCCAAATAGTTTAAGAGGAGGTCGTGGGTTTCTTAAGTTGTAACTGATAAATTATTTTTTGATTAATTATCCTAATCCTAATCTCTCTCTTTTTTTTTTAACTTTTTTTAACAAAAACAATTATCGGTTTATATTAACCAAAAAAAAAGAAGAAAAAACACACTATTTAGTTTTTTTTTTTATTAGACAAAAGATAGAGAAAATAGAGAAACTGAAGATATATGGCTTTTTATCAGCTTTTGTTAGTTACTTAGCATGTATTGGAATATTTGGAAAACTATACAAAAGATAGAGAAATACTTGCATTTTAACTCATGTTCTGCCATAGGTTAGATTTGTTTTTCAATAAAAAATTAAATATACAAGTTTATCCACTGCATTTTCTTAAATAAAAAAATTAAGAATAAATTGAAAAATTAATACATGCATTTAACTAAATAAATTGTAAACTATTTGTGTTAATAAATAAATCATCAAAGATAACTAAATATCAAAATAAGAAAAATAAGAGACAAATATAGATTAAAATATTTGATTTCGCAACATAGGTTAATATGTCTTTTAAGGTGTTTGAATTTTTATATTATTTATTTCACTTTTATTTTAATTATGTTATATTATTATTTAATATTTGATTGAAATTTTTAATATATAATTAGTTAAAATATTTTACTTATGATTTTATGATTCGAGTTTACGATCCGAGTTTATATTATATATTTCTTGTCGTGTTAAAAAAAGATTTTTAACAACCTTGCAAAATATCTTTATTGCTAGCATTTATTTTTGTTTTGAGAAGGGAAAAATATAAAAAAAACAATATTGAGATATTATGGACATCCATAGTGTTTTTTCCACATGTTTTAAAGGTTTTTTTAAGAAAAAATTATTAAAGGCTTTTTTTTTTAAAAAAATATTATGTAATTTTCAAAATAATCAATGAGTTCATAATTGAATAAATATTTTTCTCTTATAAGTACAAAGATGAATTCTCATTTTCGAACTATGTAATTCAAAAATTAGCCTAGAAACAACTAGGATTACTCTATTATTGAGTTAGCTTATGAATTATTAGATGAACTCGTGATTGCTAGAGCAACCCTATTGGTTATTAGATAAATTCTTTCCATTAAAACAATATTGTTTTGTTATTTTCTTTTGTTTTCTTGGTGTTCACTCACCTGTGTTTGAATTGGATTCAACTAGGTCAATCAAGTTTTACATAATTAATATCTTATTTAATTTAATTAAAAACATAATCTATAATCTAAATAAAGCTCATCGTAAATTTGTTTAGGTTAATTTGTCAAATTAGAACAAATTTAATATATATATATATATATATATATATCAAAAATTTAAAAGTAAAATTAAAACCTCATTTTTATCAAAACAAAATTAAAATAAAATTGAACCACACTCATCAAAAAATTCACAATAAATAATTCAAAATCTACAGTACTGTGTCATTTACTAATAATATCAAAACAAGAAACACCGAATAATCTCATAGCATGACTTCTTGGTCCATATTTGTTTGGGCTCGGCCTAGTTTGTTGTAGGCCTAAGTTTGCGAATAAAAAATTAAGTCCACCTGCCTCAAACACTGTTGGTCGCCTTTCTCCCTTCTTCAGACGACAAAGCTTTCAGCTTTCTTTCCCTTTCCTTTCCCGCCCTGAAAAAACCGAAGAATCAATCAATCGAGAGAGAGAGGGAGAGAGAGATGAGCGACGTCTCGGAACTGCCAAATAAGGAGGCAAACGTGCTGAAAGGTCACGAAGGAGGAGTCTTAGCCGCAAGATTCAACGGTGACGGAAATTATTGCCTGAGTTGCGGCAAAGACCGCACCATTCGTCTTTGGAATCCTCACCGCGGAATCCACATTAAGACCTACAAATCTCACGGTCGTGAAGTTCGCGATGTTCACGTCACCCAGTAAGATAAAATAAATCTTTTTTGTTTTAATTTTAATAATACTGGAATTGCTTCGATTTCTTTTTAATTTTAATTTTTTTGGTTTTTTTTAAAAGGGATAATTCGAAATTAGTTTCTTGTGGAGGAGACCGACAAGTGTTTTACTGGGATGTGGCTACTGGTCGTGTAATTCGGAAATTCCGAGGACATGGTAGTGAGGTAATTTTTTTTTAAGGTTGTTTAATGAGTATATGGGATGTATTTTTCAGTTGTACTTATGTTGTTTTTGTTTTGATGTAGGTGAATGCTGTGAAATTTAATGAGTATGCATCTGTTGTGGTATCAGCAGGTTATGATCAATCATTGCGTGCTTGGGATTGTAGATCTCATAGTACTGAGCCAATTCAGGTGCTTTATGTTTCTGAATTTGTTACTATAAATTGTGAATATGTAGGTGCGGTGGTTGATCTTCAAAACTTGATGATTTTTTTTTCCAGATCATTGACACGTTTTCAGATAGTGTAATGTCTGTGTGTTTGACGAAAACTGAAATCATTGCTGGAAGTGTTGATGGTACTGTTAGAACATTCGACATTCGTATTGGGAGGTATCTATAGGTGTTGGGATTTGATAAAGTTGGTGTTGTCGGATTGTTATCATTGGATTAATGATGGTGGTCTTTTGCGTTATTTGTGTAGAGAAATATCTGATAACTTGGGGCATCCTGTCAACTGTATCTCGATGTCAAATGATGGTAACTGCATATTAGCGAGTTGCTTAGATTCTACTTTGCGCCTATTGGACAGGTGAATTCTCATGCTTTTATGAATTAGTCTCATAGTTTCTGTTGTCTGATGTTTGTCTGCCTTGTCTTACTGGTTCCTGATGGCAGAACTACAGGCGAGCTTTTACAAGAATATAAAGGACATATATGTAAGGTTAGTTGGCCAAACCTCCTTTTGTTATTTTGAGATCACAATAATAAGTTGAAAACTTGTCAATGTCTCAAGTTCCATTCTCCATTGTTCTTCACTTCTAATTGTTATTGTTGTTGTTGTTATTATTATTATTATTATTTTGTTGTTATTGGTGGGTGATTCTGCACCAGTCATACAAGTTGGATTGCTGCCTCACCAACACTGACGCCCATGTTGCTGGTGGCTCAGAGGATGGCTACATTTACTTCTGGGATCTTGTGGATGCGTCTGTGTTGTCACGTTTCCGAGCTCATTCCTCAGTGGTAAAGTTGTTTAGCATATTTATTTGATAACTGCAGCAAATTTCCACTTTTTCTCACTTCTATTCTAAAAAAACATTTAGTTTGCTTATTGAAATGATTCAAATTACATGTTTGTGCTTAAGTTCGTGCAGTTTTAGCCAGTTTTGCCATGCTTCAAGATGTGGAATGTTGTATACACTGTCGGTCTTTTGTAACGGTTCCAAACCATTTGCGAGCCATATTATAATTTTTTTTTTACACAATATTAACCTTTTTTCCTGGTTAAATCTTCCATTCTTACTATAGTGAGTTCCTGAAACTTTAACTTTCACCTTTTGTTGAATGACCTTTTTGGTGGGTGATCTGTGCTTAACGTCAGAGAGTTGCAACTAACTTCCCAAACCTTATATATCATATAGTTGCTGGCATGAACTATTGAGTATTGTTAGATGGTGATCTTATAAAAAAGATCATTTCGAATCACAAGACTGATCTCTCTTTTTAAATTTTTTTAATTTTTTTTTGCTGTAATTTGTGTATAATCAAATACCATGGGTTCATTGCTGCGTACTGCAACTAGGACTATCAATTGTAGAAAGGAATTGCTATTGCTTGATGCTGTTTATAGACTTTTAGAAGGA
>Ga0325401_1003856_pt1 | contig 13921 bp, 12 predicted proteins | sample PopdelMetagenome_FD_205666 | JGI IMG/M metagenome (GOLD analysis project Ga0325401, IMG submission 205666) | Populus deltoides microbial communities from Bellville, Georgia, United States - Xylem-PdKOR-R2 | ecosystem: Host-associated > Plants > Phyllosphere > Stem > Wood/Secondary xylem | place...
ACAGGAAAAGAGAGACGAGAAAGGACGGGGAAGGGGGGATACTAGATTGTTCCAACTTTCAAGTTTCAACGAGGGAGAACGAGAGAGAAAATTGCAACGGGACGAGCGTCTGCTGTCAAAGAAAAAGGGAGGAATGTGATTTAGAGGTTTTTCAAAAAAAAAAAAAGAAGGATGAATTGATCTGGTTCAAACTAGGGGTGAGCAAATCCGGTTCGGTTCGGTTTTTGCTTAAAAAACTAACCAAAATCAAATTCTGAAAAACTTAAAAATTCAAACCGGAACCAGTTCAAACCGATCGGTTTCAGTTCGGTCCGGTTCGGTTTTTTTTGTTAAAAAACCGGAAAAACCTATATTTGTTGTTTGGGCTTTTTTTTAGGCTTTCTAATGGGTTTTCTGATGGGCTTTTTGATGGGTTTATAATTGATGTTAATATTATCTAATTTTATTAAAAGATTCTATAATATATTTAATTTTTTTATCACTCAATATTCATTATATTAAATTATTAGTCCTAATATTTTGTTCAAGTCTTTTTAATATTTGTGTTTTGGACTTATCCTGCATAAAGTTTAAATAATCCACACACACCAAGTTAAAATCTAAATTATAAAGCATTGCCTTCAAAAGGGCTTAAAAAAAAACAATAAAACACCTTGCATAAAAAATAAAACACTTAATGCAAAAAAATATAAATCTTCATTGTGCACATCATCCCAATCAAAAAGCTCACGAAGATGACAAGATAATTGCACTTTGATTCCTTAATACCATTGACATCAAAACCTGGAATTCAAGATCAAAACCGAAGAAAAAATTGATTAGATGACACTGAAGAAAAAATTGAACAAGAACAAAACTTCAAAGCTAGCAAAACCAGGACCATTAAAAAGACAAAAATGAAAAACAAGCATAAAGGATTCAAGGACCGCAAAAAAAGAGAGTAAAGAATAAACCAATCAAGTCAGCAACTGACATAATGCATTCTCAAATCAGTAAAGAATAAATTCTAGGGTATCAAACGACTAAAAAAATGATGAACAAGAGCAGTATTAATTAGAGACTAATAAGAGACCTATGCAATATAAAACAAGATCACAATCACGATATGCAGGTCAACTAAACTAGGTTACAGACTTGATAGTTTCTTCTTCCTCAATCGAAATGAAAAACCCATTAAAGAATCATAAAGTATTCAAGGACCACAAAAAAAGAGAGTAAAGAATAAACCAATCAAGTCAGCAATTAACATAATGCATTCTCAAACAAACCCAGTAAAACAACATGATCAAATGTTATTTAAGCAAAGTTCAGATCTTGATCACAAAATCACTGCTTTTAGCCAAACCCCACAATAGATCCAAGCCAACAGCGGAAACCCAGATGAAAAAAAGAGCAAAACCAATAAATGAAAAACCCATTAAAGAAAATGAGAGATGAGCAGTGGAAGAAAGTACTTAGCTTGAAAGATCAGGAAAGCTGAAAGAAGATTTAAACTTTAGCAACAAAAACACTGTAGACAGAGAGCTCTTTGTAATGAAATACTGGGGAAGCTTGGCAGCCTCAGAATCTGAGCATGGATTTCAAAGAACATTAATATAATGCAAATGCAAATTTGCTTCTAATAATTCCTGAGAAAATAACCAGTAGCAATGGGTGCATATATTCTTATTGTTGGAACTTCTTCAGGCTTCTTATCCAATAAAACAGCACGAACATGAAGATTGAAGATGAAGAAATCATACCTGGTGTCCCTGGGTTGTTAGATTGGAAGATGAATATTGAAACCTTGTTGAAGTTTTGTTAGACGACTAGAAGTCTAGATCTGGCCATGAAGTTTTATAAAGTGATGGAGAATTCAATTTTTATCAAGCCGAGAGTGTGAGAGATTGAGATTTGAGAGGTTGTGGCTTGTGAGGGCTTTGGGGAAGGGGGGCGGCTGCGTGGATGCATAAGGATGGGGAATGCTAGGGTTAAAAAAAGAAGGTTTTTATAGTATTTTTTTTAAACTGAACCGGTTCGGTTCGGTTCGGTTCTGTTTATTCGGTTTTTTGCTTATAAAACCGAAACCGAACCGAACCGGCCGGTTTTTTTAAAATTTTAATCGGTTTTTTTTCGGTTCGATTTTTTCGGTTATTTTTTTTCTGGTTTTCTCGGTTTAATCGGTTTTTTGATTTTTTTGCTCACCCCTAGTTCAAACGGTTTTAGTTTTTTTAAATTGATATCGGACCAAACTTAGTAGTTTCTTTGGTTTTTTTCTTTTAGTTTGGCTTTTTCGATTAATGTTTTTTTTTTTTGGTTTAATTGGTTGATTGATTATTTTGAACACCTTTAAGCTAAACAAATTCTGACGTTAAAGAGCAATTTAATATTTTAACTATGTATATAAAAAAAGAAAAAGTCAAGAAGGCCCATGCAAAAGATATATTAAAATTTTACCTTTAAAGATAATTCAATCATTACATTGTACTAAAAAAAATTAAATACCATAAGATTCAGGATTTCAAAGAACACACTTTTTTATAGGTTTTCTTACATTTTGTGATCCATCCCAAAAGATGCATAACCAGCAACAATATCTTCAGCATCACAAAGCAGGCCTTTTTTATGTATTGTCTGCTTCTCCAATTCAACCACTCTCGATTCTTTCATCATCGAGGGTAGATTAAGGTCTTGATTTCTCTTGGAATCGACCTCTCTCGATTCTTTTACCACTAAAGCTAGATTAGAGTCTTGTTTGCCTTTGAAATCGAGAATTTTAGGGGGGTTTTTTACAAAAAAAAACTTAAAGAAGAAGATGTTGGAACTGAGTTAGTTAATAATGTCCTAGTCTTTAAGATTAAGAGATTAGGTTTGATTTATTCTTTGCTCACTAAACCACGGTTGTGGGAGTGTTAAACGCAAGTTGTATTTTTTTCTGTTTTTTTGTTGTAAAGGCTTGATATATGCACCAGCCTTACTATTGAATAAAACATGTTCCATTCTCCTCATTCTGAGAGTTTCTTTAGTGCTTAAAGTTCTATGGCTCTAACAAGTGGTATCAGAGCTTCATCATAGGGAGAGGGAGAGAATATAAGAACTTGCAACGTTCTTGTGAAGAGAGGGAGAGTGCAGAGAAGGAAGAAGGGAAGATCGAAGGTATGACAGCTGAAGGAAATTCCATTTAACTAGCTATTCTCAGGTTTGATGGTCACTATGACCATTAGGCCATGCTGATGGAAAATTTCCTACGATCTAAAGAGTATTGGAGTTTGATCGAGACTAGAATTCATGTAGTTGCAACTGGAGCAGAACAGATGAAGGAACAACAAAAGACCGTGGAAAACATGAGGCTGAAAGATTTGAAAGTAAAGAATTACCTCTTCCAAGCCATTGACCATACCATTATAGAGAAGATTTTGAACAGAGATTCTGTAAAAGGAATATAGGATTTCATGTGTTAGAAGTATCAAGGGTCTATTAAGGTGAAACAGGCTCAATTATAAGCATTGCGGAGAGAATTTGAGCTTCTTGGAATGAAAGCAGGAGAGTGTTGATGATTATTTTGGTAGAACTCTTACTATTGCCAATAAGATGAAACCTCATGGTGAATGTATGGAGTAAACTGTCATCGTTGAGAAGATTTTGAGATCCATGACAGTAAAGTTTGATTATATCGTATACTCCATCGAGGAATCAAATAATCTTGCTGAAATGACCATTGATGAACTCCAAAGCAGCTTGCTTGTGCATAAGCAAAGAATAAAGGGACACACAGATGAAGAGCAAGTTTTCAAGGTCACCAGCGGAAAGAAGTTTAAAGCAAGGGAGGATGATCGATTTGGAGGCAGAAATAGAGGTCATTAAGGCTTCAGAGACAAAGTCAGAGGCTGGGGAAGAAAACCTTTCAACAAAACCATCATTGAGTGCTTTCGATGTCATTAACTATGGAATTTTTCTTATGAATGTCCTAGTTGGGAAAAGGCAACTAATTATACGAATCTGGATGAAGAAGATGAAATGTTGCTTATGTCATATGTGGAACTTCACAAATCAACCAGAAAAGAGGTATGGTTTTTAGACTCGATTGTAGCAGTCATATGAGTGGGAATAAACTATGGTTTACAGAATTAGATGAAGGATTCAGACACTCGATCAAGCTAAGCAATAATTCGAGAATAGCAGTAATGGGAAAGGGATGTGTGAAGTTGAATGTAGCCAGAGTGATGCAAAAGATTGGTGATGTTTACTACATCCCAGAGTTAAAAAAACAATTTGTTAAGTATGGGTCAACTATAGGAGAAAGGCCTAGCAATACTTACCCTAAATAATACATACAAACTATTTCACCCAACTAGAGGCCTCATTATGGAGATAGTCATGACCTCTAACAGAATGTTCATTATACTTACAGCAATGCCTCCAAAGGAATCAGTAGCTTTCTTTCAAACTAGTGAAGAGGGTGAAACACAACTATGGCACAGCATGTTTACTCACCTTAGTTTCAAGGGCTTAAGGACTTTGTATTACATGAAGATGGTTAAAGGGCTACAATCACTTAAAGCTCCCACAAAGGTGTGTACTGATTGCTTAGCCAGGAAACAACACAGGAACAACATCTCGAAGAAAAGCTACTGGAGAGCCTCATGCAAACTGCAACTTGTTCATTCAAACATTTGTGGACCTATGGGCCCATAATCAAATAGTAGAAAGAGGTACCTAATCATTTTCATTGATGATTTTAGTAGAAAGTGTTGGGTTTATTTCATTTTAGAATAGTCAGAAGCTCTTAATATGTTCAAAACGTTCAAAAGTTTAGTTGAGAAAGAGGCTGGTTTTTTGGTGGGTTGTTTATGAACCGATAGAGATGGTGAATTCACTTCTAAAAAGTTCAATGAGTATTGTAGTATGAATGGGATCAAGATACAATTAACTGCAGCAAACACGCTTCAGCAAAACAAAGTTGCTGAGAGGAAGAACCGGACGATCATGAATCTAGTTAGAAGCATGCTGTCCGAAAAACATATTCCTAGAGAGTTCTGGCCGGAGGCAATAAACTAGTGTATACATGTAATGAATAAAAGTCCTACTTTAGTATTCAAATATCTCACACCTGAAGAAGCATGGAGTGGTGTTAAACCCTCAGTGGAATACTTTTGAGTGTTTGGTTGCATTGGCCCTGTACATATTCTGAATGTGAAAAGAACAAAATTGGATTCAAGGAGCTCAAAATATGTGTTGTTGGGAGTAAATAAAGAAACAAAAGGCTATAGAATGTATAATCCAGTCATAAAGAAAATGGTGATAAGTTGTGATGTGATCTTTAAAGAAAATGAGATTGGGACTGGATAGAAGGTGTCACCAATGTATTGCTAAAGTGGAAAGATTATGAAAACGATGTGATTGAAGAAGAATGTGAAGAAAATGAAGATGAAGTTGAAGAGCAAGAGCAAAATAAAGCAACTGGAGTAATTAGTCTTTCATCAAGTTCGTCTCCAACATGCTCAGCCGAAAATAATGAGTCTAATCAACCTGCTACCAGAAATTGAAGAACACCATACTAGATGCAGGATTATATCACAGGTACAGGTTTGTATGAAGAAGAAGAAACTTAAAACATGGTACTCTATACCACTGCTGGAGATCCATACACCTATAAAGAAGCCTCAAGAAGTCGAAAATAAAGAGAAGTCATGGATAATGAGATTTCAGCAATAGAGGGAAATGGTACGTGGGAACTAACTGTTCTACCAAAGAATGCTAAAAAGATTGAGGTAAAATGGATATACAAGACAACGCTCAATGAGAAGGGGGAAGTTGACAAATACAAGGCTAGGCTTGTAGCAAAGGGGTATGCACAACAACATGGGATTGACTACACTAAGGTGTTCACACCAGTGGCAAGATGGGACACGATCCAGATGTTTTTAGCTATTGTAGCACAGAGAAAATGGAAAATGTATCAACTGGATGTAAAAAGCACATTCCTTAATAGAGAATTAGATGAAGATGTGTACGTAGAGCAGCCTCTTGGTTACGAGAAGAAGGGAGAGGAATACAAAGTTTTCAAGTTAAAGAAAGCTTTATACGGATTGAAGCAGGCACCAAGAGCCTAGTTTAGTAGGATTGAATCATATTTTTTTAGGGAAGGGTTAGTTCGATGTCCAAGTGAGCATACTTTATTTGTCAAAACTCAAGGAGAAGGAAAGATTTTGATGGTGAGCTTGTACGTGGATGACTTGGTGTTCACTAGAAGTAATGAGGAGATGTTTGCAGAGTTTAAAGCTTTAATGAAACGAGAGTTTGATATGACTGATTTAGGTAAGATGAAGTTCTTTCTCGGAGTAGAGGTTGTACAAAATGATGAAGGAATTTACTTGAGTCAAAAGAAATATGCTCTAGAGATTTTAGAGAGGTTTGGCTTGGAGAATGCAAATTCAGTTCATAATCTAATGGTACCGGGTATTAAACTGATGAAGAATAAAGATGGAAAACAAATGGATATGACTCAATACAAGGAGATGGTATGTAGCTTTATGTACCTATCAGTGACTAGGCAGGACCTTATGTTTGTGGTTAGTTTGGTCAATAGGTATATAGAGAGACCAATAAGTCTACATATGCGGGCTATCAAGAGAGTTTTAAGGAATGTGAAGGGATCAATGGACTTGGGAATTTGCTACAAAAGGGGAGCTGCAAGTGATGAAATGTTAATGGCCTTCTCTGATAGTGACTATGTCAGTGATTAAGATGATTGTAGGAGCACTTCTGGATATGTTTTAATGCTTAATGGGGGAGCAGTTGATTGGAGTTTGAAGAAACAACCAGTGGTCTCCCTTTCAACAATCGAGGCAGAGTTTATATCTGCAGCTCATTGTGCTTGCTAGGCGGTATGGATGAGAAGAGTGCTCGAAAAGTTAGATTGCAAACAAGGTACACTTACTGTCATACACCCTGATAACATGTCTATGATTAATTTAACAAAGAATCCAATTATGCATGGCAGAAGTAAGCATATAAATGTCAGGTTTCACTTCCTGCGTAAGCTTTGCAAAAAAGGTGTAATTGAGTTAAAACACTACAATTCACAAGATCAATTGCTGACATTATGACAAAAGCATTGAAGATAGATGTATTTCAGAAGCTGAGAAGTTTGCTGAGTATATGTGTGGTATTAAGTGGTTAAACTACTTGCTGAAAGGAAGGAATTGTTGGAACTGAATTAGTTAATAATGTCCTAGTCTTTAGAATTAAGAGATTAGGTTTGATTTATTCTTTGCTCACTAAATCACAGGGTTGTAGGAGTGTTAACATTTTTTTTTTTTGTTTTTCTATTGTAAAGGCTTGATGTATATACCAGCCTTATTATTGAATAAAAACATGTTTCATTCTCTTGATTCTAAGAGTTTTTTTTAGTACTTAAAGTTTTCTGGCTCTAACAGAAGAGAGAGATATTGGATATATAAATTTTTTTGTCTATTTTTTCATGAGAAAGAAAAAGATGAACAAAAAAAGATGTGATTTTGGGTCAAAAAATTAAGGGTTTTGGTAGCTAGATAGCTATATATTTTTTAAAAAACACAAAAATCATTGTGCAAGAACACAGTTATATGTGACTTGGACTTGATACACATTATTAATACAGTTTTTTAGCCATAAGATTTAGAGTTTTGTTAATAATAAAATAATTAATAATTAATGCTAAGGAGATACATTGGCACAACAATACCATAAAACCTGCTCACATCCATTTGACTGCTACCGTTTTATAACATTTTGTCAAATCCTAAGTGCCAAGAGCACGTTTGGAATGGTATTTCAATAAATTTTAAAAACTTATTTAAAATAATTTGTTTTTTTATTTTTTAAATTATTTTAATAGATTGATTTCAAAAATATTTTTAAAAAAATAATAATAAAATATTATTTTAATATATTTCCGAGTGAAAAGTGCTTAAAAAAATAACTGTTACTACACTCTCAAACACTATCTAAAACAAGGTTTGATATACTACATATATAACATTATATTAAAAAAAATACTTATTATATGCAATTAGAATGAGATAAATGAAGAAGCGTAGAAAGGTATTTGAGATTTTCTTACCATAATTAAAAACATATTTTTAAAAAAATTTGCTTTATCGGCTTTCTCTCGATTTTCCTTTAACAATTGCTCTCTCTTTCAATTTATAAAACGTTTTCTGTTTTCGACATATTTAATGTGGGATTAATTTTTAATTCTTGGAGTCAGAAGCGTATATAAAAAAATAATGCTTAGTTTTTCTTTTCCAAATAATAATAAGTAAATTAAAAACCTGTTTATTTTACGTTTCAAAAATGTTTTCACGACCACACCGCTCTCCACCGCAGCCCCATTGTCATTGGGCCACTCCGCCCACTCCCATTATACCAGGCGGAGTCCCACGAATGAAACCCAATGTTTTAGCAATGGACCCGCAAAGATATACATAAAACTGCCACCAAATGGGCCATAACCCGTAAGGATCCGATCGCATGGAATGCTTCCTATTTGTTCACACGTTACCTTGCAATCCTGATGCAAACGCACACATACATGATTCCTGTATTTCATTTCCTATTCTGTTTCATTGCTTAAAACTCTTCCTTCAAGTTAAGCTCCTAGGGTTTCCAGTTCCTATCACTAACATGGAAGTAATCATCTTCTAGTCAAAGAAAACTTCAAGCAAATGGAATTAAGTCCAAGGTTTCTGATTTATCATATCCATGAGTCTGTAACTTTTGTGTATGACCAGTGACAAGTCCAATAAGATTCGCAGCATGATGTAATGGCAAAGATAGTACGTGAGAAAAAACCTTTTGATAAGAAAAGGTTACCTAGATTCAACAAGTCTGTTGCGGAATACACTGGAACTATAAGAACAAAAACCCATAAGTTGCTTGACGATATTGCTTTCTCTTCTCCCTCCTTGATAACAGAGTCTTTTATTTCTCTTGGAAGGATGTAAGTGCCCTCTGTTTTGTTGCGCTGACAAAGTCTATTTTGTGTTTTGTGTTACCGTGATCTCTTGCCCTTCTCCTCTCGCTCCCCCTTTGGTGTGTCTGAATGTGGCCTTTTACAGGAGGATGTCAATCCTTTTATGAAATGAAACAATCATCGACTTCATGAAAACCGAATCCTTGAAGGTTGGCCTGATGAATCCGGACTGGAAACTAGCTTAAGTGTTGACCACCAACCCTTTTTTGCTCGATCTGCGGGGAGAGAATCAGGGCAGAAAATGTGATTTCTTACTTCAGGATCACGGACAACACGTTCAATATTACGGGCATGTGTTTTTTGTTTCCTGGGAGGATCAATTGGCAGCTGGGACTAGGGCGGAAAGAGGGCAAAAGATCAACTTCCATTTGGGCAAAACCCAGAATTTCTGCAGAAAAAAGCATCGTTTTGTTTGAAGATTTAAACCATGCTCCTCCCCAATTTAAAAAAAGCGCCCCATTTCACGTAACGTGAAACGATGTCGTTTTTGTTCCTCAACTAGAATTAGGTTCCTTATTGAATCACACTAAACTTCATATCAGTCCTCTTTTTTCAGTTCTCTTATTTTTGTCAATTTGCACCTTTTCCTCTTAATTTATTGCAATCTTGACCTCACAGAATTAAAATATGTCCTTTGATTTCTCAATTGATCATATATCAGCCCTTGGTTCTTCGATTATTCATTTTTAAGCCTGACTGCCAATTTCAATTTTCTTTTTTCAGTTAAGCTTTTAATTGATTTACTAAATTGGCAATTTATTTCAAACTCATACTTGAACTTCGGATTTTTTTTACCTTCAACCAAACTAAACCAATTTAAACCTTTTTCTTGAATTCGAACCTTAGTTATGAACCATAATTTCTCAAACTCAAATTTTGCATGTGATACTTAATTATTGGTATGATTTCAACCCCATTTATATATTTTATATATTTTTTATTATTTGGGTTTTCTATGATTATCTCTAACCATACAAAAATTAATAAAAATTACTAAAACATCAAAATGATAAAAAAAATTGACTAAATTTACCCCCTCGCACACGCGCACGCACAAAATATATATATATATATATATATATATATATAATGTTTTTTTTATTAGAATTATATAAAAATGGAGGGCCAAAAATTAAGTTATGATAGAAATCAAAATGATATGGATTAAACGTAAGAAAAAACAATTGAAGGGATTGTTCTAAAATTTTAAAGAGACTAATATGGAATTCAATGTATAGAGAGAGATGAAGGATAAAAAAAAAAGATATGGTCACCGATGCCCATTTAGAAGTGTGTTAGGCACACTCGTCGTCTTATCACAGAAAAGGCATCGAGACCATTCAAAATCACCGCAGAATACAGGATTTGGCAACCGGATGACCCCACACTTGCTAGTAAAGTTTTTTTAATATATTAAATATTTGTTAAAATACAAAAACACTTGAGTTAACTTGACATTAGCAAAAAAAAAAAAAAAACATGATGAAAAGACCAAAACATTCTAGAAAATAGTTTTATTAATTTTGAATCCATGGGTAATTAAGTAATTTAACTTTAATTAAATATTGAAAAAGACATAAAAAAAAGCCCTTTAGCTTAAGTTACCTTTTTTTTTCTAGAGTATTTAGGTAACTTTTTTGTTCTAAAAAATAAAAATGACATTTGAAAATGACATTAAATCAAGGTAAAAAAATCATCCTACCCCCAAATCCTAACTTGATATTTTTTTTCAGCTAGGGGCATGTTTGTCAGATGATTATTCCAATGAATAATGTTCATTGGCCTTCTACCCTACGGGTCAAGTTAAAAGTTATTTTAATATACAAAATATCTACGCATTGCAAAAATCTTTCTAGTAGAAAACAATTTAAACCATATAAGTATTGACCTGATGGACTTGGCAACTTAAATGTTGAAAATAAATTATGAAACCTAATTTTCAATAAATCAAATGTTGAAGGATAAAAATTAAAAAAAAATCCAAGTCAACTTAGATTAACCTGTCAAACCTGTATCCCTGGTCATAAAACTAGGACAATTTAATAGAAAGCAAATTAAAATAAATTATGAAACTCAATTTCCAATAAACCTTGTATTGAAAGATAAAATTGAAAAAAAAATAAAGTAAAAAAAATGATATAAAAAACAACTTGAATCAACTCGAGTTAATTTGCGAAACTAGTGGTCTAAGTAATGAGACAAGAATAACTTCATAAAAAGCAAATTAAGACAGATTATGAAGTATGATTCTCAATGAATCCAATATTAAAATATGAGATTGAGAAAAAAAACTCAATTAGAAAAAAAAAATAAAAACTCCAGTCAACTAAGTTAAATCAGAATCGTGGTTCGAGTTATGAGACTGAAATAATCTTACAAAGAATAAATTTCAATATTTAATAAATCTAATGCTGAATAATGAAATTGAAAAAAAATTCAAAAAAAGGTGAAAGAACTATTATAATGAATTTTTTTTTTAACAAACTCCTTCCTCTTTTAGTTTTTTTTGTTAACAAGAGTCTTGAATTAACTTTATTCAAAATAGTGTTATGGTTTTAATATATAATTTTTTTTATCAATATATTTAAGTTTTAATTAATAAAATTTTAATATCTAAAAAAATTGAACACATACATTGAGTATATCTTGTCACTAGATAAAAATAAAAATTAAAATATTGATAGCAAGTCAGAAAAAGAAAAAAATACCAAGGAAAGTTTTTAAACTAAATATTATAATCATAATTTATTCCCATAGATTTATTGTAAATTCTTCTTTTTCAAATCAATAGAAAGCTAATGTGATAACTTTTAGTTTAAGATGCATATAAAATATTTTTGAATAAGAAGTAAAAACAGAAAAATCAAGAAACTCATCTCTATCAACACATATCAATATTCTTTAGGTTGTTTAAAAATTTATCAAGATTCTTTAGCTAGTATAGGAGTTTAATGATATATTATTTGTTTCGTTGTTATTTTTTAAATAAGTCTTCTTTCTTAATAAAATTATAAAATCAAATACTACATTAAAAACAGAGAGAATAATTAAAATTTTAAATTCAATATACATCAAGAAAATAAAATATATTATATATATTTTTTAATAAATACCTTTTATTTTGGTTTCACAAATATAAGTTCTTTATATTAAAAAATAGAATAATTAAATATCTAAATTTGATATGCGTTGAAAAAAAATTAACTGCTTTTGAAGTTTCAGGACATAAATTTATAAAATTAATTTCAATCCATAAAAAGAAATTTAAAAATTGATACCAGGTTGAAAAAAATAAAATGCTATAAAAAATATATAAAATTTAAGTTAAATATTTGTAGGGGTGAAAGTTTTGTTATTGTTCTTGTTCAAATACACATAATATAACGACTTTGATAACACACACAAAAAATATTTAAAAAGACATAATTAAATTATTAAACAATTATTTATATATGAATAATTGAATGACTAAAATTGATTATACATGAACAATTGATTATGACTGCAATGTGGGGGCATACGATTAGTTAAACTATATAATAGTAACCATTGTTTTCAGCTGACATAATGTTTATTTCAACTTGCAAGTAAAGTTTAAATATTGGAAAGCATCCTAAAGACCGAATAATTCTATCCTATCCATAGAAAAAAAATAGAAAGAATAATTTAGTGTCCTTTGTTGTTTTATCTATTATGTGATTTATTTGACATAACAAAAAAAAAAAAAAAAGCTCTGATGCATGTCGACCCAACCGAGTCCCAACACACTCGGTTGGGTCATGGCCTAACTGAGTCCATCACACTTGATTGGGTTGTGGCCTAATCAAGCTCCTCTCTCTTCTTCTTTTCTCTTTAATCTCCTAACTTGGTATAGTTTCATTTACTATTCATGAATAATAAAACGCGTTCCAAACAAGTCCAAAGCATAGTTTTTACACTTGACCCAGTGATCGACCTGAACCAAGACCTAGGTCAAGGGTTTTGACCTGGCCATCCTGGGCCGACCCTTAATTTTTTACTTTTTTTTATAAAATAAAATGTTGTTATTTTTATTAAAAAAAATAGACGACGGGTTGCAATCGGGTCATCCGAGTTTTTCCTTTCCCTATGTTTTCTTAAACTCGGTTCGGTTAAGGCCTTGGGTCGGTTGGGTCCTAAGTCCCCAGACTCGGTCAAACCAAGCTCAACCCCACATCTCTCTCTCTCTCTCCCCCCTTTCTCTCTCATCCTTTAGCTTGGTATATGCTCGTTTATTATTCATGAACAGTGTTTACTATGTAAAACTCATTCAGAAGAGTCCCAAGTCCCAAACTTGGTTAGACCAAGCTCATCTCTCTCTCCTCTCTTTGATGGGTCTGACCGAGCTACTTTGTCTCACCTTGTTTTACTATTTATGAACCAAACTATTTGCATGGTACCATTCATGTATCGTACTATTCATCATTATTCATACTATTTATGAATAATACCATTTCTCATATATTTAACTAGATATTTTTCTAGATATTTGTCATATATTTTCTAAGTTATATATTCTTAGGTTTTCAGATAGAGAAAAGGGGTCTAAACATTTATCTATACAATTTCTATTATACAAATAACACGAGATAGAGAACACACATATCTTCTCTGCATATAAAAGCACCATTTTTATCTCCTTTAATTCTTATTTACTTGTCACGTAAGAAAAACTCGAATACTAACTCAAGCATTGAAGTGACTTGTTTTACAAGTACGATTCAAGCCTAGGTCTCATCAACTACGGAAAGTCAGTAGTTTTTGTGAAGTTTTTCCATGACTTCATCAGTGGCTCCGTTTGTAAGAGTCTAAACAAAAAATTAGTCCATTCCCTTTTATTTTTTTTTAAAAAAAAACTTTCCATGATGGACGAGTATCCAGAATAGAAAAGGGTGATTGATTTACCCA
>Ga0325401_1003857_pt1 | contig 13920 bp, 9 predicted proteins | sample PopdelMetagenome_FD_205666 | JGI IMG/M metagenome (GOLD analysis project Ga0325401, IMG submission 205666) | Populus deltoides microbial communities from Bellville, Georgia, United States - Xylem-PdKOR-R2 | ecosystem: Host-associated > Plants > Phyllosphere > Stem > Wood/Secondary xylem | place...
GCATCCGCGAACGGCCACCAGGTCTCCACCTCCGTGAAGCCCGCTGCGGCAGCGGCAGCGAACCTCTCCATGTAGGGCAGCTCCGAGAACAGCAAGGACACGTTCGCTGCTACCGGGTAGTCGTGGAACCTCATGGCCTCTCTCAAAGTCGAAATTGTCAGACAAGACTACTGGTTGGAGAAGTTGACAAGGAAGACCTTTTGCTGCACAGTTGCCACTTGACGCCGGCGTCGTGCCGGTCGGATCTCGTGATCGTCACTGAGGACGGAGAACAATGAAGTTGTCACGTCGGCGCATGGTCGCCGCAGCTGCGGCTGGAGTGGTCGCCTTGCTGGGAACGGCAGGATGCGCTGCCGAGGGTCCTTCGGCGCAGGGACCGACATCCCTCACCGTCGCCGCCGTCGCCGATCTCATCTCGTTCGACCCTGGCAAGCTGCAGGGTGGTCAGCAACTCAACTACTGGCAACCCGTCTACGAGACGTTGATCCGCCGCGACGGCGATGGCACGCTCTCGCCGAATGTCGCGGAAGAGTGGGGCTTCACGGATCAACTCACCTTCGAATTGACCATCAGGCAAGGCCTCACCTACGCCGACGGCTCCGACATCACGGCCGAGTCGATCGTCGAGGGCATCGAGCGCTTCCGTGATGGCGGCGGGGTCGACGCCGCATACCTCGAGACCGTCTCGGGCATTGAGAGTGAAGGCGATGTCGTCACCTTCATCCTGTCCGAGCCCGACCCCGGTCTGCCTTTCAAGCTGACCTCAACCCCGGGGGCAGTAGCGAATCCTGCCGCGTTCGATAGTGCCGACGTCGACACTGTGCCGGGTGCCTCCGGCCCCTACGTCCTCGACGAGGAGAGCACCGTAGCCGGCTCGAGCTACCACTACGTGCGCAACGAGAACTACTGGGACGCCGAGGCCTACCCGTACGACGAGTACACCGTGGTCTTTCTCGAGGACCTCACAGCGCGATCGAACGCACTGAAGTCAGGCCAGGTCGATGTCGCAGTACTCGACGGTGCCTCCGCTGCCGATATCGAGGCATCGGGCAAGGTGATCACGGAGCAGAGCGCTGCGTGGGAGGGGTACTGGATGTGGGACCGCACCGGTCGATTGAACCCCGCGCTCGCCGATGTGCGCGTCCGTCAGGCGATGAACATGGCGATCGACCGCGAAGGTATCGTCGACAAGTTGATGCTCGGATACGGCATCGTCACCGACCAGATCTGGCGTGATTCGAGCCCCGCTTACGTCGATGAGGAGAAGTACCCATACGACCCGGGCGCAGCGGTCGACCTGCTTGCAGAGGCGGGCTACCCGGATGGTTTCGACCTCTCCATCCCCTCTCTGGCTGCGACTGCCTACATGGAGCCCACCATCGCCGACCAGCTCGGCGCGGTCGGGATCCGGGTGCAGTGGGAGACCGTCGCTTCCGAGCAGTACTTCCCCAACATCATTCGCGGGGACTACTCCGTTTCGTGGTTCCGCTACACCCACGACTCCACCTGGGTCGACATCACGCGCTGGCTGGAACCCGATGCGCAGATGAATCCGCTCGGGACCCAGACGCCAGAACTCGACGCACTCATCGAGGAGGCGCGCAACTCGACTGACGAGGCGGCCGCCGACAAGGTCTACCAGGAGATCGGCGAGTACATCTACGAGAACGCCTGGTTCCTCCCGATCAACTTCAACGTGCAGGTGGTCGCGCACGATCCAGAGATCGAGGTGGAGACGCAGGTGGGGCAGTCCGTCATTCCTACCTATAACTACCAGCTGGCATCCTGACGAAGAGAGCGGGGCCGCCGCGACCGGCGGCCCTGTTCTCCGTCCGCACCCGCCGATGGCCGGCGACGCTGTGCTCTGCGAACTCCGTTGCAAAGGATTCGAATGATCGCCTTCATACTCCGGCGCCTCGCTGCCGGTGTCGTACTCGTCCTCGTGGTAACAGCGCTGACCTTCTTCCTCGTCTACGCCGGAGGCAATGACATCGCTTTCCGTATCCTCGGAGACGGAGCGACACCGGAAGCGGCCGCGGAGCTCGCACAACGCCTAGGCCTCGACCGCCCCGTTCCAGTGCAGTACTGGGACTGGCTCACCGGGGCGGTCTCCGGCGACTTCGGCCAGTCCTTTTTCGGACCCGAGCAAGTGGGGGCGACGCTCGCCATTCGCATCCCCGTGACCCTTTCGCTCGTCGCCGTCTCCATCGTCCTGACCGCCGTTCTCGGGATCGTGCTCGGAGTCTCCAGCGCTCGACGCGGTGGCACACTCGACCGGGCCACGCAGGTCGTATCCGTGGTGGGTTTCGCGCTCCCGAGCTATTGGATCGCGCTCGTGCTCGTGCTCACGGTGGCTCTGCCCTTCCCCCGACTGTTCCCCGCGACCGGCTACGTGGCTCCAGACGTGAGTACCACCGGGTGGGTGCTGTCGATCGCGCTCCCCTCCATCGCCCTCACCATCGGCGGGGTCGCGACGATCGCGCAGCAGGTGCGGGGATCGATGGTCGACACTCTCCGCCTCGACTACATCCGCACGCTGCGCAGCCGCGGGATCCCAGAGCGAGCCATCGTCTACCGGCACGCGCTGCGCAACTCGGCGGGGCCCGCGCTGACCGTGCTCTCCCTGCAATTCATCGGCATGCTCGGCGGAGCCATCATCATCGAGCGCGTGTTCGCATTGCCAGGCATCGGGACGCTCGCCGCGACAGCGAGTCTGCGCGGCGACATCCCCGTCGTGATGGGGGTGGTCGCCTTCGCCGTGTTCGTCGTGGTCGTCGTGAACCTACTGGCCGACATCACACAAGGGCTGCTCAACCCGAAGGTGAGAGTGGGTTCATGACCGAGCCGATGGTCCCTATCAGCACGGTCCCCACGGTCGAACGCGCCGGACTGTGGCGTCGGCTGATCGGCCGACCCGTGGCCTCGATCTCCCTCGCCGTACTCGCGATCTGGGTCCTCCTCGCCGTGCTCTCCCCCTGGATCACGCCCTACTCGCCCGACGCCACGAGCCTCGACGCCACCAACGCGGCACCGAATGCGGTCAACTGGCTGGGAGGCGACCGCTCCGGCCGCGACATACTCAGCCGCCTCATCGCAGGCGCGGGCGACGCCCTGGAATCGACTCTCATAGCGACCGCGGTCGCGATCGCGATCGGCGTTACCGCAGGACTCGTAGCCGGCTACTACGGCCGTGCCATCGACTCGATCGCATCGTGGGTCGCCAACATCCTGATCGCGCTGCCCGGGGTGATCATCCTGATCGCGCTGTACGCGGCGGTCGGCTCGTCGACGCGAATCGCCATGGTCGCCTTGGGAGTCCTGCTGGCACCGAACTTCTTCCGCCTCACCCGCGGGCTCGTGATCGGGGTGAGGAACGAGTTGTACGTCGATGCGGCGCGCGTCTCAGGTCTGGGTGATGCACGAATCATCGGCCGGCATGTGCTCTCCGCCGTCCGTGCTCCGGTGATCGTGCAGGCAGCCTTCGCCGCCGGAGTCGCGATCTCCCTCCAAGCGGGCCTGGCCTTTCTGGGGCTAAGCGAAAACAACAAGGCGAGCTGGGGGGCGATGCTGCAGGAGGGATTCGCCAACCTCTACATCGCGCCCCTTCAGATCGTCTGGCCGGGGCTGGCGCTCGGAATCGTCGTCTCAGCACTGGTCCTGCTCGGCAACGCGCTTCGTGACACTCTAGAAGGAGCGCGGCCGCGACCGAGGCGCCGTGGCGAATCGGGTCGGCTGCGCCGCGTCATCGATCCGGCAGAAGAGGGCGACGACGCACTTCTCACCCTCAGCGGCCTGTCCGTCGCCTACCCGACACGCAAGGGCACGACGACTGTCGTCGACGATGTCTCCCTAGAGGTGCGGCGTGGGGAGATCGTGGGACTGGTCGGCGAATCGGGGTCGGGTAAGACCCAGACCGCCTTCTCCGTCCTCGGGTTGCTTCCTGAGGAGGCCATCGTCACGAGCGGCGTCCTCACCTTCCGCACTCGCCGGCCACGGTCGGGCACCGTCCGTCTACTCGGCCGGTCGGTCGCCTACATCCCGCAAGAGCCGATGTCCAATCTCGACCCGACCTTCACGATCGGAGCGCAGCTGATGTATGGCATCCGTGCTGCGACCGGCCGGAGCAGGGCTCAGGCCCGCCGCGAAGCCCTCGCGCTACTCGAGCGCGTGGGCATACCAGACCCGGCCAGGACCTTCGCCTCGTACCCGCACCAGATCTCGGGCGGGATGGCTCAGCGCGTGCTCATAGCCGGTGCAGTCGCCTCCGACCCGGAGCTGCTCATCGCCGACGAGCCGACCACCGCCCTCGATGTGACGGTCCAGGCCGAGATCCTCGCGCTGCTACACGGTCTGCAGAAGGAGCGCGACATGGGGGTACTGCTCGTGACCCACAACTTCGGCGTCGTCGCCGACCTCTGCGATCGCGTTGTAGTGATGCGGCAGGGCCGAGTCGTGGAGACCGGCACTACCATCGACGTCTTCCAACGGCCCCGTGCGGAGTACACGAAAGAGCTACTCGGAGCGATTCTCGACGTGGACGTGGTGCGCGAGCGTGTCGACTCGGAAGAAGGGCGGGTAGCCGCCGCCGAATCGTCTGCCGCAGGCACGAAAGGGGCGGGATCACGATGAGCGTGCTCGACATCCACGGGTTGAAGGTGGCCTACGGCCACGGACGCCGGCGTGCCGAGGTGGTGCACGGGGTCACTCTCAGTGTGGCCGAGGGAGAGACGTTGGGTCTCGTCGGCGAGTCGGGCTCGGGCAAGACGACCATCGGCCGTGCCGTGCTCGGCCTCGTGGCTCCGTCGGAGGGGACTGTACGCGCCGCCGGGCACGAGGTGACCGCGGGCATGAGGACTGCGGCACGGCGCGCGCTTGCGCGCGATGTGCAGGTCGTCTTCCAGGACCCCTACACGTCCCTCAACCCCGCTCTCACGGTCGCCGACACCTTGGCCGAGCCGCTGGTGGCGCAGGGTCGTGGCCGCGCGGAGGCCCGGGCAGCGGTCGCGGAGTTGCTTGCGCGGGTGCGCCTACCCGCTGACGCCGGTCGCCGGTACCCGCGCGAGTTCAGCGGCGGACAGCGTCAGCGGGTCGCGATCGCCCGGGCACTCGCTCTTCGGCCCAAGCTGATCGTGTGCGACGAACCGGTGTCGGCGCTCGATCTATCGACTCAGGCGGTGATCCTCGATCTGCTGATCGACATCCAGCAGTCGACCGGGGTCGGCTACCTCTTCATCTCGCACGACCTCACCGTGGTCCGCCACATCAGTCACCGGGTAGCTGTGATGCACCGTGGTGCCATTGTCGAGAGTGGGCCGACCCGCCGGATCACCGAGCATCCGGATCACCCGTACACGCGTCGGCTCCTGCTCGCCTCGCCCCTTCCCGACCCGGTCGCGCAGGCAGAGCGGCGATCCGAGTGGGAGCGGGTCCGTGCGACTACATCCACCGGCACCCTCCTGGAGTTCTGATGAACGTCTCGCAACCCGCCCGCGACCGGGGCCGCATTCTCTTCGGAGCGGCCTACTACGCTGAGTACCAGCCGACGCGCGACGTGTCGGAGGACCTCGACCTCATGCGCGATGCAGGCTTCTCCGTCATCCGTGTCGGGGAGTCGGTGTGGACCACGTGGGAGCCCCGTGACGGCGAGTTCGACCTCGAGTGGCTCCTACCAGTGCTCGACGGCGCACACGAGCGCGGTATCGCGGTGATCCTCGGTACCCCGACCTACGCTCTGCCACCATGGCTCGCCCGCGCCCATCCCGACATCAACGCTCGCAAGAAGACGGGGCAGCCGATGGGATGGGGCCGCCGGCAGGAGATCAACTATCACGATGTGGATTTCCGACGCCGTGCCGAGCGGGTGATCCGCGCCATCGCCGAACGGTATGCGAGTCATCCGGCGGTCATCGGTTACCAGGTGGACAATGAACCGGGTATCGCGCTGTTGCACAACGAGGACGTCTTCGCACGGTTCGTGCTCTGGTTGCGCAGCCGGTACGGCACGGTGGAGAAGCTCAACGACGAGTGGGGCCTCGTGTACTGGTCGCACCGCCTCACCGATTGGGACGACCTGTGGCGGCCCGACGGCAACGCTCAACCGCAGTACGACCAGGCCTGGCGGACGTTCCAGGCCGAGGTTCTCGACGAGTTCATCGCTTGGCAGGCGGCGATCGTGCGCGAGTACGCGCGCGACGACCAGTTCGTCACCACCTGCTACTCGTACTTCGTGCGGCCGGCGATGAATGACGAGTCCTGCTCGCGGGTACTCGATATCGTCTCGGGCAACGCGTACTTCCGGACGCAGGACGCTCTGGCGCTTCCGTCCGCGCCTCCGACGGAGGGTGCGCACATCGGGAGCGGTGCCTGGCGTATCGCCTTCGCGGGCGACCGCATGTACTCGGGTCGGCAAGCGCCCTTCCTCGTGACCGAGACCAACGCCGGTTCCATCGGTCCGCAGTGGCTCACCGAGCCGCCGTGGGACGGGCAATGGCGGCAGATCGCCTGGCTGCTCATCGCGCGCGGAGCGCAGATGATCGAGTACTGGCACTGGCAGACGCTGCAGTACGGCGCGGAGACCTATTGGCACGGCGTCCTGCCGCACTCCCGCCAGCCCGGCCGAGTATACGAAGCGATCGCTGAGCTCGGTCGGGAGATTGCGGCCGCCGGCGAAGCCGTCGCCGGACTCCGCCCGAGGTGCGACGTCGGCTTCCTGTACAGCGAGCCCAGTCGGTGGGCGGCGGAGTTCAGCCCGTTCCTGTCTATCCGGCCCGGCGTACCCGACCCCGAGAGCGCCCTCGTCCCTTTGCACACCTTCTACCGCGCAACCTTCGAGGCAGGGCTGGACGCGCGCATCCTTCACGTCGATCAGCTCACCGGAAGCGACGGAGGTGCGGTGTCGCCCACATTCGGAGCCGAATCGTCCTCCCGCCCCGCGGTCGTCGGACTCGACCCGGCGGAGGTCGCGCGGGAGGTACCCGTCCTCGTGGCGGCAGGGCTCACCGTGCTCGCGGACCGCGCGCTCGAATGGCTGCGCGCCTACGTCATCGCCGGCGGTCATCTCGTGCTCGGCCCGCGCACGGGCTACCACGACGAAGAGGCGCGCGCACGGACCGGGGAGCACCCGGCGGGTCTGGCCGACCTCGCTGGCGTGGCCTATTCGGAGTACAGCACGCTTGATGGGCCCGTGCCAGTCGCGCCCGGCGCGACGATCTCGGGCGCGGGTACGGGATGGCTCGACTACCTGTGCGCGACGGAGGCCGATGTGCTCGCCCGATACGCCTCGCGAGGCCTGGAGGAGTACGCAGCGGTCGCCTCGCACGCTGTGGGTACGGGCCGGATCACCACGGTGAGCACAGTCCCCGACGACGAGCTCGCGCGTTCCGTCGTAGGCTTGCTCGGAGCGCGCGACGACGCGTGGACGGCATTGCGGCGCGCGGGGGGGAGCACGGTGACCGTCTCGACGGCGGATGCTCCCGACGGTGTGCTGCGCGTCGTGCACAACTGGTCGTGGGATGAGACCGAGGTCGTATTGCCTCAGTCGGCGTGTGACGTCGCCACGGGGGAGCGCTTCACCGCGGGCGACCGATTGACGCTGCGCGAGTGGGACGTGCGTCCGCTCCTCGTCGAGGCGGGCCCGCGAGCGACCGGAACGCAAGCGCCTTCGCGGGAGAGGTGAGCGGATAGTGGCAGAGCAGACCTTCGTCCTCAGCACGGCTTCGCTGACCGACGCGCTGTTCGAATCTGTGCGCCGGCGCATCGTCGACGGCGAGATCGGGCCGGGCGAGCGGATCACCGAGGCACGACTCGCCTCGGAGTACAACGTCGCCCGCCCGACCGCGCGCGCGGGACTCGAGCGACTGGTGGCGCGAGGGCTACTGGTGCGCTCCGCGCACAAGACCGCGGTCGTGCCCGCCCTCGAGCAGTCGGACATCGTCGACATCTTCATCGGGCGCGAGGCGGTCGAAAGCTGTGCTGTCGGCCTCCTATCCCGATCCCAGGAAGCCCCCGTCGCTGCGCTCCGCGCTCACCTCGACCTCTCGACGGCCGTCGAGCGCGGCGACTTCTCTGTTCAGGTGGGTGCAGACATGCGTTTCCACCGCTCACTGGTGGCGGACGCCGGCAGCCCGCGGCTCGCGCGGATGCATGAGCTGATAATGGGCGAGGTCGAGCTGACGATGGGGCAGTACCTCGCCCACCGAACGACCCCGCCCGCGTCAATCATCGACGAGCATCAGCGGATCCTCGACGCCATCGCCGCCGGTGACGAGCGACTTGCACACACGGCCTTGAGCGAGCACCTCGCCCACGCGCGGGAGCGCCTCCTGCTCCGCCTTGCACAGAACGCTGAAGCGGTTCCCGCGCACTGATGCATTCCGGCACCATGATGGGGGAAGGTGGCACCACGATTGTCTGACAAGAACACTGAGCTGGCCGCCTCGCCTCGCGGGGGCCCGGCGGTACGTCGCCGCGCCTGGTATGACGAAGCCTCGCGATGGACGCAGCTGACCTTCGCCGAAGACGACCCTCTCCACTTCGACTTGGACGCATGGCGCGACGTGATGGTGCGCACGCGCTCCAATGCGATCTGTCTCAGCGCGGGTGGTTACATCGCCTACTACCCGACGCGGGTGCCACACCACTACGTCAGCAGACACCTGGGCGACGCCGATCTCTTCGGCTCGGTGGTGGAGGTCGCACGCTCGCTGAGTATGAAGGTGATGGCGCGGGTCGATCCCCACGCGGTGCACGCCGACGCCGCAGCAGCTCACCCGGAATGGCTCGCACGCGCGAGCGATGGAACGGCGCTGGAGCATCCGTCGCAGCACGACGTGTGGATCACGTGTGCCCACACCGCTTACCACTCGGATTTTCTGACGGAAGTGAGCCGTGAGATCGTTCGCGAGTATGACGTGGACGCAATCTTCGCGAACCGCTGGGAGGGCCCGATGGGTATTTCCTACAGCGACGCGGCGCGACACTCATTCCGCAGCGAGACCGGTCTCGAGCTACCGCACGCGGAGCCCTCCGACCACCCCGTGTGGCGCACCTACGCCGAGTGGCGGGGTCGTCGGCTCGGCCGACTGATCACCACCTGGGACGCCGCGGTGCGGGACGTACGGCCCAACGCCCGTTTCATCCCGAATCGCGGGCCGTTCCAGCTACGCACGATCGACCCACAGGTGATCGACCGCGCGACGCCGGCCTTCTTCATCGACAAGCAGGGGCGCGCCGGCGACGAAGCCGTCTGGGCCGCGGGACGGGTGGGCAAGCGCAGCAAGGGCGCCTACCCCGACCGCCCGGTGAACCTGATCACCTCCGTGGGCCCCGAGCAGCACATGCACCGCTGGAAGGATTCTGTCGACGCGCCGGCGGAGCTGGTGACGGCGATCGCCGACGGGATCCTGCACGAGGCGAACCCGTGGTTCACCAAATTCAACGCGCGGATCGTCGACACCCGGTGGATCGCGCCCGTCGCCGAGGCCTTCCACCTGCACGCGACCGTGGAGGAGCACTACCGCACCTCGACCGCGCGACCGGAAGTGGTCATCCTCGAGGCGGTCGAGATCGATGAGTCCGATCTTGCGACCGCGTATCTCGCGAACTTCCCGGACGAGGATGGCGTGTACCAGGCGCTGCTCGAGGCGCGGATCCCGTTCGGGTATGTCCCGGACATCCACCTCGACCTCGATCGCCTCGACGGAGTGCGCGTCGTGGTGCTGCCCGACGCCCGTAGCGTGACACACGAGCAGGCCGATGTGCTGCGGCAGTTCGTCGCCCGAGGCGGCGGCATCGTCGCGACGGACCGGTCCACGTTGAGCGACGAGTCTCACGGCGACTTCGCACTCGCCGACGTGCTCGGCGTCCGCCGCGCGGGCGCTCGGCGCGACGGCGTCAAGAACAACTACATGGCGTTGATCGGATCCCATGAGGTACACGCGGGCTACGAGGGGGCCGCGCGCATCCTTGGAGGCACGGCGATCGTGCCGATCGAGGCAGGGGCGGACGCGGACGTCCCCTTCCGGTTCATCCCGGACTTCCCCGATCTCCCTATGGAGGAGGTGTACCCGCGCGAGGCCCCGCGGGACGCTGCGGTCGTGTGCCGTCGCGTCCCTGGAGGCGGCCGCGCCGCGTACGCCGCCTTCGATCTCGGCGCCGTCTACTGGGAGGCGATGCAGCAGGATCACGGCCGGCTCATCGTGAACCTCGTCGACTGGGCGCTGGGACAGGAGCGGCGCGTGCGCCTCACCGGAGTCGGACTGGTCGACGTGGCGGTGCGCGACACGCGCGACGGCGTGCTGGTCGGCCTGGTCAACCTCGACAACCCGATGGCGATGCGCGGCCAGCTGCATTGGCTACGCCCTCTCGCGCCGCAGACGCTGAGCGTCGCGCTTCCTCGGGGCGCCTCAGGCGCCGACGCGCGGCTCGTGGTCGGTGGTCAATCCCTCGAGGTGCACATCGAGGAGGGACGCGCGGCCGTCGAGCTACCGGAGACCGCCGTACTGGAGCTCGTCAAGATCACCTGGCATCACGACGCGGGCTGACCGCCACCGCACCAACACCAAGGAGGACGCGCATGCGCATCGGATTCATCGGCCTCGGCGTCATGGGACGTCCGATGGCCCGCAGCCTGGTCACCGCCGGACACGATGTCCGCGTGCACCGGGTGAAGGACGCGTCACGTGACCTGCTCGACGCGGGCGCGACCGCCGCGGGCACTCCCGCGGATGCCGCGAGGGATGCGGAGATCGTGATCGTCATCGTGCCCGACACCCCGGACGTGGAGCAGGTGCTGTTCGGGAAGGACGGGGTGGCGACCTCTCTCGCCAAGGGCGCCCTTGTGATCGACATGAGCTCGATCTCGCCCGTCGAGACAGTGCAGTTCGCCGAGCGCATCCGTTCAGCAGGCGCGGGCTACCTCGACGCCCCCGTCTCAGGCGGAGAGGCGGGCGCCCGCGACGGCACACTGTCGATCATGGTCGGCGGTACCGAGGAGGACTTCGCACGGGGTCGCGAGGTTCTCGAGGTCCTCGGGAAGAACATCTCGCACGTCGGGGGCTCGGGTGCCGGGCAGATCGCGAAGGTGGCCAACCAGATCATCGTGGGGGTCGGCATCCAAGCCGTCTCCGAAGCGTTGAGCCTCGCCCGACGCGCCGGTGTCGACCCCGCCCGCGTACGCGACGCCCTGATGGGTGGCTTCGCCTCCAGCCGTGTGCTGGAGGTTCATGGTCAGCGGATCATAGACGGCGCCTTCGACCCGGGCTTCCGGATCGTGCTACACCGGAAGGACCTCTCGCTCGCCATCGACAGCGCGCGCCGGCTCGACGTGCCGCTGCCGGCGACGGCGGTGACCCAGCAGCAGATGAACGCCGCCGTGGCGGAGGGGTACGGTGATTTCGATCACTCGGCGCTCGTGCGGCTGGTCGACCGCCGGGGTGTCGCGTGAGCGGACCGGCCGCCGAGGTCTGGTGGCGCCGTCCATTCCGCATGCTGCAGACGAACCTGCGCGAGATCGACGCCGCCGTGCTCGACGTGGAGGCCACCCTCGACTACCTCCACAGCTTCGGCGCCGATGCCTGGCTACTGAGCGTCGGGGGGATCCTCTCGAATTATCCGACCGGCCTCGCCTCGCAGGTTGCCAACCCCGCGCTCGCTGCGCGCGCCTCGGGGGATCTCGTGGGTGACGCGACGGCAGCTGCCGCCGAGCGCGGCGTCCGCGTACTCGCGCGCATGGACTTCTCGAAGGTCGATGCGGCACGGGCCGAGCGTCATCCCGAGTGGTGTTTCGTCGGCCCCGACGGATCGTGGCAGACCTACAACGGTCTGGTCAGCGTGTGCCCCTCGGGCGACTACTACCAGCGCGAGATGCCGGATGTCGTCGCGGAGGTGATCGAGAGGTACCCGGTCTCGGGTCTCTTCGTCAATTGGTGGACCTTCAACGAGATCGACTACAGCCGCCGATACCGCGGAGTGTGCCAGTGCGCGGCGTGTCGACGCGGGTTCGCGGAATACGCCCCAGGCACCGACCTGCCCATCGACACGGCGTCCCCCGCCTACGATCTGTGGACGCGGTACGCCGAGCAGGTGCTCGAGGACCTGGGGGCACGCCTCCGCGCTCTCATCGAGGAGCGGGCTCCGCATGCCGCGTTCATCCAAGGGGACACCGCCGACATCGTCTTCCACGAGGCGAACAACGCCCTCGGCCGCGAGATGTGGCATCATCGCACCGCTGACGAGGTGAGCGCCGCACGCACGCGACGACCGGACACCCCCGTGCTCGCCAACTCGGTGGCCTTCGTCGACATGCCCTACCGGCTCGCCGGCGAGGACCCCGACCACTTCGCACAACACCTGCTCCAAGCGATCGCCCGGGGTGCCAATCCGTCGACGTACGTCATGGGCACCGTCACGGACAGCCCGTACGAGTGCCTCGATGTCGCGGGCGAGATCACCCGCTTCCACCGCGACCACCCGGAGGCCTACATCGGCCAACGACCCGCTGCCGAGGTGCTCCTCGTGCGCCCGGATCGTGCGAGCGTAGGAGGTGCGCGGCTGGGCGACGCGCTCGAGGAGTACCGGGGCGTGCACGAAATGCTCTCGCGCTCGCAAGTCCCCTTCGACATCGTGGACGCACGTTTCGTCGCGGAGTTCGACGGCGCGGGCGGGCGGCCAACGCTCGGCGATCGTCGGCTCGTCGTGCTTCCGGGGCTGGGGCTGCTCCCCGACGAGGCGGTCGAGACGGTCGACCGTTTCGTCGCCGCGGGCGGGCTCCTGGTCACCACAGGGTCGACGGGCCTGTCTGCCACCGTCGTGCAGTTCGCCGGCTCGCCCGTCGCACGGGTCGTCGCGACCCTCTCCGGTGTACAGGAGCTGCTATCGGCACACGTGCGGCTTTCGGACGACGGATGGGGCGATCCGGTCGCCCTCGTCGGAGAGCTTCATCTCGTCGACGCGGGGCCCGGTGCGGTCACCGGATACCCGGTGGTCGGTCGCGCGCCGTTCGGCCCCCCGGAGAAGTGTCACGGGAACCTCGACAACGGCAGGTCCGGCCGCTTGCTCGCGCGGGTGGGCGCGGGGGGCGTCCTCGTCGTGCCGTGGACGATCGGCCGCGCCTACCGGGCGACCGGTGCGGCGCGTCTGAGGCGGGCGTTCGTGGTCGGCGTGGAGGCGGCCGCCCCCGCCCCCGTCGCTCTCAGCCAGGACCTACCGGAGGATCTCGAGGTGGTGCTCGCAGTCGCCGACGCCGGGCGTGTGGCCCACCTCCTCAACCGGTCCGGCGACCGTGTCGGCCGCTTCGCCGCTCCCGTGCCCCTCCCGGTCGGCGAGGTGCGCCTGCCGTGGCCCGGTGCGACCGGTGTGCGCGCGCTCACCACCGGCGCCTCTCTTCCCACGCGCGCGCTCGAAGACGGCGTCGCCGTCGACGTACCACCACTCCATCGGTTCGAGGTGCTCGTGGAGACGCGCGGCTCCGGCTGACCGGCCGCGCCCGCGCGGAGCCGCCTCCGTCTCATTCCGACGACCCCGTCCCGCCCCCGAATCGGCGACACCGTGAGAGGACACCCGCATGAAGATCGTATCGATCGAGACTTTTCACCGCGACGACTACACCGCCATCGTCCGCGTGCGCACCGACGACGGCGCCGAGGGATGGGGGCAGACCTCCCCGTACCATGCCGGACTGACCGTCAAGGTACTGCACTCCTTGGTCGCGCCGTTCTTCCTGGGCGCGGACCCGTGGAACTGGGAGGCGCTGGTCGACGACCTCACCCGGCGCTCGCACAAGAGCTACGGAACCCTGTTCTGGCGCGCCCTCTGCGGCATCGACACCGCCGTCTACGACCTGCTCGGCAGGAGCGTGGGGCGCCCCGTCTACCAGCTCATCGGCGGCGCAGTGCGCACAGACATCCCCGTCTACGGGTCCTC
>Ga0325401_1003858_pt1 | contig 13918 bp, 3 predicted proteins | sample PopdelMetagenome_FD_205666 | JGI IMG/M metagenome (GOLD analysis project Ga0325401, IMG submission 205666) | Populus deltoides microbial communities from Bellville, Georgia, United States - Xylem-PdKOR-R2 | ecosystem: Host-associated > Plants > Phyllosphere > Stem > Wood/Secondary xylem | place...
ACATTTATCAATTAGATAACACAGATGCACAAACAACGCATTGAAAAGACATGGATTGGCACCTGAAACTGCGCTTAAAACCCAAGGTACTGACGATACAAGTTTTCTATCTCCATACGAAACAGGTCGAAAGTAACAAAGTAAAAGTGCACACATATGTAATAATGGAAAATGTTGTCAAATAGGCATATTATATAATTTAAAAGCTTCAATTGATAACTTCTTCCTCCTCTTTCCTCTTCGATGTTAATTTGCATCATGCTCTTCCACAACAAGGTAGAACCCAAAGCTGCCATGGCACTTGAGTCACTTTCTAGAATTGTTTCCTCTCAATACAAATTCAACTTTTATTATTGACATGACACTATTGCACTCATGGTTAACTGCAAAAAACAGCGCTTGATAATCCTGTAATTAACAAGATTTTGTGTTTCCAGGGCAAGTCCAAGGTTCATATAAGTTTTCCTATGTGAAAAGGGAAGGAATTAAGAATGGGGATCCACCACAGCACAAACTTGTTATGAATAGGAAGCCTAGATTACACAATCTGAGATGTAACACATTGCTGGAAAAAAATAATCTTGAAAACAAATAGAGTAGAAAAAAACTGAAATGATGTAAAATAAATGAACCTTTCACCAAATTTTCAATCAATAAGAAACAAGAAGGACAAATTTATGGAAATTGCCACGTACCACATGCAACAAGAGAACGAATTGTTTCTTTCGAAGTTCCAGTAACCTAGAACTGGCTGTATTTTCTGCCTCCAAAGCAGCAATTTCTTTCTCTAAATCCGTTATCACCTTCTGCATAAGTGACCTTGGAGGCTGCGTGGCGATCAATTTCCTTATCGCCTCACATTCCTCCTTATGCTGCCTTTCAATTTTGCTCTCCTCAAGCTGCTTCTTTAAATCTTCAATATCAGCCTGTGCCTGCAAAATCTGCCTATTTATGTCATCCTTCAACTCATTAAAATTCTCCTTCTCTCTTACATTAGAATCAATAACAGCTTTGCTCTTGAGTAATGGAATCTCGAAGGTAGACAACTCCTGTAAAAAAGCTTTAGAAAGTTTGACACAGTCATTGTAATTATCCTCATCCTTCTCGATCTCGGAAACATACGAAGCAAACTTCTTCTGAAGTTTCTTCAGCGGGGGTTCACCCCTTGTAGTGGTGGTGCGGGTGAGTAGCCTATGTTTTATAATTACATCATCTTCGAGCGGTCCGAATGCGTAGTTCGCCGCTACTGTTTCCCCTCTTCCAGAAATCTTTCTTCCTTTCAACATCTAATAAAATCCATGATAGTTCATTACTGTTATTTCATTCTAAGAGTTTTTATTTTAATTGATAGCTAACTAGAATGATGCGATAAAGTATACAGAATGAATAATCGATTGAATTAACCTAAAAAGAAATTTGAAATTAGTTCCGAAACATCAGTAAACCCTAACCAGATATGTGAAAATGACAATCAAAGGGAGACAAACCTAATTAGGAAAACGCCGATAGCTGCTGCGGTGGCCACCGGGGGAGGACTGATTTTTTCCGGCGGTCAGATATGGCAAGAGCTTTTCGATGAGCTGGAGAGCTGTGTGAGTGTGAGAGAGAAGCGAAAAGGGAGGCAGAGTATTCGCCGTATCAAGACCCTTATTTCTCAAGTGTGTAGATTATAGACTACTTGTCGGTTGTGACTTTAATTAGAGTTATGTTTTTCTTAGGTACTTTTAGGATAAATTACTCACTGGTTTGAGCGTACAAACCTTTTAATTTTCACAAGCTCCTTGGAAACTCGCAGGTTAAATCATTTTTTAAATGGTAAAGAAAATATAAAAATATTAGGAATTCTGAAATTTAATGCACACGATATAATGCCCTTTTAAAATAAATATTAATATAGTCACATTGTGAGATTATATGTTTTGTACTCAATTAATTATTTACACATGATATTATTTTATTTATATAGAATATATTTAATTTTATTAAATAAAGACATTATTTATCTTTAATATTTATTTATATTTAATTTATGAATTTAATGTTTGATAAATAAATCTAAGCCATGTTTATTTCCCAGAAAGTGGTTTTCGGGAAACCACTTTCCAGACTTTCCAGTGTTTGTTTGTCATTAGAAAAGTTGGTTAACGGAAAACACTTTTCAGTCAAAGAAAAATTTGTCTTGATTTCCAGGAAAGTATTTTCCTGGAAAATTTGGGCGGAAAACACTTTACGGAAGTTGTGAAAAATTTAGAAATGTCATATTATTCGCTGATTATATCAAATTTGGTCCTCAAACTTTTGATTGTTATATATATTTTGTTTTGAATATTTATTTTTCAATTTCATCTCTTAAAATTAAATTTTTATATTAACTTTGGTCTTTATTTTTATAATTATTATTTGCTTTTCCATTATCATTTTTTTATTGAAATTTTTTATCTATCAAATTTGATCCTTATTTTTTTATTTGAAATAATTTATGAAATGTTATTTATTATTATTTTAATTTCTTCATTTTTTATTTTTTTTATTTTTTAGATTTGATCTCTATTATTTTGATTATTATTTATTTTATTTGAGATAATTTATGGAAAAAAAATTTCAATTTCATCCTCATTCAACTTTTTAATTTGTAAAATTTGTTTCTCATTATTTTAATAAACTTGAGAAAAATAAAACATTAATAAGTTATTTTCCAGCTAATTTTCTATGACATAACCAAACACTGGAAAGTGTTTTCCAACTTATTTTTCATTACACTACCAAACATCGGAAAATAATTTACTTTCCCGAAATTCATTTTCCAAAAGGAAACTACTTTCCAGCAAACAAACGGGGTGTATTTATTAAAAATGTTAAAAATGTTATAATTATAGGATTCATAATGCATCAAACTATTGTTCCTACATGTTTCTAGTCAATGCCCTCTTAATACTGAATATTTATTAAAGTCGTATAGACCAGTATATATTATGTATTTTTCTTTATAAAAAAAAGCAGTTGCTTTCATAAGTCGAGGTATAAGAGATACCTAGAAATAATATATAAGTGTTTGTTATAAGGCATGTACATTGAATTGACTCGAATGAGAATTTCATATAAAGATATCAATTGTGTCTATGAAAAGGTTCACGTGACGGTCGTGTGAGTGATCCTTAAATTTGATATCACTAAGTTATTTTATATAGGAAGTATTATGTTTTGAACATATTATACGTTATCTTGGTAAATGTAACAAATGGACAAACATTAAATATAACATAAATTATATGAAAGTATTTGAGTAATCAAAAAAAGATTCATTACCCTAGATGAATTAGGGAAAATGTTCCACATGCTCTCAAATAATATTGATTATTAAATCCTTGTGCAAGGTGTAACGAAATTTAAAAATAGTTTCAAATCTTATTAAAATGATCAATGACTATAATGCTATGAACAAATATGATTTGACATGACCGACACACTTTATGCTAAAATATCTAAATCAAAACATTAGTGATAAAGAAATAATAATTATAATGAGAAACCGGTCATTGAAAGGTCTCAAACCACTTATGACTTTTCTAATATTGGGGGATCATGATACGTTGTTAGACAATACACTTGATCTTTAAATATAAATTAATTAATTATTGAATTGATAATAAATTAAATTATTTGATTTATTTAATTCTATTTATTTAGAATTTAATTTATATTTGGGCTAACATATTAAAAATCTAATGGGTCACACACATTAAGAACCATTAGTTAGAAATTAAACTGGGATAATTAATCAAGTGTGACTTGATTGAAAATAATTTTATAAATTAAGCACTAAAATGTATTTAATTCGGGGATTATAATTATAGTCTTAGAATAATCATGTAGGGACTTAATTGATTAAATTTATAAAATTATTCTTAAATAATATATGGATATTATTTAAGGGACAAATAGTCATAGATATTATTATATAAAATAACTTAGTTATTTCAAATCAAAAAATCACATACACAACCGTCATGTGAGCCTTTCTATAGATATTGATGATCTCTCAAAATGAAATTCTCATACGGGTCAATTCGGTATATATGTTTTATAACAATTACTTATATATTAGTTCTAAATATACCAATACCTCAACTTATAAAAATAGTTGCTTCCTTTCATAAAAAAAAAAACATAATATTTATCAGTTTCTACGACTCTAATAAATGTCCCGTATTTAAAAGAATATCGATCAAGAACATTTTAGAAATGATGCTTTGATGCAATATAAATCCTATAATTATAACAATTTTATATTTTTTTTCTTGAAGATCATTTTTATCTCATACATTTTATTTTTACTCTAGATTCATAAATTAAATATTAGATTCATTAATTTAATATTATATGAATATTATAGATAAATTAAGTTTTTATTAATAATAAATAATATATTTATATAAATATAATAATATCATGTATAGTCAACTAATTAATTATAATAAATATTAAGATATTAAACCAACGGGCATGCCATTATCTCTTATCACACTAAGCTAGAAACAAGGCAAACAACGTATTCCACATTAAAACTAAACAAACGTGTCTTTTCTTTCTGAAGCTAGAATTCCAGCACAAAACAAAGTGAAGGCAAGAAGAAACAACAGAAATGAATGTATTCCCAGGTGACGATAAAATTATACAAAAATGGTGTTTATGATAAATACAGAGTCTGTTTAAAGTTATTTTTTAAAGTATTTTTTTATTTATAAATATATTAAAATAATATATTTTTTATTTTTTAAAATTATTTTTTATATCAGCACATTAAAAATATATATTAATTTAAAATAAAATAAAATAAAATTTATGTTCCTAAGCCAGGAGCCCGTGCTGTGGGCGGTGTTGCTCTCGGAAGCCTAGCCCAGTTTTTCAGGTTTTTTCAAAATTAATTCCGGTTTTATAATTTTTTGTGAATCTTTATAATAAAATAGTTTTCAAAATATTTATAATAATAAATATTAAAACCAAAAATTAGTTTTTAAGAAAATATCTCTTCACTGCAATTGAGTGGTATTTAGAAGAAAAAAAAAAGCTTTAATAACAAGGACTTAATTGTTAATAGCTTATTATCTTTTAGTTTATCTCAATTTTCAACTCATTATATACTTACTTCGAGGTTGACAATAATTCTTCCACGTGTAAAGAAGTTATTGCTTAATTTTATCATTTCCTAATATAAATGTATAATTAAATTTGAAGTAAAGAAATTTAATCTTCAAAATTATGTAAATCCATAAAACAATTACACTATCAAATAGATAATAACTAGATTACGGGTCTGTGTTGCGCTGCGCTACAGGTTGGATTAATTTTTTTTAGTGTAAAATAAAATATCCAAACATTGTTAACGTGTTTTCTAATAATAAAAAAAAATCATGAAATCAAAATATGATGCATATTAGACATTATTTTTTTTTAAAATTACAGTGACATTTACTGATGGAATATCATAGCTATGTCCCTTGGAATATACCAATGAATTTTTTATGTCGGTGTATACCTAGGGAATTATAGTTGGAAATGAATGAATGAAAAAAAATGACGTGTTCTTACTGTAAATGGTATTACCGATGAAATAAACTCGTCGCTAATATTCGTCAGTGAATCCATTGGTAGTTTTTAAGTTACAACCTAACAATCGACCTCTCCTCTCCCCCTCCTCCCATTTCTTCTTCTTCTCCTATATATATAAAAAAAAAAGATCACTAGCTACTCATTTAGTTTGTGTGATCTTGAAAAATAAGAAAGCTGAAAAGTTTCTCCTACTAGCTGGCCTAATTATAGCAATAAATAAGAGTATTGTGTTATCTATAACTTATGTGATACGTTTCAGTTAACCAAGTCCTGATAACACTAGCCTCCTAGCAAATACAACATCCTTTATGAAGTCAAAACCCAGGCATTGCATAGCCACCTAGAAAATTTGTTTGCTTCGTTTTGTAGGCAAGTGACATTAGTTGGCCTAATTTGATGGAGCATGCCCAAAAAAGAAATGGAAAAAACATGTTCTATTTTTCTTTTGTCTTTTTGAATTTAAACTTTAAAACTAGTACCCAAAAAAGTCTTTTTTTTAGTAGTATAGCTCTTAAGATTGTTTTTATTTAGTGAAGTTTAATTTTTTTAATCCTAAATATCTATTATCATAAAAAAAAAAGATTATTGAATTATATATGAAATGTCCTTTCTAAATTTATTTCACGTGAACAGAAATGAAATATAACGGTTGTATAATTTTGATTGTGAAAAACATCTCATGGCTTATGGTCACTGCAAGAGAAAGTTGACAACATAGGGTGTTTTTTTGTTAACAAATGGACCTATACAAGTAAACAAAATGATATGGTGGCAGAGACAATATTTGAGAAATATGGTTGACCTATCTATTTAAAATTAGACTTAAACTAAATTTTATATCGAAACAAGTTGAAAGTTGATCCAGTTAATTTGTGAGCTGGTCAAAATCCAAGTGCAACTTCATTTACCTAAAAAAATCCATAAACAACATTTTAAAAAAAAATAAATAAAACTATGAACATGTCTTTTATACTGAAGAGTATGGTTAGGGTAAAAAGACATATAATAAGGAAGTTTGTGTTAAGAGATCAACTTCTAATGAGTTTAAAGTTGATTATTATAAAAAGTTAGAAAATGTTATTGAATTGCAATATTATAACAAGCAGAATGAAATCTTTTTATTCAAAAATTATTGTTATGATACCAATAATAAAGGAATCATAGTAGATCTTCATCATGGTTTGACCAAAAATTAATATAAAGGCTAGACTTCGCAATACCGATGATGTCTTTGTTTTAGCCAAGTATGCCAATATGTTTATTATATATACACTCTTTCTTTTAGAAATTATCATTCTAGAGTTGATTGGTTGTCTGTAGTGAAAAACAAACATAGGGCTCGTGTTCAAGTTTTCTTTCAAATTGATGAATTAGTTGATGCATAATAAGTTGCTTCATCTATCGACTTAGAAGAAAATTTAAATTTTAATGTATATAAGAATATTTTTGTTGATGTTGATGTTCAAGAGTTAAATGATGTTTTGAATCAACAAGTATCAATTCAATAAAGAAGATTACGATGAACATGACTATGATACAATTGAAGAAGAAGAAGACATTTCTAATTGAATTCTAAAACATCAATGTGCAATGAAATTTATTTAATGTAATTATAGACGATATTATCGATGGAATAAGTTGGTCGAAGAATTTCGGAGAGTTGGAAAAAAGTTACATGACTTTGTCACTGACCATTACATACGGAATTACCAACAAATTGAAAATTCATTGGAGAATTTTGAGGGGTCTTCTTACAATTTTAATTTTAATTAATAATTTCAAATTTTAATTATAAATAAATTTACCGATGGAGGTGTTCAAGTTTGAATGTTATAATTACATGTTCAATTCTTTACCTTATTCATCTTATAAAATAATCAATTTATAAAAACATATTAGTCATAAATAAAGTTAATTGGTTTGTGGTTTTATTTATTGATACATATTTGTAGGTGCATAAATATTGGGTAGTCTCTCGTATAAAGAAAGCGCTACCAGATTTTTAAAAAAAATAGAAATATTGTTACCTTTTTTAATCCTTTTATTTTATTTTAGTTTTATTTCTTTTAATTTTTTTATAATCTGTTTATTTGATTTTTTTAAATAAAAATATTAAACACATTATTGATAAAATTACCGACGGACTAAATCACTCAAAAAGTTCCAAATAGTTGTAAAACAATACATAAAATGCCACTGGCAATATGTAAATCACTAGCAGATTCTATTCATCAATAATATGAAATAAATCACCAATGAAATTACAAATGATTTTATTTGTCGGTGATATGACATACTCATCGATAGAATCACCAACAAAATGTGTCGGTAATTGTTTTTGTTTGACATGTATTTTCTGTCTATAAATCTATCGATGTTTATATTACCAAAAGACTTATTGACGTAATAGAAATTATCAATGAGAAATTTTCGAGCGAACAATAATTGTTTGTTATGTCGTCAATAAATGTTTTCTGAACAAAACCAGTGTCTAAATAGCGACGGATCAATCCTTTGATAACATACAAAATTCTGGTAGTGGAAGGATAAAATTAAAAGCAATAAATTAAAAATAAATAAATAATAAAACAATCCAAGTCAACCCAGGATATCATGTTAAATCCAGAACCTAATTTATGAGACTAAAATAACTTCATAAAATATAAAAATAAAAATTACAAAATCTCATTTTTAAAAAATTCAATATTGAAAATTAAAATCGAGAAAAATTCAAAACAACTATATTTCTAGATTTAATAATATTTTCAAAAAAATTCTTGAAACCTGGATTTTTTTTTTTCTTTTACATTTGATAAAATTTTAGTCACCGCAGCATAATGCAAATATACAAACAGTAACTTCTAATTGATCAAACCCCTTGATCGATGGTTGAAAACATGCGTGCGCGCACTCCAAGAGAAACACCAAGAGAGCAATTGAATTATACATTGAATGTTGGCACGTTGAATTTGATTTTCTACAAGGAGTGAATTTTGAAAAGCTATACAATTAAATTTTTCACCTCTCCCTTTGTACGTTCAGGCTTGCTAAAGTAAGGTCCAGCATGACTTTGTTTTAGGGTTCCAGACAGCAGGGATCAAGAACTTCCTACCCCTTGATCCATGGCCATTAAAACCCCCTCCGGTTTCTGGATCAACACGTACTTTTCCGGTGTAGCCATCGAATGCTCCGCTTCCGAAAATGCCCCAGCAAGCTGATGCGGCCTCCACGGTTTTGTTGGCATTATTACTATTGTCCTGGAAAAATCCAGTCTTATATGGGTTGGTCACAGCTTCAACCAACGCCCTTGCGAAGGCGATAACCATGGCATCCACGCCCAAATTGCCATTTGGCGGGTTCAATGTTATAGATAGAGGCCCTTTGTCTGGCTTTTGGAATGGCCAAGCACAAGACCCTGGGCATTCACTTTCTGGATTGCCCACCACAATATATGGCTGCTGATGATCACCTGCTATTTCAAATCAGTAATCAGTACCAATATAAAATATAATAAGATCGTTGCATATGTTCTCAGTGATTTTCTTTTCTGATACCGATATTTTCCGATGATGTGATCATGTAAGGAATATTGATATTATCATTTTTTTCTGATAAATGCAACTAAGCTAAGACTATCGTTGATAGAAAGGAAACATTAAATAAAATTACCAAGCATTCCATGTTGTGAGCATTTTGTGAAGCACAGCCCCTGCATTTGAACATCTCTAGCAGTAAGAATAACAGGGATGGTGTTGGAGTCTCCACCAGTCGCCTTCCGCAGAACTTTCTGAATAAATTCGCTAGTAACAACTTTCCCTGCTGAATATTTTAGATCAGTCACTTGCTTCACAACTTTTACGTTGATAGGGCTGCTTCCCTTCCCGGCAACCTCTTGGTAGCTCTCAACAACATTCCACCATGACGAGACTTGTGGCTGTAAGTTGGCTCCCGCATTGTAATGTAGAGATTCAACAAAGGCCCTAATGACATTTTTATGGACACGCCCAAATTGACCGTACCAAATAAGAGTTAGGCGTAGATTTCCTGTCAGGAGAGGCCCCCCATGGTAGGTTATGGAAGCGCTTTCGGTGGCAAGACAGACAGGGAAGAGGAGCAAGTAGAGAGAAAGAACAAGAGGACCACTTGGGAGAGATGATGCCATTCTCAAGATTTGCTGCCTTTCTATTCCATTGGTCACCATACATCCATCTTTCAATTTATGGCTAGTTTGCTTCCATGGATAGGATGTTGGTACTCTAAAAATAGGCAGCTTATGGTTACAAGACAGCTGTTCTTACTCGAATCCTTTAAGGAGCTAATTTCATGGAGCTTATTGCCTCAGTTGTTTGAGTTTTTGCGGGCATCTCGGTTTTGAGACAGGAAATGCTTTATTCATTCAATTAATTCTGTGTAGGATAGATGGGCATGGGAGAGACAACTAACTCCTCCCTGTTGTCTAGAGAAAAAACAAACTTCTCTATTGCAAATACACATTGAAGATGCTAAATGACTTATTACATCCTTTTATTAAGCTAGCAAGGTAACCGAACAACACAATCAAAATTATACGGTGATGTTATATTTACAACTCTGATTACAACAGTAAGCAACCAGGCATTCACGCAAGTCTTGATCATAGACATGCCAGCACATATCCTGCAATGGAAAAATCAGTAATCATATTTATGGAACACATGACTAATGACTTTTCGCAGAAGTGATAAAAGAAGCAAAAACAGATCACCCCTTAATGAAGAAGGAGAGGAGAAATCAGATGATATATAGAAACTCCAACAGTGCAGGTAAGGGGAGAACATTTCGTATGCATCAATTTATTCCTCCTGTTCTTCCAAATCCAAGTGTCAGACAACAAAGTGAGCATACATTACACACATTCATAACCAGTGCCTTGAGTTGTGATGTTTCTCTTGGTTTGCATTGATATAAGAGATTGGGTATCTTTACATTTGGGCCATTTTGCTGTCTTCTCTTCATTTTTCCTTATCCTTGCAGCTACTGACTTAAGACCACTTGTCACGTAACTCACCACAGCTAAAAGAAGCTCTCTGCACACAAATTAAAAAGAATTTTCAACATTAAGAATTCTGGAAATGTTTCTGGCCACGTCAAACAGAACAAGATATAATAAAATGCATGCTGCAAGAATATCACGCTTATAATGAGAAAATAAGGAAATAAACAAGAAATGAAGAGAAAGTGCATAATGCAAAATCTGGCATCATTACATGCTTATGATGCACATAGCTGCTAACATATACATAGAACGTTGTTCCATCTTGTCAGATTGAAAACAAATTGTCAGCCTAGTGCCAGTTGAAATTTCATAAGTTATGAGTGTCACAGTTCAGATGATCGTTTAAGAAACTCAGAATTTACAGAAAGAAATAACAAAAGTAATACAATTTATAATTCAATACCTCCAGTTACTATTTTGCAAAATTTATGTATGATCATCGGTTAACAAAACCATAAACCACTCTCACTAGTAAATTTATTTGAAAGAGCCATTGTTTTGTCTCCAAAGAGGAAATCACAATTTCCTTTTTCCAGTTATACTTAAAAAGTTAAATTATATGTTTATTTCCTGCCACTGGTGTTTTTTTTTTTATATGGTGATCATAAAATTAAAAATGAAAAAGCAAAACAGAAATCTATGGATAAAACAATGGAATACAAGGAGATATTCAAGAAAAAATAAAAAGAAATACATGGACATAAGAAATTATGACCATGTTCCCAGTCAGAGCGACGAAACAAACAATAGAATGGGCACACACTGACAAGGTCAGTTATCCAATCAGACTTTGGTCTTCCAAAATTTATGAGAGCATGTGAGAAAATTTCAACTGTCCGGGTGAATAAAAGAATATGACCCAAAAAATGTCTTCTGGAAAATTTCTACCTTTCTGTAATTTATGTTTTCCTCACAAAACAGCAGATACCACCAAAAATATTTTTAAAAAAAAATCTTGCAGAAAGGCACAAATGCAAATTATGAAATAAAAGGATATTATAAATAAAAGAACTGCTTTCTACTTACAATGGTGAGCAAGGAGAGCGACCACCATTTACATAGTAAACAAACAAGAATGAATCATAATGCTGGCCGTTGATTAGATAAAAACCTTGCAACCTTCGTATACACTTGAAGGACATTTTTTTGTACAGATGAATGGCAGGAATGTTGTAAGAAATCACATGCAGGTAGACTGCACGGCATGTTGGAACACTTGAAGCATATTTAATGACCTGACGAATAAGAGACCTTGCTGCAAATCAAACAACCAAGTAATTAATCATAAAGCAAGACATATTTCAAACAGACATTTCAAAGTAAAGTTCCTTTGCGGTGCAGATCCTACCTATACCAAGATTTCTGTAAGTTTCTACTACTCCAAGCGTCAGGATATAAACTAATGTTTGATCTGGTTTTGAGGGGTCATATCTGAGCAAATCTCCTATCTACAAAGCAGTTGTGAGTTCACATGAGTTAGTAGAAAGAGAGACATAATTTGTGGAAAGCAATAATGATATCAGAATTACACATGTTATGCTTTTGGGTAATGAAAAAAGAACAAAGCTTGAATGAAGAATCCAGGTGCATCCTTCTTATGATGAATGCATGTGGGTTGCAATTACAATGTTAAAAACCAACCATAGCTCAATCCCACTACAGATGCAACATTAAAATACCATGGGCGTTAGAATGAGGAAATTCTTTAGCTCATATTTGTCACAGGAGTTGCATAAAACACATGAGCTTGAGTTATCCAGTCATAACTGGCTTGACGCATATAGGGAATATCTTTTATTAGTTGCTGCATCACACAGGTATATGCCAAATATGCCTATGTGATGCACAGATGCAAGCAATGCCCCTTGAAAAAGTAGAAAACCCACCCCAGCTTCTTTTGCCATTGCAATCCGTGCAGTAACAAAACCAATAAGTTCATCACTGTGACCATTAGGTCGGCTGCGGTCGACTGCAGCCCAAGAAACAATATCACGTTCATGGACAACACTTTGGAAGAACTCTGACTCGTACCTGAAAGGAGGAATGCATTTCCATTTAGAAGCAAGAAAAGCATATTACAGATTAAAACCCACAAAAAAAATTCAAAAGAAAAGGAAAAGGAGCATTAGATGAAGCTATCAACCTGATAGGAAATATATCAGCATGGATTCGCTCTAATACCTCCAAATCAGAAGGTTGTATAGGTCTGTAGCATATGGTTGGATGATGAGAAAAGTTTTGGTTTGCCATTGATGGTTTTGCTTTTAATCGCCTTCAAAGATATGGTAAACTTGGAGAACATGCAGCTGGACTTCTTCCATTTATACCACATTAGTCATGTCTCCAAGCATCAGTTGCTGGAACACACAGAGGATTATCCTATCATAAGTTTGTTACCGTGGAAAAAAACACAGAAATTACCAGAAAGCAGCAGCACAGACAAGAAACACATGTCAGGAGATAGAAAATAGGTAAGAATAAAAGAATACATAACATCTTCTTCTTCTTTTTATATGGGAGGAGTCATATGAAAGGTGCATAAACCCCAGATCATGAGAACGATGCTAAACCATGGACCGCTCAATCATGAGCAGGTCACCCATACAAAAGCTTTTTTGTCCTGAAAAACATGAGGGAGATGAACGTGTATGTGCATCTTGGGCTCAATCTCTTTGCCACTTGAGCCAACCCCACAGGATTAAAAGAATGGCTAAGATCAGAAGATTGTTGGCCTCCCATTAATCCTGTTTTTGCTTACCATAAGCAGCCCACTTCATATAACTTTCACAACTAATATCTTTGCCTTAACATATTACATTCTTTGAGCTACAGTACATGTATTCTAGTATGTTTTGTCCATAGGCAGCAAGGATGACAGAGTCTTAATGCTAAAAATGTTTTCCTAAAGAATACTGATTCTAAAAACTCGTTACTGGGTTCCCATGCTCCTCAAGTCATTCCAGTATGAATCATATGATTCAAATGATTCTAATTGATTACAGATTGGGAATTGCAAGAATCAGCACTAAGACGTATCACTCATTCCCCCACTAAATCAAAAGCACTACAAGTGTACAATAAGATAACACTAAGAGAAAAAAAAAAATTCCCATGCACAGATAATTAAGCAAAAAGCGGATAGAGATTGCACCATTCCACTCTCTTGAAAATAGCAACTTCACATCATTTCATTCAATTCAATTCTTAATAATCAGATGATAACAATTTAATTAAGCTGAGCAACAATACCAGGGTTGACAGAGACAGAGACAG
>Ga0325401_1003860_pt1 | contig 13918 bp, 9 predicted proteins | sample PopdelMetagenome_FD_205666 | JGI IMG/M metagenome (GOLD analysis project Ga0325401, IMG submission 205666) | Populus deltoides microbial communities from Bellville, Georgia, United States - Xylem-PdKOR-R2 | ecosystem: Host-associated > Plants > Phyllosphere > Stem > Wood/Secondary xylem | place...
GAATCTTACCTGTTATTTTAGGCCTCTGGCCTTGCTTTCAGACGGATACGATAACTTATAATGGCATGAAGCTTTGAAGATTTCTCCATTGGCAACGCTGGTGGTGAGAGTTTTTTTTTTTTTTTTTTTATAGTAGTAGCAAGACAAAGTGGAGGCAGTGCTTGACAAGATGAAAAGGTGATGGGACTAACTCATTGTGGATCTTTTCCTTTTTCACCATCGTTCTCTTCTTGTTCATCCCTACTGTACGTCTTCTCCATGAGTGAAGTTAAGTATATATGGTGTGTGTGTGTGTGTGGGGGGGGGGGGTGCTAACAATGGAGGCTGTGATGTGCACTGGTGTGAGTGTATAAGTTTTCCAAAACTGGGGACTGAGGCTTGAAATGATTATAGGCAGTGTTTATCTTTTCATGGCAGTGTTGTTTTTCTCTGACCTTTTTAAGTCCCCTGGCGCTAGAGGAAGGACTGATTTCAGTCAAAAAATGAGAGAGGAACTGCTGGCAACAGTGGAAAGGCTGTGAAGAGGTGTGGTTTTGGGGCAGTTCTTTGACAGTGGAGATGGTGCTGTGTTCGGATAGGACAGGAGAAGTTGAAGTGCTGGAACTGGAGGCTGAGGACTCTGCAGGTGCTGGACTGCTGCTGGAGGCTCACGGTGCTGCACTGTTGGACTGTCTTTGGTGCATAGGAGGAGCTGCCGTGAAGATAGGCTGAGGCTGCTGGTGCTGAGGAGGAGCAGTCGGCCTGAGATGCTGCTGGAACTGAGATCACCGGGCTGGCTGGGCCGAGAGGAAGAAGTTATTGATGCAGAGCTTGGAGCAATGGAAGATGAAGCTGATGGAGAGTCATGGTGATGGAGAATGAAAAGTTGCTGGAGGAATGGATGTCACAGTGCAGAGCTTGAATAGAGGAATGGATGAATGGAGGCTAGGAGAGAAGAGTGAATTATTTCTCTCTCTTTCCTCTCACGGGATTAGTGTGTTGTTTTTAGGAGGTTGGAGAAATTTTTTCTTTTATAAGAAAAATAAATTTATTGTTTTTCTATTAATTACTTATCCCTGTGCAATTAAAAAATTATGGTCCCTTATTTTTTTTTATGGTACAAATATTTTTTATTTTGATTTTTTGTATTTTGATATTTTTTAAAAAATAATATTAATTTAATAAAATTATTCAAAGATTTTGAAATGAATATTTTAAAAATCAAACACGTTGATAATAAATTTTTAAATTTTTAATTCTTGTGAAAAGATATTAAAAATACAGCAAATATATCAAAAATATTTTTTTTATTATTTTTTAGATTTTCTCAAAAAAAAATTAGAATTCAGGTTATAACACTTACTTTCTTTGAGTTAGTATATATATTTTTTAATTTAAAAAACTAATTAGTTTATAAAATTAATTATAAATTATTATTTTTTTATGGGACGGGGTGAATGAGAGGGTGGTGGAGGTAAAAAAAACATTTGGTTTATAAAATAAAGCACAATTAGGTAGATTTCAAGCCAAAACTGTTATATTATTGTACGTAATCTTTTATTTTATTACCTTATTTTGTTTAACAATTTTCAGACGTGGGTGACATATTGTCCATAAATACACAAAGAGCAGAGTCGAGTTCAATGATGCTGCGCTTTGGAAACATTATAGATAAATATTTGTTTTTTAATTTAATTTTATTATTTCAGATTTGGGGTTTTAGGGTTTTTAATTAGTGTTAAGCTAATAATTTGCATGGCAGTACACCAACAATAGTTCATCAGGATTTGAAGTCGTGGTTGATCAAAATTGGCCTGTCAAGGTATGGAACTTTATTGTCACGTGACTTCCTTTTGTTTGCTGTTCCGATTTATATTCCTTCTCATAACAATTAGCAGTGCAAAAATTGGACACGCACATAGGTGGCTACTGGTTCAAATTTAAAGAAAAGGGGCTGAACTGTTAGATTAATTATTATGTGTAATTTATGGGGTGCAAAAATAATTTCTAAAATTGTTTGTTAGGAGTTCGGTCAATTATAATAAAATTAAAAAAAAAATATTAAGTGATGTAATATTAGAAAGTATCACCGACAAGGATAAGTAATTTAGTAGGTGGTTCACCAGTAAAAGATTAGAATTAAGGAGTTTGTTTTTCTTGTAATTTTAGGTTTGAGCTCTATGATTGCTAATATGATGGTTACTTGAGATTTATATGGTCGTTAACTTCAGGTCCTATGTGATTAGTCGAGATGCATACAAATTGATTCAAACATCTATAATAATAATAATAATAATAATAATAATAATAAACGAAGCGTAATAATTGATGACAGTTCTTAGTTATCTAACATTAAATGGCGCAGATGATTAGTTCTTTTATATGGTTTAAGAGCGCATCCTATCATCAACCTAGTGTATAGATAAATTTAATAAGCTTTTTTGTACTGAATTTAAGATTTGAATTTAGAAATCGATAGGAATAAAAACCTGCAGTAAATAAAATTAACTGGTTTGTGGTTATTTATTATTGATATGTATTTATTTTGGATAGTTTTCTTATAAGAAAGGTGTTGCTAATTTTTTTTTAATTAATTGAAGCATGATTAATATATACTTAAATATTTATTATTATTATTATTATTATTATTATTATTATTATTATTATTATGCTAGTTTGGTTAGTTTATTAATTTTAATGAACTAATTATTTTATAAATTTGACGCGAAAGGAAAAAGTTTATCGAGATAAGTTTAATAATGTTGTTGTCAAGAGGGTTTGGAAGAATCATAGTGCAATTAAATAAGATTCAATTCAAAATGTTATATTTTTTATTTAAAATTTATTTTTAATTTATTAACTATACCTCATTTATATCATATAGGTTGCGTGATTTTTGGTATAAGATATAAAAAAACCAAAAAATATGCTAAAGAAAGAGGTCCTCAAGGCTTGAAAGACATGGTGGTTTGGAGGAATTTCAAACTTCCGTATATCTCAGAGGCGATACGGGCAAAATATATATTCAACACGTGATATCCAAGTGTTTGCATGCAACGATTGCAATCTAGTGCGGAGAATTAAAACATGGAGATTCACAGTTTTATTACCATGTGCACCAATTGATCCATTCTGTTTGTTTCGCATACGAAGCATAAAGTAAAATTCTTTTTTATTACATTTATTTTTTAATATGTAATAAATATTTAATTTTAATTTATCTTAGTTTTTTTCTACTTTGTTTATTAGATTTTTTGGATATATCCCTTAACGAGAATGGTGGCTTTTAACTTTATAAACCTATTTATGTCCAATAGATAAATATCATTTTGATAACTCGAAGAGGTCCTAAACTTAATTTTTAGACATAAATTCTATTTCTTCCTTCATGAAATTATACCATAATGAGGAGTTTTTTATTTTTATTTTTCATGGCTTATAAAAAAAAAATTTGTATCATCTTTGGATCCAACATCAAAATTAGACTCATAAAGGTATACAAGTCATTACAACTTGTTAGTCTTTTTACTCTCAAAGATCTTCTTAACTCAACTTTTTTATGTGAGTTTACCTTAAAAAAAAAAAAATTAGTTATTCATGAATTGGTTGCTCTGGAATTAGTTGTTGTTTAATATTATAATATTGACTTTTTTGAATAATAACCTAATTGCTAAAAGACTTACCAAATCAAGTATTTATCATCATTAAAAGACATCTTAATGAGAAAATATTTACCAAATCAAATAATCCATTCCACAAAAGTATAATCAAGATTAGCTTATGGAAACACAAAGTCAAATACTATATATTTTTGATAAGCACATATCAAATAAACTGATAGCACTGTGACTCTTTCAAAAAGAACATCTTTTATGCTTGTTTAATAGTTAATTTATTAATGTAAAACATAGATATTTATTAATCACATATTTTATTATCATAAAAACCTAAAAGATTGGTGTGTATCCAGACTAAATAACCAACTAAATTAAATATATCAATGTATATAATTGCAGTACAAATTAAGTGCTCAAACAATTATATCAATACTTTAGGTTTTTTATTTATTGATGGAAGACACAAGACTCTTATGTAATATTTTTATGGCTAGACCAGAGACTCTTTCTTTAACCTAATTTTTTACTTCCATAGATAGTAGATGTGTCTGGCCCACTACTTAAAGTTTATTAAATTCTAAATCTTTAAATATCATCTATGAATTTTATATAAAATAAAATATATAATTATACATGATATTAATTTAAAAACATGACATGGCATATATAAACCATTTTAAACAAATATTTCTTAGCTAACATGCTCGAGTGTTGTCCATTTTACCTCTAAAATATCATCTTTGAAAGCAAAAAAAAAAAAAAAAAACTACTCTTTCTTGTAATTATACGTAAAACAAAACCATAGTCAATCAGTAACGATTGGTTAGTGCCTTGGCCAACAACCTTTGAAAAGATAGAAACTGTTAATAAGCCTCCTTGTTCTGGAGCTTCAAAACCATGTTACGACATATGATGTTTTCCTTAACCCAAGAGAGTATGAACTAGTGAGGCATGTTTTGTCCTTCATTAATTCCAAGTCGCGGAAGTACTGGTCTAAAACCATGAAACCAAAAGTATTTATTAGCCTTTTTTCTGTATTTTTTTTTCTTTCACTCTTCCTTCTTCATTCACAACTGCCATCACCATGTTCATGACTCCAAGGCCCTGTCCCATGCTTTTTATTATTTATTTATTGCCGCTTTTCTCTCTTGTTCTAATTAAACCAGCACTGTGCATTTGAGAAATAGCTAGCAAGAACTAATTAATATTTAATGAGAGACGAGATACTCAGATAATATAATGGTATAAACCCTAATCATCAAGGCGTAAATGATTTATTCATCCTAATTAGCTCTCCATGATGCCCCATATTCAGTTGCAATAATCATCTTTTATATATATATATATATATATATATATATATACTTTTCTGCCCTTTGCACTCGAGTTTTTTTCATCGTTTTTCTTACTTCACGTAATTGTCTAGAAGCCAGGTTTCTTAATTCATGCATGATAAACATACAATATCTGTCTTTCTCTAGTGGACAATTCTGATTGTATTCTCTCATGTCTTTTGGAACATAATGATGCATTATGCTTGTTAAATCCCAACTTTATTAGAATTTAAATTAACATATATATATGCATGATTGTCATGTAATTGTTTATTTTAAAAGTAAAGTTTCCTTGCATAATTAAAAGCTCTTCCGCGAGTAAAATAATAAAAATATCCGTATTTAATATAAGATTTTCCAAATAATTAACCGATCATGTTCGCCATAATATAAAAAAACTTCTTCTATAAAGACTAGAATAATAGTGGGTATCACTCATAAAATTCTATCTAGTTAGCTACAGCCAATATCTTCTGTTTTAAGCAATATTTAATCCAGTAAGGCTTCCAATACAATCCATCTTCTTCTTTTTTTAGTCATTCTTGTTAATTTTTTCACATCTTATCAAGTATAAATTATCATTAATACAAGACAAAGTTCATAAGACAAATCTTAAATTGGTTAATTTATCTTAATCAGGGGAGAGAGACTTGGAAACTTGCTTAATAAATAAAAAGTTGGGTGCCTAAATCATCAGCCTCGCATTGCACTATTGTATATATTAAGAACAGCAGTACTCTGCTACTTAATTGTATAATTAGTGATAATACAAATATAATCATGCCTTGATTAAAAAAAAATACAAACAACATGTAATAACCTGAAAAATTGAATAGGAAACGACAATATTATCCTTTGATGAGTAATTAATTACGGGTGACAATGGTTGAGAGGCAATTAGAATATTTCACATAATTTGGTATATTTTTTAGATTTCATCTTCATTTTTTTAATCAAACCTAAGGTCAATTGTGACTTGATCAAGTCACATCAACTTCCTTTTAATTTATTAACATATATAGTGGTCGAGTAATTTAATTTGATACACTGTTCAAGTTTTTAATCCTTATTTCAAATATTTTATATTATGCATAAAAAAATAGCGCAACTCGTATATTTTTTCATGCAGTGATTGAATTTTAATCTGGTATGCAGTGAATCATGGGCCCGAGCCCAGTGTATGGGGAAAAGTGATTCAAATAACAGTGCCCAGTCAAATTATGTTAATAGAAGATAGATTTGCCGTACGGGATCCAGCCCACATTTTAAAACAAAGCCCATTAAAGAAACCGTAAACCCCACTGCCCCACTTTTCTTTTTACAATTGTTACAGACCGTTAGATGAAAATTTTATGATGGCAAATTTGTAACTTGGATATTTAATTTTTAAATAGACAAAAAAAAAATTATCCAAGAATTATTTTTATATTTTTTTATCCCTTCTATACTATAAATATTTAATACTTACCAGTTAAATATTTTAAAAATCAAATTAACTTGAAAAAACAATAATGCAGATGAAATAAGTGGAGAGGATGGCAGCAATCATTTCTTTCGTTGTTTGAGAAAGCTAGGTTTCAACTGAAACTATATATATATATATAAAATACTTTAATTAATTGAAAGAAATGAAAAAAAAAAAAGATGAAGATGATGACCAATCCCACCCACGTTGTCGTATGAGTATTGTCACAGGGGATCCCAGCTGCTTTCATGCAGGGTGCCTGCACAGAGGAATCACTCTCCACTTGTTAATGACCAGTGACCGTATTAGTGTTGATCTTGATGGAGGTTTTGATATAATTACACAAAAGATTGCTTAATTAGGCAACTTAACCTCGAAGATTTCTCATACAGTAGACACCATGATGAGACTCTCCTGTTAGTTAGTTGGGTCAAGATGCCTTTATTCATTCTAGGCAAATCAAAGCCCTACTCTTTAGCCCGGGGACCTATAAGTCATGGGATTTAACGCCTGTTTGTTTGGTAATGTAATATTTTTATAAAAATTATTTTTAATTAAAAATATATTAAAATAATATATTTTTTTATTTTTAATATTAAACATAGTAATCTTCCGAATATTTTTTAAAAAAACATCAATCTATATCCTTTTGAAGAAAATATCAGTTTGAAAATACTTTATACAAATAAGATTTTTGAAATTTGCTCTTTTATATATATATATATATATATATAAATATATATATTTTTTATTTCATAAAATGCCTTCACCTATTGTATAGAATTTATTATTGAAATAACTTAAGTGAGTGCTTGGTTGTTTAAAATTTAAATTTTTGGTGGACCACTTGTTTAAATGTAATTCAGTCTGTTCTACTACATAGTTAAGATTAATTATGATATGCTTTTCTCTATTTTAAATTTGAATACATCATGATCAAGTTGTTGATATCATTATCTTGTTTTTTTAATTAATTAATTATCTTTTGATAGCTGTTTGAAATCTAAAATTTACCATGATTCTATATATTTAAATTAGATTCCATCTTTTTTTTAAATAACCTATAGATGGATTTATCCAATAGACGCCCTTAAACGATTAGTAATTAACACCACTAAAACTTTTAAACGGATAGTAAATTACTCTCCAACAAGTTTCAACGCAGGATTGCATCATTTTAAGGAAAAGAAAAAACAAGTTTGATGCTTAATTTCGTCCTAGATTGAATAATAATAAAAATAGAAGAATAAACAAGCTACCCGTGCAACAAGAAGAACTAGATGAAAATAATTTCATTCAGCAAAGAAATGGAATTAATTAAGGAATAGCGTGTTAGCTTTTGTATTTTAAAAATGTTTTTAGAAAATATTAAAAAAAATTATTTTTTTGATGTTTTCGTATTATTTACTAATATCAAAAATTAATTTTAAAAAATAAAAAATATTAAAAAAAAACATCAAATACCAATTATCTAAACGGGCTATAAGAATAAATGAAATCTAAAAGCCACGAACATTACATTCTAGTTTTGTTTTTGTGGACGACTGATACTGGTTATTGCACTTGCACCGCCTGCCCACACAGACACACAGGCAGACAGAACACCATCAAGGTTTGTTTTGTCTTTTCAAGATTTCCTCTCCATTCAAATCTTTCAGGGATGACGTCACTGGAAGAGTGGACGGGTCGTCATGTGTACGGACATTGACAAATAACTCATCATTAAACAACAGTAGGTTTTAGCTGACCACGTGACTTCACAATTCTTTGAAAAAGAAATAATTTTTAGCTCAAAACTTTGTCCCTTTCCCCGGCCAGCTGATGTCCCTGCCTCGGCGGGCACTTGTGCTCACCATTATTCTTTCGGATTTTCCATCGCCAAGCAACACAGCCATTTCGCTTTTTCAACTTCTATTCGAAATATATACATATCAAGGTGCATGGTGGTCTTATTTATTAGCACGTAGCATCCCTCTGATCCACCATCATAACTATTTCCTTGCAACTTTAAATGTATTGATCATCTCGGACACAGAGAGCATCACACGTGGATCATTTTTAAGCTAGGAGCACACAAGGTTTGGATTTGCACCCAGGTTCATTCTTTTCAACTATACTGGAATAATCTCGACTATTCTAACTCAATACTTGAAAATATGTTTTCTGCTTGCAATTAATTATACCACCACTCGCCTCTTGCCTCTTGCCTCTTGCCTCTTGCCTCTTGGCAATCGATATAGATCCACTTTTTATTTATCTATTTTATTTACTTAAGTGAAATGATATATTATATGGAATATTTTTCGTTTGTGTTTAATATCATGATATTTTTTAATTTAAAATATATTAATATGATATTTTTTGTTTTTTTACCAGCACATTAAAACAATTTAAAAATACTAATTTATTTTTTTAATATAAATATAATTTAAAAAAATACAAAAACAAACATTAACACTTTATTATTATTATTATCATCATCAAGAAAGTTTAATCAATATTTAAAGAAATTAAACAGGATGGATTGATGTTGAGGTGGCATGCATTATTGTTCTGTATCAGGGAAGATCCTGTATCTTAGGTTATAAAGGGGATATTCCATCATCTCTAAATTTCTATATTCATCGTTGGTCCGGTAGAGGACAACATAAGATGCCTTTATCAGCACCGAGTCTTGGGCTTCAAACAGGAACATGTTTTAATCACGACCAGAGGTCAACTACTGATGACAGCTTTTGTACCCACATTATTATTATTATATGGTACAACGAATGTTAATTGGTTCAGCTGGGAGTATTGCGATTCCAAACAAATCAAATAACATTAAAGTATTTATTTTTTGTTGGTGGTGGTGGACCAATCGTACGGGCTGGGGAGCTATATATAAAACGCCATGATTGTGACACGTGCCTCGGTTTCCCAACCATAATTAACTTCACAAGATTGATGGCGCCTTAAATAATTTTCATTTACATTGTGTCACTCAAAACAGCACATGAACCTATGCAATTTCGATAAATAACTGGATTTAATGCATATCTACTCTCCATCGACTACAGGTACGAATATTACACGTATTAAAAGCACATAGGTTTCTTAGACACGACTGTCCTTATGGCTTATTGTATGAGCGATGTCCATAATCTAGCGACAATCCTCAACAATGACCCGCCAATCTCCAGGGTTGCTCTTTTTTTTTTTTGGGACCTTTTTACCTATGGGATATGGGGCATGTGCAAACGAGCATAGCCGTTTTAACAAGCTATAATCCAATTGATATAAATTATACTAATTTTTAAAACTTACTTAAAGCCCAAGTCCATCCAGTAATGGAGCGTCCATGATCATCAAACCGTTTTTAGGTCAAAATCCAATATGAATATTTAGATCTTTTTGTGCACGGGATCTCTAGAACCGTACCTCAAATTGCTCCTATTTTGAAAATTCAGCTCTTCTATTTATCTTTTCCTTTTATTTTAGAATTTATGATATTTCTGTTTAGCCCCTGTTTACCTTTGAGAACCCGTATTTAATAGACCTTCTATTTGGATGAGAATGTTCGGAATTGATCCAAATTGTTGATGTTCTAAACAGAAACAAAGAAAAAGAATATATATATTACTCCAAACTACTAACAAATAAATGCTCCCCGAAGGTGGGTTCAAGTAATAAAGAGAGGAGTTATTCAACTTGAAGTTTAATTTTATGTTCTATTTATGTCATTGTTTCATTAAAAATGATTTTTTTTTTGTTTGATTAGTTCCATTCATAAAATTATATATTTTAAGTTTTAATCCTGACATGAATAAGATGAGTACAACGAGACTTACTTAAATAGTGTATAAAGTGCGCGCGTGTGTGTCTGCAACCACATTTACATGGTGCGAAGGGTTTATTTTAAAGCTTGTCTTGGGACATGGAGGGATGATTTAAGTGACATTCATTAGCAGCGTTGACAGTTCATGCATGTGTCTATTCACAGCCATGATCCTCTTTTCAAAAAACATGATTTTAGCCCATATATTATAAAATAAAATTGATTCCAGGCATCAGGAGATCGAGTCCTAAGTCCTAACATATTGATCCAGCCATCCTGGGCTCTGGGAAGTTCAAACTTCCTTAATTAAATTCTTAAATCTCATCTGGTAGTCATCTTCTCAAATCTCGCTGTATACATGAAGCTCCTTTAAAACCCATCTAAATCAACTGTTCCTATCCATTAATGTCGTTTGTAACTTAATATATATGTGTAATTGCTGCGATATCAGAAATGACCAAAGTATCTTTTCTTTGTCGAGATAATGTATGCCATTGACTCTTTTCTTGAGGTTAAAAAATAAAATAAAACTGAAATGATTGCAAAAGTACTCCCACTATCATTTCTTCCCACTTTGTATTTCGATATATGAAAAAATATTCTGCACGTAAAGATCAAGATAAATCAAGGACCAAAGAGGTTATAGGAAAATAAGTAGATCTAATTCGATGTTTTCATTTCTTTCCAATATATTTTAGCAAATTCTACGATTCTTGTTTGGTTGAATTTGGGATTCGAATCTCTATCTACCCATCTTTCCCAGCTATTTACAAGATAAACACTTAATGCGTGGTTAATTTGGTCACTGATGAAGGGAAAAGAATTGATCGCGTACAAATTTGCCCATACGACTGCACATTTTTATACATGCAATTCTATATATAATGCACGCACAATGGGTTTATATAAGTTAGGAGTTAGGACCCCAACCTTCGAAGGACCTGCACGACGATAAATAAAGACATGATGATATAAAGACACCTGCCAAATTAGGGTTTGATGAAAAAAAAACATAAAGAGAGAACACTTTTTGGCACTATTTTCTAAGATAAGCTTGTAAATTATTCTGGACAAAAATAGTATACCATGTGAAGGAACAGTGAAATTAAAGTAGAACCGTATCTTTCTTTCTAAAAGCAGGGTATTATCTATGTTAATTAACTTCGTAGTTGAAAACCCAAGAAGCTGACCTCTCTTTGCCCCAGGTAAAAAAAAAAAAAAAGGGGTGGACCACGAATCATCACGACGACAGTGAAATAAAGTTTAATTTAGAACTTATATTTCAGGTTAATTTGACAACGAACAGATATGCATATTCGTGCAAATAAATTTACGAGAAATTATTCTGGAAAAGAAAGGAGAGAAAGAAAGAAAAAGAAGATCTTTCTCAAGAACCCCAAATTAATGATACTTCTGTGTGTGAAACAAATTTGAGATAAAAAGGCTTTCGAAATTATTGTACTTCTTTAAAGCCTAATCCAACTACCATCACTAATGATCGTGCGAGAGTCGTTTTTATTATAATTTGATTTCTTGACATTTCACCAAAATGTAGAGGCAAGCGATCGGGCCGGCTAGGTAATTCTGGCAACATCATGACAGGTGCAATGTGGTGCAAATTTCGTGTTTCTTCTTCTAAATTTTGCTTTGCCAGCATCACCTTACTTTTAAGTTTTACCCTCCCTCTCTTTACATCAGTCTCATTACACCTTCAAATTACTCTAATTCAAACAATGCATATCGAGATTATTTTTTTTATTTTTAAAAAGGAGTTATCAAGTCTATTTTTGAGAATATATACGAAGCCTATCTATCTGGGTTCCTTTTGTGAGTGTTGGTTATCAGGGGAAAAAAAAGAGGAAAGAAGATTGACCAAGTTTAGGTAAGCCAAACTCACTATCAATTAACTTAACAAAACCTTGGTGGTCTTTCTCCGTAAATAAAAGAAGGCATTGCCCTAAATGTTATAGTTTGGTTTTTTTATATATAATATTGTGAAACTGAGCGCATAGTAGAATATGAACCAAATTACCATTTACCACGTAGATTCATATAGAAAACAAGGAAAATCTCTCATTGTGCAATTTTTTTTTTGGGGTATAGGAATAATCGAAGAAAATAAGTCCTGTTGTGGATACAAGAACAAGGGTAAAGGAGAAGGAAAAAAGAAGTTTGTATAATGAGTAGCATTGGAAGAGGGGAAGATTCTTGTATAAAGAGAGGGTGTCGTCCTCTACTAATCATTATATTTCTTTTTCCCTTTAACCCAAAATTGAGTGGAGTGAAGCATACCATGCTAATGAAAAAAAGCTCAGGAGGAGAGCTTAGCTGGTGAGCGGTCAGCATTGGTATGCCTTGCCGACAAGAATTTCTGTCTCTCCACTTAATGAGTTATTACAAGACCCTAAAGTGGTAAAATAATACCATACTCATCACTCCACACTACTTTTATACTCTCTTCATTCGCTTACCAGAAAGTGAAAACCTCACTTCATTTTTCACCTTTTTACTGTTTGTTTTTGGAGGTGGGTGGGTGAATCCCATACTCATCAAGTGAGAGAGAGAGAGGTATGGGGTGCTTTGAAGAATATGTTGACATAAGTGGATAGTTTCCTTGTAAAGTCAATACAGTGGTTACCATGAAAAGTTGCAAGGTGGTAAAATTATTACATTCCATAATTGGGAGACTGCTTTAGTTGTAGTAAAAATTGGTTGAAACAGCACTCTTTTTAAATTCCATGTCTTTGTTTCATTTCTCATGTGATGGCTCAAAGTCTCAAATCCCCCCTCTCCTAGTTTATCCTGATGAGTAAATTTATGAAAGCATGCCCTTGAATGGACATTCAAGTTGAGCAATTATCATGGAAAATGTCCTGTGCCCGTGCCATCATGTGGTAAAAAAGTACACATATTCTGCTGTTAATTTAGACATGAAACTTGAAACCATGCCTTGGATAAGGATGAAGACATGAACGTGTAACAGGCGGAGAAATTTTACTAGCAAGCGTTATAGATCTTTGAGGGCTAACTGCAGGATTCATGTTCACTCCTCAAACTATATATAAGACACTAACCTCCATCCCAGGCCAGCACAAACACAGAATGTGGAGTCTTTTGACAGAGCCGAGGTTCAAACCGTTTCTACTATATCAAGCACTGACGTTCCAGTACGTTTAGCATGAATAATTATGGTAGATAAAGGACGCCTATATGTGATAGCATCCCGGACAAACAAGAAGACATCTTATCCCTTTTCTATTAGCAGACATAAAATTAACAAATGTAACAAATGTACAAAGCATCTATAATCTGTTTTATATTCAGGAACTACACATGGAAAAAAATTTAGAAGCAACAACAATTCGATACCAATCAGCATGTAATTCTAAACATATCATCGGTGAATTGCACAATGAAACGAAGGATGATTGAATCTACTGCTTCCTGTTAAACTATATTTTTCCAACATGATCAGCTAAAGATACGGGACAATAAAATTAGTAGTTCGAATTTGTTGAAGAATCGCTCTCAAGCATCTTTTGCAGTGCTTCATGCCGACAGTCTTCATTTGTTTTGGGTCCTCTAAACTCCTTTCTCGCAATTATGGGGAGCATTGCCCAATTACCCTGCATGAACGTCACAAGCTTTGGAATGTTTAAAAGATAAGTTACCTGAAAGATGATTTGATGGGAAAAACCCTAATGGG
>Ga0325401_1003861_pt1 | contig 13917 bp, 5 predicted proteins | sample PopdelMetagenome_FD_205666 | JGI IMG/M metagenome (GOLD analysis project Ga0325401, IMG submission 205666) | Populus deltoides microbial communities from Bellville, Georgia, United States - Xylem-PdKOR-R2 | ecosystem: Host-associated > Plants > Phyllosphere > Stem > Wood/Secondary xylem | place...
AGATTAGGGAGCGAAACTGCCACTCCCGAGCAGAATCAACACACCAGCAGCACGAGAACAGGTTAAGTAAATTATTCATATTTAAATTAATGCACTTATAAAAAATAATTTGTTTACAATCTTTCCTAATTAATGTTTAAATTTCTTGCAAAAACAGGTCGACCTACCAATCAAACTAAGCTTTAAAATCATCAATCCTTTTTTTTTTTTCTCGAGAATCAATACCATCTGTGATCTTAAATTAATGGTGTGAAAGTAAGAGAATCATCTCCAATTTGTTTAATATCTCCAAGAATGAGCTTGATTAATTAATAATGTTCAACGCAAACATAATTAATTGCATGCTGACGTGTATTCGATCATTAACTTATTATAAAACTCCACAGTAATTTATTGGAGTTTGTTAAGGGATCTTGATATATATGAAAAGGTCAGAAGCCCACTTGGAATCGATAAAGAAAAAAAGAAAAAAAAAAATATATTGCCGCGACAATTTGATGATAGACAACCATACAATTAGTAGTACTTCTTGCTGCTTTAATTTCATGAACTGTCCAATAAATTATTAAATACGAGCTGGTTTCTCAACTTATTAAACTAAAAGAAGACAGCTTGGTTGAGATTTTTTATTCATTTTTTTAAATAATATTTGAATCAAAAGATCATGCTTGATTGAGAATATATAATCAATCTTTGCAATTATAGAGTTGAAATCTTTAGAGAGATTTATTATTATTATTATTATTATTATTATTATTATTTGTTTTGCTTTCTTCATTGTATTTTTATATGTATAATTTTATCAATTATATCCTTGATTTTATGTAAGATATCAAAGGGAGGGTAGTTCATAAGAAAACTAAACTTAATAGTCATATGAAATTCTCTTGAAAAAATCTAGTTAATCTGAATAATATATCATAATCTCAGCTATTTAAAAAAAAATACACATGTGATATCTTAAAAACAAGAGACAAACATATGTTAATTAAGATTTTAATATTAGTTTTAAATATATTTTTTGTCATGTATTAATTAAACATACAAAAAACAAATAAATTATGCATTAATTTGCCTTGCATTTTTTGAGTTGTTAATTAGAGGAGAATCTTTTGATTTTAATATTTAAATTTAAGATATAGTCAATATGCATAAATTTAACATTATATATATATATATATATATTTAAGGAATCATTAAAGACATCTCATACTCATTAATTTGATTTGATGAAAGAGATATTTCGGATATAAAAAGAAATAAAATCATGCATAAATCATGTTATTAACTTGGCTGAAAAAATAGATAAATTGAGAGTAATATTTTATTAAAAGATTAAATTAAAACAATTAAAAATAGATTAAAAACTTATTCATTGTATAAATAAGGGCAAGGCCATTCCCTTCTATTTGATTTGTCGGTGTAGTAACTGTAGAGATACAAATGTGAAGTACAACTTCTTTCTTAACAACAAATCATTAATCCTTGCCTCACAATATATAATTTTATTAGGATTTACTTAAAATGAGGGAAGAATTTCCCTAAACTTTTTTTAAACCTTCCCTTAATTAAATATATATACATATTAGTCACATCCAAATCCCACGTACCAACCACGCAAGCTCCAAGATTAGCTTAACTACTTTCATTAGTTACTAGCTAGTGGGACCCATCTCAAAATTTTCTTACCAACTTATCATCTACAATTATTTAACTTAGTTTTTATTTATATTTTTTAAAAAAAAAACCTAGCTAACCCTTTAATATAAAATCACTAATGTAACCCTTTAATAAAATAATTTAATGTTTTTTGTACAAGGGTGTTTTTATATTTTTAAATTTTATCGAATAATTGGATGACTACATTATCTTTACAATTCAAATTTTTTAACCTTGATTTATGAGATTTGGTTATTATTTCATAGTGGTTTGTTTGATAATATTGTTTAGTCCTAATGATATTTTTATTTTTGCATAAAAAAACAAAAAAGTTGTCAACGCATGTCTCGCATACGTCTCTTTCTACACCGTCTCCTGGTGGCCCGTGCAGCTAGCTCAGGCAGTTGTAATCGTGATTTCGCTGCATTATTTGATTCATCTAGGCATTCTCTTTTTCTATGAGTGGCACATGTATGGTGGGTCGGCGTGGTTTGGCCCGAAATTGCTTTTTTTCATTCTTTTCCTTTTCTTTCTTCCTTGAATTTCGTGCCGACCACGCAAAAATTTATATTATCCCTTCAATTTATTTTTTATTTTGATTAAGTCCATATTATCTTATTTGTAATTGTTTTATTTACATTGATTGTTTCTAATTAGATTTTATTTTTGATTCCATCCTTGATCATTTCATTTTTTTAATTTGTTTTAAAATTTGGTCCTCATTCCTATTTTTTTTAAAAATTCTTAATGGATTTGTTTTGTACAATTCCATCCATGAACATTTAATTTCATTTGATTTTTTTCTAGAAATTCAATTTAATTTAATTTTTATGTCGAGTTCAGTCCTACTTTTTTTAATTGCTATTTTTTTTGTTTTTTTAATTGATTTTTTTCTCAATTTCATCTATTAATATTTATTTGATTAAGAATCTTACTTCTTTGTTTTTTGGGTTTGCCTTTAATAGGATCACTCCAGTCTCATAACCCAGGTAGTAAATTTGAAGGATTAACTCAAATTGACTTTTATTTTTTTAATATTTTTTTGCTAGTTTTTTTTCTTTTCTATTTATAAGGACATCCCAATTTCTTGTTGTATGTCATGTGTTTAATGTGTTAACCCGAGTCGTCTATCAAGTTCATTCAAGACTTTTTTTTGTTATCTTTTTTGCTTTTACAAGTTTTTTTAATTTATATTTTTAAATTAGCTTATAATAGACTTTTTGATAGGACTCAGATCCAGAGTTTCATAGGTTGCGAGCTTTTAAGATTTAGTTATATTTAGAATGTTTGTTTGGGTTTAATTGGTTTTTACATATATTTTTAATTTCACCCTTATATTTTTTTTAATATTTAAAACTTGGTCATATTTATTTTATCTGAGATTGTTTTTTATTTTTTCATTAAATTGCATCCTCATTGAGATTTTCATATCAAATTTTATTTTTTATTTTTTTGTTGCTTTTGTAGGTTTTTTATCAATACTTTTCTACCAATCTCATCATTCAAAAATAAATTGGATGAGAATTATGCTCTTTGATTGAATCTAGGTAAAAAAATTTACGGGATGCGAGTTTTAGAGATTAAACCAGATTTAAGAGGTTTGCCCTGTTTTTTTTCTCTTTTTCTGAATTGAAGTTGTTTTATTTTTTATCTTTTTTTTTACTTTCTTTTTATTTTTTTGGTTTAATTATTTTTTTAACTTTTTTTTCTGGTTTGATTCTATTGGGTTAACCCTCCACAATTTTTTTTTTACTTCACCTCCATCTTTTTTTAATTTACAAATAATCTATCATATTAGAAATAATTTTTAAATTCACCCCTTATCAATTTTTAATCTTTCAAGTTTGGTCATAATTCTTTTAATTGTAATTTTTTTGGTTTGTGATATATATTTTTTTAATTTCATTCTTATTGAATTTTTTTATGTCAGATTTTAGCCCCATTGTTTGTTTACTATTCATTTTCTTTTGCAAGATTTTTTATTAATATTTTTTTCAATAATTTTATCATTTAAAATTAAATCGGGTAACATTTAATTCTCGATTGAACTCGGATCCATAATTTAACAAGTTATAATTTTTTAGATTGGATTATATTTAGGAAATTTTTCTAAGTTTGCTTATTTTTTTCTATTTATTTTAAGCTGATATTTTTTTTTAAGTTTGACTTTTTTTCTTAGTTTTTTTCAGTTAAGTAAGTATCGAATTGTTTTTGATAATCTAAATAAGCTCAGATGTAGTTTTTTTTTTAACGATTTATTTACTATTATTAGTTTATTTTATAAATATTTAAATTGCCATACCTTGAGCTTGAATTTTTTTTAACCTATTATTTTTTATACGCTAATTTTTTTTTTTTGTCCCGCGGCATCGTGGGCAGCACAGTAGTCTTTTTCTAAATTGAATTAAGCTCCAGATCGTACATTTTCCAACCTGACGAGTTAAACTTGTTTCAACAACTATGGCTCCGAGGTGAAACATGTATGGCAAATTTCGTCTCCCAAATCGTCATCACTATTCCAGAATCACTGTATCATTGTTGGAAACTCTTTATTAAACTAGAACAATGGCCAACTCAGCAAAGGAAGTGAGTTCTACCCTCCACTGGCTTGGCTTTTAACAGTAAACAGCAACAACAAGTTCTGTCTGTCTCTGTCTCTGCGTCTCTCTCTCTCGCCCCCACTGGGGTCACAACCATCTAATACTTAAAAGAAGTCATAACACATTCACCTCTGCTACAACAACAAAATTCAAGAATTCATACCACCCCATTTCAATTTTTGAGGACCCTCAAGTCCCAATATAAACTTTCTTGATTCTGTCCTAAACTCGAAGAAACCAAAGACAAACTTAATAACAGCTAGTTAACTCTACTGGGTTGGTTTTCATTTTTGGTGCATTTTTGGTTTTTCCACGAAAAATGAAGCCGAAACCAAGCCTTTTGCTTTTGATAACCTTCTTTGTGTTTCTTTCACTGAATTCTTTTTCTACTGTGGAGTCAGATCTAGCTTCAGAGAGGGCAGCTCTGGTTACTCTGCGTGATGCAGTTGGAGGCAGATCACTCTTGTGGAATCTTTCCGATAATCCATGTCAATGGGTGGGAGTGTTTTGTGATCAAAACAGAAGCACAGTTGTTGAGTTAAGGTTACCTGGCATGGGACTTTCAGGGCGGTTGCCGGTTGCACTTGGAAATTTAACAAGTTTGCAATCGCTGTCTGTAAGGTTCAATGCACTTTCAGGGCCAATTCCTGCTGATATAGGCAATATTGTTTCTCTACGTAATCTTTATTTGCAAGGGAACTTCTTTTCTGGGGAGATTCCTGAATTCTTGTTCAGGTTGCAGAACTTGGTAAGGTTAAACTTGGCTAATAATAACTTCTCAGGTGTGATCTCTCCAAGTTTTAATAATTTGACTAGGCTGGATACTTTGTATTTGGAGGAGAATCAGTTTACTGGTTCTATTCCTGACTTGAATTTGCCACTTGATCAGTTCAATGTTTCTTTTAACAATTTGACTGGTCCTGTTCCTCAGAAGTTGTCTAACAAGCCCTTGAGTTCTTTTCAAGGGACCTTGCTTTGTGGGAAGCCTTTGGTTTCTTGCAATGGTGCTTCAAATGGGAATGGTAATGATGATAAGTTGTCTGGTGGAGCAATTGCTGGTATTGCTGTTGGATGTGTGATTGGATTTTTGTTACTTTTAATGATCTTGATCTTCTTGTGTCGACGAAAGAGAGACAAAACAGTAGGGTCTAAAGATGTTGAGCTGCCAAAGGAGATAGCAGTTGAGATCCCCAGTGGGAAGGCGGCTGGGGAAGGTGGTAATGTAAGCGCAGGGCATGCTGTGGCGGTGGTGAAAAGTGAAGCTAAGAGTAGTGGGACTAAGAATTTGGTGTTCTTTGGTAACACGGCGAGGGCATTTGGTTTGGAGGACTTGTTGAAAGCTTCTGCAGAGGTTCTGGGAAAGGGGACTTTTGGCACTGCCTATAAGGCCACTCTGGATGTGGGGTTGGTGGTGGCTGTGAAGAGGCTGAAGGAAGTAACGGTACCGGAGAAGGAATTTAGAGAGAAGATTGAAGGGGCTGGAAAGATGAATCATGAGAATTTGGTTCCATTGAGGGCTTATTATTACAGCCAGGATGAAAAGCTTCTTGTTCATGATTACATGCCCATGGGAAGCTTATCTGCGCTTTTGCATGGTGAGCATTTCCTTCTTTTGCATCATGATTTATTCCTTTTGGTTCTTTTGTTATAATTGTTGTTCTTTCTTTCCTAATCACCTTTATTGTTGGATTTTTCTTATGTCTAGTAGATGAGTCTGTTATCTTTCTAAATTAATTACTTGATTTGGGTTTTCTGACATGCTTGTTTCATGTAATGTAATAATTTTGTTGATAATTCGGCATACTACTGGAAACCTCGAAACTTTTGCAGAGATTTACCACATGTAATTTAAAATCATGAACACATGGTTTTGAACTTCAGTTTTTGCCTCACCTGAAATAGATCATATTTTTCACTATTAAGCTGCCTTTATTTGGTAGAAATCATGTCTCATTGGATAGCTAACAATTAAAGTCCTCTCAAACTGCCTTGAGGGAATAGTTATATCTAGACAACTGCAGTTTGCAGTTGCATACTGGTCTTTTGAATTTATTCAATCATGGTTTTGTGTCTAAATATTAGCGTTGGCATGATTTGGATGAATCATTGGATTATGTTGAGATTCATTGAGCACAGGAGATTAAGATAGCTTTTGGAACGTTGGTTTTGTTTCTTATTTACACTTGGTTTCAACTGCAGGAAATAAAGGGTCTGGCAGGACTCCATTGAATTGGGAGACAAGGTCTGGCATTGCCCTTGGAGCTGCCAGAGGAATTGCATACATCCACTCTCAAGGCCCTGCAAGCTCTCATGGAAACATCAAGTCATCAAATATCCTCCTTACTACTTCACTTGAAGCCCGCGTCTCGGACTTCGGCCTTGCACATCTTGCAGGTCTTACACCCACTCCCAACCGTATCGATGGCTATCGTGCACCAGAAGTGACAGATGCTCGTAAAGTATCCCAAAAAGCTGATGTCTACAGCTTCGGTATATTGCTGTTGGAATTGCTCACTGGAAAGGCTCCAACACATTCACAATTGAATGATGAGGGTGTAGACCTTCCAAGATGGGTCCAATCTGTTGTCAAAGAAGAATGGACTGCTGAGGTGTTTGATCTAGAGCTTCTTCGATATCAGACTGTAGAGGAAGATATGGTTCAGCTCTTACAGCTCGCAATCGATTGCGCTGCCCAATATCCTGATAACCGCCCTTCAATGTCCAAGGTGAGAAGCCAGATTGAGGACTTTTGCCGCTCTAGCTCTCAAGAACATGACATTGTAGATGACAAGCCCTCTTAACATACTTGTTGAGTTGATTCAGATGCACCACCATCTTCTCAAAGGACAAAGAAACATCAGCAATCTGTCAATGTTTCCTGGTGTTTCATACATTGTTTAATGTAGCACTTCATTTGTTTGTTTATTCTCGGGTTCATTTCATTTATGAACTCTTCCTTTTCCATTCCTTCTGTCCATTTTCCTTTACCTGTTTTCGTAGCTGCAGTTTACTTCTGCATTTTGTTTTACCTTTCATGTCGTATTTCATAGGAGAACTCCAACACTATTAATATTTGTACTTGGCTGTGTGTAAGTGTGAATAACTAGCAAGTTCTTTCAGTTGAGTACATGATCCTGTAATTCTTTTAGCATCTTTTACTTTGGTGCTTTTCCTTTGTAAGCTTTTGGTCATGAATGTTAAGCTTTTGGTACGTGAGATTCTGTTAGATTTAAAAGCATGAATGTTGGCCTTATTTGTTTTTTATAGGCACTTTTCAGAGGAGCTGAATAATCAAGGTATTATTATGCAATAAACAATCATGATTTGAGAGGCAGGTGCTATGTCAATCTGATCATCAATTAAGGGTCATGTCCATTCATGGTTTGATTTGGACAAAGACTTAGTCTTGCCTTTCTCATTGTGACATATCGATCAAGACAGAAACATCCTACTTGAGGTTACAGAGATTTCTTGCCACTGATGTAAATGCGAAACAGCCCTTGACTACATTCGGAAGATGTGGCTTTTGCCCCTCTCTCTTGACGGTGACTAGTTCCAACAAAATCTCTTCATAATTCAGTATGGCACTTGCTCGGTTCATGCTTAGGATAATGGTCACATTCTATAATTATTTCTTGGCAATCAACAATATGGCATGCTTCCTCATGGGATATGATTTAATCTTCTTCTGTTCTCCATGCTTTTGCATCTCCCAATCCATTATTAGTTGGAAAAGGTTTTATAACGTTGAACCAATGATTTGACTAAAAGAGGCCACTTACTCCTGGAGTTCTTCAACTTTCTTTCAAAATTCAAAGATGCATGCTCCTTTTCTTTACTCTTTCTCGAGTACTTTCACAGAGAATTGGCTGCTTCTTTTTTTCCTTTTTGAGAAACATACATCGGGAGACTCAAGCATTTCCTATTCTTTTCCAGCAAATGGACAGCGCTACAGCTATATATTGTCTTCAAACAAATTTAAATAATCCAGTTTCTTTGCTTCTAGTGGATCAGGTACAATTTGTTGAAACTGAGTTGTATGACGTTGCTTAACCTAATAAAGTCCCCTTTGAAACTGCACTATTGCTTCGGCTACAAATCTAATTTGTTCAAACTGAGTTGTATGAGCTCAGATCTAATTTTGTTCAAGAGTGGGACCATGTGGGGTTTGTGATTTAGCTCAGATCCATATCACCCTTCTCTTTCTGGTACCATTAAATGCTAAGTTAAGACAATATGATATCCATGGTTGAGTTAATATGTTAGGTCAGATGTCGTTGCTTTGATACAAAGAAACTAATAGCTTTTACAATTTTTGAAAATGATTTTTGTTAAATTTTAGATTCTAGTATAAGAAAAGATAAGCACCATGAGTTAAACCTTTGCAACTAAAAATCATAAAATAAAAAAAAAATCAGGAAAAATAACAAAACAAAACCAAACATGATCTTCATAACCTAATTTAAGGAGTTCCGTGTAGCAGATGGACCGAAAAAACAATCTTTTATAAAATTAGATCTTGAAAATTTTTTAAACTTAATTTAACAATCATATCAAAAGTTATAGTTTATTTTAGTTATTATATTGATTTGACGTAACCAGATATCTTCTTAGACCTAGCTCATTTTCTCTAGTTCACAAAAATATTTATTAGATCATCTATATATATAGTTTGTTTATAAAATATCTTCATCTAGTTGTGGTAAATTCCTTAACTATTCAGAACTTTTATTTTCTACTGGTCCGATTATATCACTCGGTCAACTTAATGAAAACTTAATTGATTAAAAAAATTTAAATAATATTATTTTGATTTTTTAATATATATATATATATATATATATATATATATATATATATATATATATATATATATATATTAACTTGGGTTAAACCCATTACTTCGGACTTGTGCCAAGTTGACTCATGTGGGTTTAATAGCTATAAATATGAGTTTTTCACATTTCAGTCATATATGTTCACATGCATTGTAGAGATTCATAAATTTGCAGAGCGGTTGCCGTAAACACAATTATCCTTGGCATCATTCTTTGAATCCAAGTGTTGTCCATGAAAATTAATCATTGCCTTGTTGTCTATCTAAATTAACAATAGTTAAGGTTGTTGATTTGAAAATGAAATCCAGTATTTCTGTCAAGAAAGTTCTTTAGAAAATGAAATCCAGTGCTATAAAGCAGAAAATGACCCAACAAAAGAAAGGATGAACCAAATCCGTATAGGCATGTAAGGGAAAAGACTTGACCTAGGACTAACATATTTTTGTTGATGCTAACTCGAGATCTTTGTTGATTCTCTCTAAGACTGTCTTGTCTGAGATACACACCACCGAAACCAATCATTCAACCTTAGAGATCACTCAAGAAAGTGATCCTACCTTACATGTCCTATATGAACTAGAATTAACGTGGAAACAATCTATACGACACAGCAATATTAGCTTTCAATGTTAGTTTAGTATCTTCTCCCTTTGTTTTAATGGGAATCGAGTGGAAATTGGAATAGCCACAAGGAGCTAGTATTGCATGGTGAAATGGCATGGGATCTTTCAATATTGTTGTAATTATTCGTTGACAAATCTCGAAGAAGAGAAAATGTTCGATGCTTACCATTAACGTAACTCCCACTGCTCTTGTCTACCATCTGCAGGCACCAAGGTCTTCAATGCAGAGTGGCAGCCATGATTTGTACATGTCCTAATGTGGTGGCAGTTCGATTATTAAGAGTGCTAATCTAGTGACGGTAGTAGGATGTCGTTGGCACATCCAACTGTCGTCTGGGTTGCATTATTTGCAATTATTAATAAACTATTAACCAATATAAGGAAAAAAGAAACCCTATTTGGTCAATGACAGCCCCATTACTGACTCTAGAACAAGGCCCTCTAGCTACTAGACTTCTTCAATCCAGCTAAGTTTTCTGCTGTCTGCACATTAGCTGACACCATTGCCTGTTTACCCCTGGAAAGATCTTTCTGCCTTTGCAATCCAGGTCACCATTCAGCATCTAGGTTTACAGACATAAATTAAGACATTGAGTTGCAATTATTGAGGGTGTTCTTAGCTGTCCGGGGAGTTGGAGATCACGACTGTTATCAGCTAGGCATTTCCTTGAGGCTAGAAGAAAAGCAGAAAGGAAAAGGAATTCCATGCCCCTACCTCCAAAAAGAGTGTTGGAAAATTATTTTAATTGCACCTTTCTGCAAACCTCCAATAAAACATGAAACACAGAAGCTTAAATGACACAATCCCTTTGTCCTCCCAGTAAAAATGCTGCTTTGGTTTCATTTGGAAATTGATCATCGTAACTTTTATCAATTTAAGCACAGTAGTAAACATTACAAATACAAGAAAACTTGCAAAATAAGCAGACAGGCTCAAATTCCTATGATATAAATACACGAGGAAATAGGTTAATAGAAAATGCACAAACAACTCGCTGCAAGCATTATGGTACTGTACAGTGTAAAAAACAAAACATTTGGAATGAAACCCGGGATCTAAAAACCAACAAACAAATTCCACCAGGAAGAATTTGTATTGCCTACTCTGTGCTTCTAGGCTTAGTTCTTAACCTTTTTTATTGTAAAAGAAACCATCAACTAGGAGAAAGTCAAGCTACAGATCCTGTTGCTGTTTTTGAGTGCTTGATAAGCCAATCAATGACAATGTCTATGTTTGTGGAGTCCTTGCATGAGATCATATGGCAGCAAACCTCTCTATCTGTGATTGATTCAAGACCTCTGAAACCGTCCAACAAAATACAAATAAGAAAAAAATGTCTACCTTTAATTCTTGAGGGAAAAATTTGAAACAAAATCTACATCATATAGTAGGACTAAACTCACAGCTGATCCACCAAAGCTTGCTTGGAAAAAGCTTCTGGCTTGTCAATTTTGTTGCCAACGACAAGCAAAGGGATTCCGCTTAAGGAAGGTTTGGTTAGGAGGTCATGTAACTCACTTCTAGATAGGGGAACGCTGTCCCTGTCAGCTGCATCAACTACATATCTGTCTTTGCATCAATCCAGATGGAAAACAAAAGAGTTAGTCCATTAAACAGACACCAAGGAGAAAACAACAGCGGATATCATCCAATAATGCTCTAGCTAACTAGAGTGAAGGCAATATAAAAAGAAAACAGGGAATCTGCAAGAATAAGGATTGGGACAACTATTCCAAGTTAAAAAAATTTATTGTCATCTTCCCTTATTTTCCATTACCAAAAGTAACATGACTTCTTAATGCATTATTTAATTTGAGAAAATGAAATTTCTTGCATAACAATAAACTGTATGACTAGGTATTCATTCAGTATGTTAGCATTTCTTCTCTCTTTTGGCGATTGATGCTTTCCTATGCAGCAAGAGAGAGCATTTCGGATGTGACAAGGTATGTGTTCTATTATCAGTACTTTTCTTTTCCTGTGGGAAAAGAGAAGTGTAAAAGACCTCCTTCACATGCAGTTAAATATGTGGATGTGTGTGGGCGCCGCACGGTCAACAAAGAAAAATAAAAGTTTTGGCTTTATGGGTACTTTACTATAGACATTGAGAAAAGCCAAATATAGCCTATACCCATACCTATTTCAAACAACATCATCGATTGAGCTAACAAAAGCCAAAGCTCTATTGGGGCAAAAGATTCAGTAGCCTTAAAAAAAACCAGTTCGAAGATCAAGGGAAGAGTTAACCAGGGTTTTCATGGAAAATTTCGATGATAGATGCGGATTACAAGGTCTGGTATGACTCCGACTTATCATCCTGGAACTAAAAGATAGTGTTTCTTGCTAGTTCCTAATAGGTAGTGCATTCTAATAAAATAAAAATAAAGAGAAGTGATAATGGCATAACAAAGATGAATATGCGAATGGGTGGTATTACAGAATCGCAGAGACTCCACGACAATAACGCTCCCACATTGTACGAAACCTCCGCTGCCCTCCAAGATCCCAGAGCTTTATCGTCACATTGCCTTTTGTAACTTTTCGCATGTTGAATCCAACCTGGTTTTCATAGTATGAAAAGTCTATCTTTTAAACATCACCAAATGCTTTATTTGGAATTTGTTCAAGGAAAAGATACCTACAGTTGGAATCATGTCCTCACTGTAGCCACCTGTCTGGTAAACATAAAAGGAAAAATGTTAAAAGGGAGCCACTCACTAAAACCCGTAAATATGTGCCTGGTATGTGTCAACTTACAGCAATGGAATTAACAAGAGATGTCTTTCCAGCATTCTGAAGGCCTACTAGGGATAGCTCCATTTCTTGTTTAAAGAATAAGCTGATAAAATGTCAGAAGCAGAAGGCAAAATCAATGGAAAGAAGTAATGTGCATTGGTTATTACAGTTATTAGACAAACAGATTAAAAATAACATTAAGAGTAAAAAAAAGTTGTGCACAATTGAATAAGTCAACAACATTCCAAGAGAATGTGAACCAACTTTCCAGAAGTTCATCAAATAACCATTTGACCACAGTTGCTTTCCCATACTAGGGAAGCTGTTCGGCTCTTTCTAAGCCAAAAATGTTCTATGACATCAATCAAAAAGATCATTTCTACTACTATTGCCTACAGAATAAGTATCAGAGAACCAGAAACGAACAGAAATGAACCCCCCACCATCCTCTTCATACAATGGCTGCCAGTTTTGGTCAGGTTCATGAGACGGTAATCTAATCATATGCAAGACAAGCAATGACATTCTCACAGAAAATTATACAGATTTTAACTCCACCACAGTCGTGCAGTATTTTTATAAATATGTTTAATCTTCAGAGAAGCTATTCTTTATTGCCTTGATAAGTCCAAGGTCATTAACCACAGAGCAACAACACCTACCCATTTGAACAACAGCCGAAACTCTATGATGCGATGACTTTCTACGCCTAATTCATGAAGTAATACTACGTGAAAGGGTACATCTCTTTCCTTCATATTCAGCAAATTATGCAAAATTATTCCCATTATATGGCATCTGGTTTATATATATATATAATTCCCTTTTATATGCTTAAGCACAAAGCTCAAATCCTTTATTTGTTTATATTAATCCAATTTTCCACAACAACATTACTTTACTCTTTTTGTTCATGTGTATTCTCTATCAACATCTAGGCACTGCTTAAAGATAACCCATTTCCAAAAGCTCCTCTTTTATCATGAAAATCTTGCAGACATGAACTAAACGAAACGCATAAAAGAAACTATGCAACGAAATACTCCTCATGACTAATTCATGTCTCTCGAATATTAATCTTGGGAGAGCTAAAACGAATATACTCAAGTTTACAATCCACATATCATCCCATCACAAACATACAAATTATGTCCACAATTTTCTTTTCCCTTTGAATAATTTTATGTTGCTTACATTATTTCTTAACCTAGTATACTTTTCGACTATCAATATTTAAACTTTATCACCTCAAAATCATTAACAAAACAAATTGATATCGAACATACTAATTAAGCTACAGCCGAGCAGCAACTTAACAAATTAAATCTAGTTCAATTAATCAGCATATATGATAAATAACATCACATCTTTTCCAAAACATTCTCATCATCCAAACAAAACTAAAAGAGCAAACACAACCAAAAAAATAAAAAAGAAAAACCAAAAAATTAAAAAAAAAA
>Ga0325401_1003864_pt1 | contig 13912 bp, 8 predicted proteins | sample PopdelMetagenome_FD_205666 | JGI IMG/M metagenome (GOLD analysis project Ga0325401, IMG submission 205666) | Populus deltoides microbial communities from Bellville, Georgia, United States - Xylem-PdKOR-R2 | ecosystem: Host-associated > Plants > Phyllosphere > Stem > Wood/Secondary xylem | place...
TTTTACCTGATTAAGAGGATTCATCCTCTTGAGAGGACTTCTGGCTGAAAGTTTGTAAGGCCAAAAGTAATTCTGAAGATTTGGATAGAGTTTCTACAAAATTTTATACTTTGTCACTTTGTATTGCTGGAGGATTTGTTGCTTTTTCTTTAGCAATAACTATATCATACCAAGAAGTTACTAGTTTTGTAGAAGATATGGTAAAAGCCTCAAGTTTTGGAGTGCTTTGGGTTTTTTATGGTTTTGTACGTGCTGATTGAGGGGCTTTGCCCTTATCTTTGGACTTGGGAGGCATCAAAACCTGTTTTGGAGAAATTCGCGATTTAGAAAGTCAGGAATGGAATTTGTATCTCCTTTTATATACTCAATATCAAAATAAAAAATACTTAATATAGCTTGTCATCGAGCAAAAATCTGTTTTGAAGCAATATTTTGATCTTTTTGTATAACTTCTATAATAGATTTGCAATCAATACGTAAAATAAATTTATGGTTTAATAAGTCACTTTGAAATTTTATAATACATAGAACAATTGAAAGAATTATTTCTTGATGGTAGAGTAATTCTTTTGATAGTCATTCCAATAGGCAGAAGTAAATCAAAGAATTTGCTCTTTGGAATTTTAAACTTGCTTAAGAATACCCCCGTACCTTTTTTTCTCCCGATAGAAATCAAACAAATCCTTCCTCTTAACCATGGTGTTGCTGTCCTCCCTGTCCACCACCACGGTAGCACCACAAGCGGCGAAAAATTACCTCTCCTCATCGCCAACCACCAACAACAAGGTTTACCATGTACGTCGACCAACCTTAACCATCATGACAGCAATGACAACCTAGCCACCAACAATGACTCGATCCAATAGCCACCAACAACGATTATGTCCCTCTTCTAGCTAAAACAACCCCTTTCTCTTACAATTGTTATATCTTAAGAAACTTGAGTAGGTGAAACAATGGTTTGGATCTAAGAACGAGGGAAGGTGAAAAATCCAAGAAACGAGAGAGAAAGATATGTTGTCTGCTTTTTTGTTTGTGGGTTTTAAGTAATAATTTATATGAGGGTAAAATGGACATTTCACCAGATTTGGAATTCTACATTGACCTCGAGGCAAAGAGTATTGTTTTAAATTATAAAGGAAAAGTGTAATTCATAAAAAATGATAGGATGTTAAATGTAATTTTCCCATATATAAATTATAGATGTTGTGGTGTTGTTATGGAAATTAAGTATGTGGACATGTCGTGTCACTGGTTTGTGAAAGATTAATTGTTATGATTAGGAAAATTGAAATAGACTTATTGGTTGAGCATACGATTGTCATGCATGGAAGTTTAAGATTTTATAAATAGTAAGCAGAATTGTTGAATTGAATTGTTGTTGTCTTGGATATTGAAAGTCATATGTTCAAAAAATAACTTGGTGGAATTATGATTAAATTGTGAGTTTTTGTTAAAATTGGTTAAATCATTGGTTTAGTAAATTAAAAGGAAAAAGAAAAGAGAAAAGTGATCTTGGTTATGGTGATGTATTGGTATTTTGTATGCATAATTGTAAATGAGAAAAAGATGAGATTGAATTAATATGAGAAATGTAATGTTTAAGTATCCAAGTTAAAAACATGCATGAAAAATTAATTAATTTTATGTTGAGCTAAGTTGTTAGCCTAGTTGATTTTGAAAATAATATAATTAGGACTTAAAATAAAAAGGATGGCATGGAATTAAGTTATCTTCTCTTATCTCTTTACTTTAAATACTCTAATTATATTGTTGGTTATTGTATTTACTTGATATAATTTGCATTAATTGTTGAATTTAGTGATACATCTAATTCATCCCTTTCTTAGGTGTTAAGTTGCCTTAATCCTTGAACAACAAACTCCTTTTGATTATTGCTAGTTGAGCTACTAGCTAATTAATTGTAGTTTTTTATTCGTTATAATTAAAGAGTTAGGGTTTTTCATCCAATAACTTTGGTTTCTTGATTCATGCAGTCATTGGGTTTGGTGTTTATTAATCTGATTTTAAATTTCTTGGATTATTTCTATCTTGTTAGTGGATTATAAAATTCTTACCCTTCAGGTTTGCATCAATCTTCCTTTTAATATAGCCCCCACTCTGTCATATAAAAAAAACTACTTTTTCTCAATCCACAAACACTCGATCTCTTCTCAAACCATAACAATTCATATTTTGCCTAGAAAAACTAGCCTACTAACCCGATTTTAATAGCCAAAACCACCTGGATCATAACCATAAAACACTTGAAATCATAACCCATAATAATCCAATTATCACAACTTCTATTTCCCAGAAAAAAAACCCATTGTTTTTCTATTGTCTATGCAGGTCCCAACAGTAGCACATGAAGAGCACTCGCCGCCACCAACCTCATTGCCAATCGACTAATGCGTGAAACGTACGTTTTGACACTATTTCACCTTGATCCAGCCTATTTTGGTCGATTTTGAAAGCTCTAAAAGGTCATTCTTGGATACAAAATGAATTTTTAATTTTTGGCTTTGTATAATTATAATGTGAACTGGTGTGTCAATAATTGGTTTTCATGTGTTTATCTTGTGTGTGCATAATATACTAATGATCTATTATGTAGATATTTGGTTTTCATGTGTTGATGATCATGTATGAAGATTTTTTTTTAATTGTCATGTGTTAATAATTTTTTGTTTAATGATTTAAATTTTCTAATGTGGATGCATTTTAAGTGTAAAGGTTGTTATTTTTTGGTTTCCAATTATTTTTTAAAATATGTGGTAGGAATATTTTTCATAAACCTATATATAAATATTTGTGTTACTGGGTTTTATCATCAAATCATCGACCTATTAGCAGCATGATCACTAAACAAGTCTTGTCAATTGGACATTGAAACTTAGTCTTAATTTTTTTTTAATTTATGTTTAATATATGGGTAGTATGATTCTTAAAAAGGTTTTATTCTTTGAAAGTTGAAAAATCAACATGTTTTCAAAGTTATACTTATACATTGTTTTTTGAAATATGAATATGCTTTGTAAGTTGAAAGATTTTGATTTACTTTTTTATTATACAATAAACTATTATTCTACTAACGGGGTCACTCTCATAGTGACAACATTTGTTTCCTTAAAAACAATATATGTCATATGAATTTTATCTTTATTTATAAATATTTATGTCATTTTGTGTCATTTTGTTTTTATCAATGTGTGCAAGTTTTTGTTTATAATTTTTCATGTGTTAAGTAGTATCCCAACATTATGAGTTGAGACCTTCAAACCCATTTTGAACATAACCTAAGAAACAGGTCAAAGTCCAAACTCGCTAGTACCATCATCTCGGGTCCAACACTCGTATTCTAGAAGTGAGAATCGAGTCTTATTGCCAAGCCCGTGTTCTAAATAATTGTCTTATGTTTTGTTAGGCTTTTTTTTATTAACAAATATGCATATACTAGTTTAGACAAACCTTAGCAAAAACATAAAAAATATATTTATCATTACAAACAAGCAACAACCAAACTTATCGATAGGATATGTATAGTGATTATCTCTCATATTACATAATTAATCTTTTACCTAAAACCTCTGAAAATCAAAGTTGTCAATTCTATTGCGGTTGGTGTTTTGTTTTTCTTTTTGGAATGATAAATTTTGGTTTGAAAGCATTTTAGCATTTCATTTTGAGATCCTATAATGTGTGTGTATGATTCAAAATATTAATACATAAATGATTCCAATTTAAATATAAAGATAAATTAACTTCAAATTATACAATACAAACACAATGTCAATTATTTAACTATAATTTTAAAATTTAAAACAGTCCTAAATAATCAAGAGTCAAGATTAAGAAGTAATTCAACATGAATAAAATGCCAAAATATTAAGAAATTAAAAGGTTTTAATACAAAAAAAAAAAAAAAGAATAGAAACGCCATCTTCATCATTAATATAAAAATAAGGGTGTAGATCTTGTGGTGGTATGTAGGGACTAACAATCGTGTGATTGAGTAGCAATCCCTTCCATGGCTTGTGTGAACTACATGGTTGTTTTATGTGGTCACTTTTGTGAATGTAGTTGACAAATCTACACATGGTGATATGGTTTGTAGACTTGTGGAATATTTCTGTCTTCTGCAAGGCAATCTGCTTGATGGAAATTGCTGAGATTTCAAATATAACGGTGCAACCAGCGTTATCAGGGTTCTTGCTTTCTCATGCTCGTGGGAAACTTCTTATAATGGTGGAACTCTATTATATACTTAGTTCTTACACAGAAATTGTGGATCGATCCTGTGCAGACAAACAGCTTTTGCCTTTTCTTTCTTGTTTTTTTGGTGGTTGAGCAACGGAACTGGGAAACCATTCGCAAGATACAGCAGATATTGTCCGGGATTGTTTCTTGATATAACTAGGGAAAATGATGCACAATTGTTTCAATTTAGTTAATTTTGTATTTGGAAGCTGAGTTGCTAAAATCTTCTGTTGCCATTGAGTAATTACGTGTTTGGCTTAATTTTACCTGGAAATTGATCTTTTTGTGTGGCTTTAATTATTTTTGTCATTGAAATTCAGATGTTATTCATGCTTGAATGGTGCACGCCCAGTACCCTCCTATGGCACCCTTGGTATAGACTGATTCGGTAATGTGCAGGAGCGATGCAGTATGGTTGCTTTGCTGAGCAACTGAGTCTGAGAAGAGTGACTTCCTGCTTTAAAGTCAGTTTCGACGAAACGAATGAAATAAACCCGGAATATCTCAACAAAAATTTGGGCAAAAATCCAAGGCGATGCAATCTAGAATGAAATACAATTTGTTTCATACAATATGTCAAAACCATTGACTCCATTAAAAACACTCATCACCTACATCCTTCAACAAGATTGTAAGTCCCAAGCCTAGCCAGCCACTTTTCAATACATGAAGCCTTTCAAAGTTAGACATAGTCGTGCTAACCAGAGAAATGGGGTTCTCGACAACTACAAGTTTGAAATCATTGATATCGCGCCTTTGCCAAACAATAAAAATTCTATTTTCATTCCATAAGTCACCAGGAACTTACATGAGATTCAACTGAAAAGAAACTCATTGTAAGAAAATTCAAAGCCAATTAATTATTGCAGGTGGTCATAACACATGCTTAAGACAACTTCTAAAGTACAACAAATCCAATTCTGTAAAACTCTGTTGTCCACTTCACAATCTGGATCTACAAAGAAATCCTGTGGTGACTTGAATCTAAAAGATGATGGGATTACAAAAATTACACTGGGAAAGCTCGTGCCTTGTACATACAAATGTATGCCATATGCCAATCACCTATAGATCAAAGGATAGAAATACTTAGAAAAGGAATAATAAAAACAGTTTTTTTCTTTATGAATAGAATGGCAGTTGCTAACAGGAATGTCACAAGGAAAATAAGCAAGAAAAAGTATGGAAAATTTTTCCACCACACAAGTTCATTTCATTCAGGCTAGCTTACCTCCTCCAGAGAGCTTAGTTATATCTTCCTCTCGTTGTGGAATAGGATTATCATCATCATACTCAATCCATTTCCCTGGGATGAACATTGAGCACGCATCAGTTGAAAAATTGGGGTTGATCCAAATACACTGACAAAACACTGACAAACTTGACAGAGAACTTACCACTTTCTTGCTTGACCCATGCAACATAATGCCCTGAATCAGCACTCCTTCCCTTATGGGTAAGCACAGCAACCAAATCATATATTCCAGTTAAATGTGATTCTTTGTCTGAAGAACCACCTGGGGCATAAAGCAAGAACATTAAAGAGCATGAACTTTCATGGAGGCACCAGCAGTGCAACCTCAAGTATTAGAACATGAAACTGTATGCATTCCCCAGGGAAGACAACTTTGGGAGAGGAAAGTAGCAAAATAAAAATCAGTCATTTACACCTTAATTTAATGAATATAATCAGTTTCCTGTATATTTAGCATCTCCAAAAAAACATGCAGTATTGGTAGAATTAACTTTGAAAAATCAAATACAATGAAGGCTGCTATATCCTCTTATATGCACAATAAGCCATCACTTGGCCCAAAGTCTTTCACAAAATCCAGGAAGCACACCCAGAGACAACAGTAACACACATTATCAATTCATTGTTGGAAGTCAAACACAAAGCATCTACAGGAGACCCTCAATATAAAAAATTAAAATACCAAAAAGAGAAGCTTCAATCATGAGCAGGAGAAATTTAGAAGTTTTTACCTTCTCCAGAGGTAGAATTTGATGATTTTACACTCTCATTTGATGGTCCCTAAACAGGGAAAAAAAAAAGGTAAGATATACCAAGCATTTTCATTGGGCTTGTCTATTCATATATGCATTCGAATCTCAAGCATCTACTAACCTCCACATCAGTCATCTTGGCATCATTGTCCTTTGAGCTAGAGCTCTTCACCTTGGCTTTCAAACCAGCCTTTTTACCCTCCTCATCTCTTAAAATCTGTATTATGAGATTTTAAGAACAATCATAACCATCACCTAAACTTATGCACCCTTAGATACTTGCGGAACTCCACCAAAACAAAAGGCTAAAATATACCTGGCGAGGTGCTTCTAAATTTTTGCGAAGATCATCTGAGCAAAAATCGTATACATCCAGTTGCAATGGGTAATCCACTTTCTAAGAAAGACAGTTATTTTAAAAAGGATATATCAACACAAATATTAAAAACTACAGATTTTACTATTTTTTTGGGCAAGCAGAGCATTCAATCCCTTAAATTAAACAAGCTTTTTCACAACCACAGAAACAGAACAGAACTTTTGAAGTCAGTTCTCATGGGTAACAGAAAGAAGAAAAGAAACCACTATTACCCGTAAAATCTTAGCCTTTTGATTTGATTCCCTCTTCCAGAAAAAACGAACAAACTGAACAGTTAGGTACCTAGAAATCAAATATGTGCAGTCAGAAATTCATTATTTTAAGAGGAAATTTTTACAACTGAAAAATAAAGTATTAGCAGGAAAAAAAATAAAAGGGATCCACACTGAAGAAGAAAAATAGTAAATTAACATCTCAAATCCTCACAAAAGTCAAGCAATGAGTACGAAGATCCTCATATTACTTGGATCCTGTGATTGAGATTCAAATGGTTGTAACTTATAAATTCAAAAGTAATAAAAAGGGAGAGAGCCAGGAATGTTGTCACCTTGGCAGGGCATTAATACAGGACTCTTTCAGGTAAATTGCACTACGGCCCAAGGAAGGAGAAGCCTTCTCCAATTCAGACTTCAAACCCTATAAACAGTAAGATTAATGATATCGTAATTTTCATGTAATTTTGAACCATGCACACATGCACAAAAAAATGCATGTACGATGAAACACACAAATTATTTATACATTGCAGAGTAGAAAGTGATAGGTGGTGAATCTAGTGATGCCATATAATACAACAGACCAAGTGGTGAAATTGGCTCAGAACAGAAAGCGAGTTTTATGAAAAGAACCAGAGAAATCAGCTATATTAGCTGCATTTACAGGTTCGCTACTAACTTTGGAATCATTAGCCACTGGTTGATAAAAAGCATTTCCATTTATTTTTATTTAAGCATCTAAATAATAGTCCATTGTAAGAATTGTTAGACGGCCATTATAAGAGTTCTACCAATTATTTTAGAATTTACAAAGATCTCAATTATCAAGAACCTGGTGCTTCCAAATGGTTGCATCATCTACTAAAATCCAGTTATTTTGACTTTCAGATGATAAGCCAGCCATCATAATCACGAAGAATTCCTCAACAATAAGGTTATACAACTACAAATGCAAGCACAAACAATGGCTATGAAGCTTTTGTGGCCAGTTTGGTGTATGATCATGCAGAATGGCACAAGAAAAACCAGATAGCCAACCCAACTAATTTGGGATTGAGGCTTGCTCGTTGTTGTGTTATATTTGCCATGGTGGGAGACTGGAACTAAAATGTTATAAATCATCTATGGAAGACAAACCTTAGTTAGGGACCAGAAGATTGGCATGCAGAAATTATGCAAGAGAGAACTGAAAAGGCAATGGCCTAAACTTGAGAAGGTACTGTTGTTATTTATCAATAAGTAGAATATTCTATAGTCATACCCTCCAACACATGGACAATTACCATTTAATGTTATAACAGTTCCCAACAAAGTAACGTTATAGTTGGTAAAGACAAGTAGCAAGGATGAAGCAAGAAATTTTGCTTGAATTAGAGGATTAACATATCAATAATTTAACATTTCAAGCGTGTTTTTGCTGCTCATTTTGTAAGACTATATATAAGTGTTCTTCCAAAGACATGGATTATTTTATCTTTGAAAAATATTTTTGAAGAATAGTAATATTCAATTATAAGTTTCCATGCCATTATGAGCAGATGCAATTGGCTTCTACGGTTGATTCAATTTAAATAGGATGAAATATTGTATTTAACTCGGATCTTTCAATTGTTGAATTTCTTTTTTTCTTTTTCTGGGTACATATGATCAGGGGTAAAACGAGTTGCTTAAAGTTTTGGGGGGATGGCTCTACACTTACATTTGGGTCTGTTCAATTGAGATACAGAGAAGTGGAATCAAATTCATTGTGCAAAGGCATCCATAAGAGACAAATGATTATCAAGATCTAGTCAAGTGCGAGCACAAACCAGACTACTGCAAAGGAATGCATAAATCATTCAACACAATAAAATCAAGTAAAAGGAAAAGAATGGAATCCTGATAAAAGAATAATTAGCAAATCTTACATGCTTCAGTCCTTCATGCAAATGGTTCACCTCTTGAGATATGTGGCACTTCAGTGAGTAAACTGATTCTGTCTCTGAGCTTTCTTCACCACTTTCTTGGCAATGTACCCTAGCAACCCAATATTATATACAGAATTTGTCAAAGGTTGTTGTCCTTGGCAAAATGGAAACACTCATAATCATTTAAAAAACATCAACAGCAATCCAACAGTAAATAGAAGATTAGAAATTCTAATACTAATTCTTTTGCTTCATGTAACATTAGCTATAATCCAACTGCTAAGGAAAAGAAGTTGAAGATATCCACCTGCTTACAAGTTCAATGCCAAAAAGTTCCTTAATTGTATCTGGATTTTGACTGCAAAGTTAGAAGATTAAATCAATAAGTTGAATATCAGTGGCAGGAAGCTAGCATTCTGAATAAGCAACAATATCTAAACCAATAAGTTCTACATAGGACATTATACTTGAACAAAAACAATCTCCAATGAAAGTTTTAGCCATACTCCAAACTGCAACGGAGTAAAAGTTTTGAGGACATCAATTATATAGCAATGCATGCTTCTATGGTCTATGAAGCTAAATCAACCAATACATGTGCATAAACACAAACCAAATTACCTGGGACTCGGTGATCTAAGTGACTGTGAGAGGGTGTATAAAAGCTGTGTCCAACATTCTTCAGCATCCTGTATATCTCAAAATGTAGAGACCAATATTACAACAAATTATATTAATACAACTGCTATGACAGGCATATTGATTTTTTGAAAAACCTGCTGCATGTAGACTCCATTATGCAACTGGCCAAATTGTGGATACTTTTTGCGCAATACCTGCAAAAGTAAATGGGAAGAGTAAAATGTGGTATTCCATTTCCCCCAATTTCCAAACAATCAAAGTGCAATACAGCAACTACTGTAAATTCAAGGTATGCCAAAATTCAAATATAGGCTTATTGTGGTAAACATCAATTGACAGACTGCAAAACTGAAAACCTAATTATGACAATAATGTGTAAGAATTTGCAACATTACAGGCAAATAGTTTTGTATGCCATTAGGAACTAAACCTAGGCATGCCAATACTGTGTAAAAGAATTTTACAGAATTCACCAGAGGAAGATTTTTACACGACATTAAGCATGGAATGGCTAATGTGAAAGTCCTAATCGATCAATAAGATCAACATTAACATCCATAAATCAGTGTTCTTTGCCTCTACAACATGCTGGTATCTGGAATACATTTCTTCAGCACAAATTAGTAAAACTTCACATACATGACAACTTGTTAAGAACTAAATGTGTAAGAGTTTGCGACATTACAAATAAATAGTTTTGTATGCCATTAGGAACTAAACTTAAGCATGCCAATACTGTGTAAAAGCATTTTACAGAATTCACCAAAGGGGAAGATTTTTGCACAACATTAAGCATGGAATGGCTAATGTGAAAGTCCTAATCAATTAGATCAACATTAACATCCATAAATCAGTGTTCTTTGCTGCTACAACATGCTAGTATCTAGAATACATTTCTTCAGCTCATATTAGTAAGACTTCACATATGTGAGAGCTTGTTACATGATAATATGTTTAAAAAGGAGCATCCAACATTTATTAGTAGGAGTTCATCCCATTTATATTGCTAAAAGATTCCCAAATAGCACACATCAAAAAATGCCGCAAATAAGGCAGGAGCGGAGCACAAACCATCCAGAACTGCATAGGCGCCACAGGCTTGACACTTTTATCGAGTTCATTAAATAGTTCTCGAGTTGCAGCTGTCAGCATATGAGATGTCTGATCCAGATCACTGCTTTTTTGAGATGGATAGCTGACCAAATTTCACATTGATAACAGTATTTCAGTAAAAAAAAGGTGCACTTTTGATCTGCAACTTGAAACTAGTTTCTGAGACATTCAAAAAGTAAGAGAATTCACTTGGATAAAGCAGACTTCAACTCTGGAACAGAATGTAAGCATTGTACTGTTGAGTTCATGTAGCAAGTGTTCCCTAGATTAAAGAGGCCAGCAGTGTGGCCCTATCAGCAGAAACAAATTTAGCAAAATACTAGCATTAGAGTGAAACAAGAATATTACATGAGAAAATATCATTAAAATAAAAACAAAAGTTTTTCACAATAAACTTGAAGTCCATGAAATGGAAAGCACTACTTTTAAACTGCACAACTTCAAAGATATAAGATCACAAATAGAAAAAACATGCAAAGCAAAAAAGCATCGTTGAGAAATATCTGGTGACATAAAAATGAGGGAAGAAAGAAAATAAATATACAGTACTAGATATTCACTGGACATTGCATGATCCAGTGTTTCACTTTTCCTTTCAACCAGGACAATGGCATTCAAACTGAAAGTCAATCAAAGGTTTGTACAGGATGCATAAACAAGGGTCATAAATTCTATGCTTCATCCATTGGATGAAAATGGACCTTGCAAACACAGAGGCAATGAAAATGGACATGCTAATCACAATAAGAGCCATAGCCTTCCTATAAGGATTATCTGTGTGCGTGTGCCATTGATGAATGAATTTACAGGCATATTCCAAATAAGATATGAGCCCTATTCTGATCATTAATCTCTCCTCTCTTTTTTTCTATTCTTTTTGTTAATATTATTTCAGAGCAGCTAGAAGATCTTTTCTGCATTGCCATCCTCTCCACTTTCACTTTTCCCTGTTCTTTGGTGAGCAACACTGCAACTTACACAGTTTGGTAGCAAATCAAAAGCACAACATATGATTAGTATAAAGCCACACACTGATAAATACTGGCTTAGGAATGGAGATGAAGCATTCAACTAGGCCAAGCTTAGCCAAAGGTGCAAACGGTAAACCATTGCTTTTCTTGGACCATGAAAGCATGGCTTAATTAGTCATTTACCAGTCAAGGCTCAGCTCGTGCAGCAATTATCTGCTTGCTTGGAATTATCACAAGTCTCAAAGAAAGAAACAACAACAGATTGAATTTTAGGATGAATAGGCCTGGTAAGAATATTAGAATAAGCAAGTTCTTCATGTCCAATAAATAATTACTATTAAGAAGAGCTTTAAAAGGAAATGCAGACAGGTCCATGTCACATTTCAGTGGATCCTACAATCCAGGAGCTTGTTTGATACTACAGAATAAAGGAGAGAACAAAGGAGAAGGTAGAAACAATTGGAGAAAAGAATGAACATCTGTGCTTAATTAGTATGTGCAGTAAGTATCTCTATAATCAACCACTTGTATGAAAGGCTCATGTTGACTTCAGAACCTAATCATTTGGAAGCTGTTTCATCAACCTCCATTAAGTTATCCAAAAAAAATAAAAGAAAAATTATTAATGCCTTAAAAGGTGAAAGTTAATAAATTTCATTTGTCAGCAGTATATAAATTCTGATATGTCAATTTTCTACATCGATTAGCAGGTTGTATGTGAAGTGGCATGCCATGAATTCACAAGTCATGTCGAGAAGAAGAGGGTTGAAGAAAAATACCAGAGCAACCACTTGTTCTTCTTCTGGAAGATCTTCCATAAAAATAGGGCCTTTCTCTGGGGCCTTCACAATCTCATCAGCAGTGCCCATCATCATCATTTTTTGTCCCTAGAAAAATGTTTAAGTTGATACACCATTATTTACATCATGTTACACAAGAATAAGAGTTGTGTAGTTGCGAAATAGTCATAAAGACCCTTACCTCCTTCACTCCTACCGTTGCCCAATCAGCATCATCCTGCATTGTTAATCAATGAAGTTAAAGCAGGCACTGTTCAATTTTACCAAAAGACAACAGATTCCTAATAACACCTACAAAGTGACCATTAAAATGTCAAGAACCACGTAGACCACAAAGTGACCATTAAAATGTCATGAACCACATAGACCACAGCAAGCAATTAATTAACATATTCTGGTACATTTAGAAGAACATCTATTTACCTTCAACAAACCACCCTTAACCATGATCTTCTGCCTCTCGGGGGGCACTCCAGTCAAATCATACAGCTGGCATTTGAAAACATAAGGGGGCTGGCTTGTGTCAATTTCCACTTTTGGAAACACCTCCTTTAGCCATTTTACACTCACTGAGCCAATGCATTGAAAAACAAATGAAAATGATAGCAGAAAAGGTACAGCTCAGATTTTGCACTGAACTTGAGACATTCTACAGATGAATTAAAAGACACAGGAAAACTGAGTGCACATTGTAACCATGATAACATTCAAAACCTGGAACCCCAAATGAATTGAATGTTTGCTAAGTCTCGATCTCAAGCTACTTGAAGTTTGCTAAGTGGGTCCTTCTCTTGCATTTTCTTTTGTTTAAAAATCCAAAATTTCTATAAGCTTCTTCTAGTTTGAACCTCAAATTTTTCAACAATCCTACAGCCAGTTTTCTGGCACCTTTCCACAACAAACCCTAATCACTTATTACCAATGTAACCCAGAAAATAATGAAATATTAAAAAGAGTTTCAAGATTCTCATAACTTAGCAAAAAAAAAAATTACTTGATTGCTTTAATCAATTTATAGCTATCTTAGATATTCTTTGTTTCTCTCTACACAAATATCATAAGACTAATACAGTCATGATTAGAACACAATAATAAAACGAACCAGATAATAAATGACACTAAGTTTTACAAATCTTTCATCAACAAAACCCGATATTCAGCGATAACCCACTTCATAAAATTCAAAAATAAACCCCGAAAATTTAAAACAACAAAAAATCGAAGCTTTGCAATGATGGGTTTTTTGAACAAAATACCTGTCAACATGGTTGATGGGTTTTTGATGGTGTTTACTTTTTCAAATTTTTCTTTTATTTTCGAGTTTGCTTGAGCAGAAGGAAAACTCTCAGCTTCGTGAATTTTAAGGGTTTCATTTCTTGGATTTACTTGCTTGTTTTGCTTTTAGGAAGGAGATTTCGGGTCTGGATTCAAATCCGGGTTTCATTTCGATCCACATCCACTTTAGGTCCGAACTAGATCACTAGTCAGTCCTACGAGTCAAATTCATTTTTTCAATATAAAAAAGGTGTCCAAACATTATCAATATGTTTTCTAATAAAAAATAATTATTAAATTAAAATATAATATAATATATATTGAATAATATTTAATATGAATC
>Ga0325401_1003866_pt1 | contig 13911 bp, 11 predicted proteins | sample PopdelMetagenome_FD_205666 | JGI IMG/M metagenome (GOLD analysis project Ga0325401, IMG submission 205666) | Populus deltoides microbial communities from Bellville, Georgia, United States - Xylem-PdKOR-R2 | ecosystem: Host-associated > Plants > Phyllosphere > Stem > Wood/Secondary xylem | place...
TGTTTCCATATACATATTACTGTTTTATCCAACAACAAAAAATCGAAGAACTTATTATTAAAGATACTACTATATTTTTCTCAAAGTCCGCTAGTTATTATAAGACTCATTAGGGATAATTCAATTCTTTTTATATTTTAAAATCACAATGTAAATTACCTTTACAAGCAAATTTTTCTTACTAACACCCTGTTTTATATTTTCAAACTAGTTTTGTTTTTAGTAATTATCAAATTGATTGAGAGGCTATTTAATCTTTTAATAAATATAAATATTATTTTAAAAATAAAAGTTACATGTTAGCTAACGAGCGAGTGATGTATGCACTCTTCAACGACAACGCTAAAAAGGTTCAACCATGATCTTCTTGGTGGTGTGGTGTTTATACATGGTAGCATAGTAGTTGGCTCCGATAGACTTTTTTATTATCTCTTTATATTCTCTCTTTTCTCCTTGTCAAAATATAAATGTGTCTTTCATTTGTTTTTTATATCCAATTTGATTCTTATTCATTAAATTGCTATTTTTCTTATTTTTATCCATTTTGATTGATTTTTTTCTTTAATTTTATCATTCATTTTTATATCAAATATGATCTTTATTATTTTGATTACTATTTATTTATTTTTTTTATCATTTTTCTAATTGAATCCTATTTTCAATTTATCTTTCAGCATTTGATTTTAAATTATTTTATATTAAATTTAGTCATCATTCTTTTTATTACTATTTCTTTTGTTATGGATCTTTTTTCTTATTGCATTTTTTTTTCATTTTTTCCCTCAGTATTTTGTTGACTTAGAATTTTGCTTTATTATTTTTTTGGGTTTTCTTTCTATGAGGTTAGTCTTAGACTCATGATTAGGGTCATGAGTTTTGAAAGTTAACACAAGTTGACTTTAATTTTTTTTATTTTTTTTTCAGTTTCACACTACAACATTTGATTTATTGAGAATTGGTCTTTATGCTTTACTTTTCACTTTCTTTTCTATGAAGTTACCCCAATCTTGTGTCCATGTTCGTGGGCTAGCGAGTTAACCTGAATTGACTTAATTTTTTTAATTATTTTTTTATTAGTTTCGCCCGTCAATATTGAGTTGTTTGATAACTAAGTTTTATAATATTATTTAATTTGATTTTGATATGATTATCCCTGTATCAAAACCAAGTTGCAAATTTAACTTACTAACTAGGATGGACTTATATTGAGTTTGTTTTTACTTTTTTTGCTATTATTTTTCTAGTTTGTTTATTGTTGTTATATTTTTTTTATTTTTTTTATTTGTATTATTTAAATTAGTTATATTTATTAAATCTAATCGAATTAATAACTTGTATTTAAAAAAAATAGTTTATTTTTAAAAAAACTCTGTTATTTTAGCATTTTTTTTTTAATATTGAAAACAATATAGAGGCTAGTAGCGTAATGGAGGTCCTATCTACTATCTAGTATATTCTATAATAGATACATGACCGTAATTTTCTTTTCAATTTTTTTTGCCGTAAAAAAACCTACAACTCTCACCAGGTTAATATTCTTAGAAGAAAATATTAAGAAAGGTTATACCAATCAGAATTTCATGTAAATATACAAATTCCCTCCACATGATTACTGCCCATAGATCTCTTGCTTCTGCCTCTGGCTTTGCTAAGCAGCTAAGGGCACCAACATAAATATCCTTTTCGTGCTTTACAGTACCAAATGTAACTGCTTGGCGAAAGCTGGTGGATATGTGAATGATGATTGCTCAATCTGATCCTCTCTAACAACTGGATTCTCTCTCGCAATGGAAGTGATCATTTGATGTTGAGGTGACCTTGGGGGAGACGCGTAGAGGGCAGAGGCCTCAAGTACCTCTCGCCGTGTGTTTTCGTGCTCTTGGATCGTTCTTTGTGCACATAATACTGTCAAGTATAATCCAGCGGCAAAGAAGACTGTTAACAATGCAAAGATTCCTGCAGCAGAGAACAAGCCTTCTCTAACGATGAGGCAATTCGGCCTTGGTCTAGACCAATTCTTCAAATGCCCTGATTCCACACTCAGCCCAATTAACAACAAGATTTCCCCAACAGCAAAGCATATCCTGTTAAAAATCATATACATTTTTAGATAATTGGCAAGAGTTGAGATGACTGATAATTGCAAAACCTGAAGCAAAAATTGATGATCATACCAAGTTGTAACAAAGAAAAATCCTGCCTTCCATGTGATGGTCTTGGAATAAGCAGAATTGGGGTCCCAAACAACTAGAGCCGGAGGCGTTGCTTTGCTCACTGCTATCAACATGTACATATGCTCCACAACCATGGCAACTGCTAGACCTACAAATGCAATAGCAGCGCATAACAATGGTATCTTGCCACTGCCAGTATATATACATTGGGAATCCTCGTCATTTTCTTTACCATCAGAGTTCACCCGTGTCGCCTACAAGATCATACCCCCACAAAGTTATATGTCACATATGGCTGTCGTGGAAGGTGTAATTCAAATGTTTTTGTTTAAGGGTTACCTGGGAACGAGCTGCTTCAGCTATAAGGCAAAGAACGAAACAAAATAGGCCACAAACAATGGTCAAGACCATGAGGAAGGCAGCTGTTTTACTACCCAAACCCGTACTTCCATGACTTGGTGCAAGATCTGCGTGTGTGACTGCTCTTGTTTTTCCCATGGTTGATTCCAAGATGATTGCAATTCATGCAGGTTCAAGAGGATGAAGAAGAAAATTAATACGGACTGCTTTTTAAAAACCCATTTCATAAAAAGGACAGAAATTTGCAGAATAGCTTGGTGAAAAGGTTGCTTAAAGGCCAAAGATTCTCAGGTTCTGGCCTTTAGTGTCAAGTATTCACACAAGTATAGTTGGTTCTCAGGAAATTTAAAACTATTATATTCTGCTCAATGAAGATAATCAAATAAGGGCATTTGCTAATTCTCTCTGAGTCTTCCTTAGCTCAAAGTGCATTTTATACTTTCTTCTTTTCTAGACCTTTATCTCAAAGTGAATTTTAGTGTACATTTAAGTTATTTTTACAGCTCATCCAGAGTCAGTGTGAACACCTTCCAGCATCAAAAGGTTTCCGACACACTTCAATCCAATGATAGAAATGAACAGGTGAGCTTTTTATCATAGTTCGAATCGGCACTAGCAGTCCTTAATGGACATGTCAGATTCATAATCGTACTTGCATATTGCACAGTTCACGAGTGCTATAAAGATAGGCGTCTCATCAAGTTCATTAATCTCAGAACTTTATTAATTAATATTATTAAAGACACACCTGATGATCAATCTCAGTCCAACAAAGGATGCAAGATTTTTAGTATGCGATGTGAACTAAGAATGGACGGTTATGCGCAGCAAAGAAAAGTGAAAAGGATGGCCAATATGTATATATTCTTGGTAGATTATCACTTTATTAAGCCCTGATCAACTGCTGAGTGTTGACATCGCAAGGTATATTATTATGAACACCAAAGTATCAACAGTATCTTGCTGGGGTGGCAAAATCCGGAAAAGTGAAACAAGAGGAAGGAACAAAATGACAGAAATCGAGATTCTGGATGGCTGGGTCTGGCCTTATAATTTGGTCAGACACATGGACCAGTATAACGGGGAAGAGTATAGTGGTTCTGAAATCACCTGAAACGGTGAGCAGAAAAGATGGCACGGTTGACCTAAAATGGCATCTGCATGGGTTCTTCTGATCAAAAAGAATTTCATAAAAAGATGGTGCTTCATCATATTCAACTTTGTCAACTCATACACTTCCCATTGTGTTTTCCCTTTATGCTGTTTTCATTGGTTCACAAACGGCCGAAATTGAATAATTACCCTTCACCAAACTATCTTTTCAATCAATCAACTATGGAATGCATGTTAAAGGAGCACCTCATGATGACTCCTCATCAATCTTCTCGGAGAACTTTTAGACCCAAGAAACAACGGCTAGATAATTGCCTTGGTGCATCTACATTTGCTTAACACGGAAGAAATAGGAGATTTATTCCATGAGTAGGAATTTTTAAATGGAGATTCTTTCTGCATCCCACAAACATGTCTTCTCCCTATCACCCCACTTGTTTCCAACATATTCCTTATAGCAGTTTCCCATGGGTTTTTAACTTTTTATATTATCAATTATATATAAAACCTTAAACACTCACCAATCTTGATTACCTTATCAGTCACATAGTCCTCCTCCATTTCAGGCCTGCATTCTGGAAGAGATGGCTTCTGATAATGCCGATGTTGGTGATCTTAATGCTTCCACCAGCAGCAAGCAAGCTATTCTTCCAGAAAAAATGCCCAGCACGAAAAGCGCAAGCAACTCTAATCTTGAGAAAGCACTTGCACAGAGAGCACTTTTTGGGTCACGGAATCATAGCACGAAGGGCAGAAAAATCAAGAACAATGGTGCTAGATTGCTGCCAAGTAGGCTAAGCAAGGTTTCTTCGGCTGACGATTCATCCGACTAAGTATATCTGTAAATGTCTTGAACTGTTTAGAATGTAAAAATGTCTATTATAGCGTCGAAAGAAATGTAGAAGCATTAGATTGTATGGTGATGTCTTAAAAAAGAAAAGGACAGCGTATATATTATTAATTAATTAACAGGATAGACTTAAAGACCACACTCTCAAAACAAGCGTGTGTGTATATATATATATATATTTAATATATTTTTTTAATATTAAATTAATTAAAAATTCACTTTCATAATTTATTTTTTATCAAATTATCATGATGTCATAATCTAAATTATAAATTTAATAGGTTAATTCAAATTAATATAATTTCAAATTAATCTAATATATTATTATCTCAATATTTTTAAAAAATATCTTTTAATATTTTTCTATATCAATATTTTAAAAAATATTATCTAATATATATATATATATTATATTTTGAGTTGATAATTATATTATCTTATTAAAAAATATATTAACAACGTACGCCTGGATTTTTTTTTTGTTAAAATTTTTTTTTTACCCGTAATACAATACAAATCAGTGATCTAAAGATCTCAAACATGTGTAAAGATGGTGTAGTGGTGTGCATTAAAAAAAAATATTGACTGAAATTTTCCCACAGAACATTATCAAATTACTCTAATGCTACTTGAAATTTTAAGGAATTCGGAAAGAATCCAACTTGGGCTTACCATAAGAAGAGCTGTACGGCAGGTGCATTATCACCAGCATGGCTTGAAGCGTGCAAAAGACTTTGCCAACATGAGCGACAAAGGAAATAGGGGGAAAAGGTCATATTTATGGTGTTAACACTGTCAACGAAAATAATAGCAATAATCAAGCAGGAAATTTAATCATCAAAAAGGAGAATAAAAGCAGCATGTAAGGTATCTGCAATGATTAGAACAATAAACAGGGATGGAAATAATTAGGTAATGGCCTTGACGGAACGCTTCTTCTCGATGAAAAATATTCTCGGCAAAATGAGACATAAAGTTTCTCCTGTTCAAATGTTCAAGGTGGTTCATCCATACATGTGCTAAAGTATTTTATATTAAAAAATAATATAAATTATATTTTACAGCATTACATAACAACTTAAATTATTAAATTAAAATACTTTTTTTTATATGTATCAAAGTCTTGATGACAAAGCGATCATGAGTTCGAATCTTATAATCTTTATTTATTTGATAAAAATTAAATATAAAATAATATGGATCTGTTTAAGTTTTAAATTTAAAAAACTTTTACTTGAAAAAATATATTAAAAAATAATATAAATTATATCATGAAACTTTACCTAACAATTTAAACTATTGAGATATCTCACCTTGCTTACGAACCCAAAAACATCTTGATTTCCTAATTTGCAGCAAATAAAGTTTCATTTGGTTGTAAGGCAAAAGAAGAAAGCAATGATCGGAAGATATCTCAAAAAAATCAAAGAGGATAAGAATAGGAGCCTTCTTTCATAAGGTGAACTTTAGAAATGGGGAGATTCGAATATTTTGTAATCCTGGTAATCTTGTAGGAATGCACTGAGGCACATACTCACCTTGCTTAAAAACGCCGTGATTTTAAAACAAACGAATGGAATTCTTTTGCAGGCTTGGCTATAAGGAGACGTGACTGTGGACATGTTATCGCTTCAATGAAAGTAAAAACCCTTGATAAATGAGCAGGTGTTTTTGGCTGAGAGCACTCAAATACTTGCGTGGTAACATTTGGAAGGATAAACGATGAACTGTTTGTAGAAATGGACACTAACAACTGTGATCTGATTTCTATTTGATAAAAACTACCATCTCCACTATCCTACTCTACCAGTATCCTAGCTCAGAGCCATTCAAATGTTCGCTTCTCATCACTGGACAATCTGATGCATCATGTCCAAAACGCCCACAGCAAGGACTCGAGTAGTGCCTTCTTTTTCTAGAAATATCAACTCCACCTCTGGGCCGTCTCTCTTTAGCTTTCCTAGAGTGACTATTCCACCAGAATCTTCTACCTCTGGTAAAATCAGCGAGTCTGACGGGCAGTTAAAGGCATTTTCACCGTGTATCTGTCTAGGAAGGCCTCTAATATGCGATAATACCATGGAAATTTGCTCACAAGCAACATCAAGGCATTCCTCTGTTTCAACCGATTCTGCCATAATTGTAGAAGCTATGGATTCTAGTAACTGAATTTTCTTGGACTGCATCCTTGAACTGTTAATTCCAACCAATTGCAGCCACAGCTGATGTGCCCTTGACATGAATCCCAGATGACTTTGCAAACCCCATTTATCTGAGTATGGTGTCTGACTTGGAAACAATATTCGTCTATTGGGAAAGATGCATACTGTGGAGCTAACACGAGCTATTCTTGGAGTTTGCCAAAGGCATATGGAGTAAGAACAGAAGCTGCATGTGATTCAATGGGTGAAACTGTTTCAGGAAAACACTATTCAGCTTTTGTGGCATCTCTGACTTGTAATCAACAATATCAGCCAGCTGCAAAGAGGATAAATAGACAAGTTAGGTTATCGAAATTAATAAAACGAAAGCAAACAGAAGATAATGTACGCACTTCCTCTACAAAGCAATCTAGTTGAGACTGTGCACTCAAAAAACCTTTATTTGGCATTCAGTCCCTTTATTTTGAGATATCCACTTGGCTTTCATATGACAAGCTAGTAACAGGGCTACCAAAAAAGAAAGGTCATCCTCGAATCACCAGATACATACCCTCAATGCCCAAGAAAAAGATTATGTATCTTCTTCACGTAGAAGCACGCAACTGAAAAAACAGGTCATCCCATGATTATATACTCCGACCCAAATGCCTAACCGCATATCGCAGGCATCCAGATGGTGGGTTGTGTCAAAAACCACTGCATCGCTAAATGCCTCGTATAAATGAACAGATGAAGCATAAGACCACACGATATCCTCTAACCTGTTGTGGCGACCAATTTTGAAGTTATATTTAAAGCTGTGATCTTCATCTTTCAGTTTCTTGCACATCGCAATAAGATCAATCGCATCATCGTCTTGATTAACATTTCTGAAAGACAGTAGTAAGTTTCTTGCATCTATTTCTGTAAAAGGCAAGCATCCTAGCTTCACACCTTTCTCTAGCTCCATCAATCGAAACATCTGTCGCACCGACAATCCAGCTTTTGCAAAAATGCAAATGCGACTCTTGTCATCTGAAAAAAATAGTGCAATAGGCAGGAAGGAGGTGCACTTCATTCAATTTTAACATTTCATGGTTGTGGACGTTGCTAAAGCCTGTAACATGCCATTCAGGGACATCAAAATCCGCTCGCTTCACAATATGCGCATGGACGCTTAACAGCCGCAACGTGATGAATAGCGATTCCTTTTCATCTTCAGACAGTTTCATCTGTGGATAACCACCGCGATAGCAGGTGACATATCTTCTCGTGACTCCTCGACAAACTCCATCCTTTCCATGAGTACGGTGACATCTAATTGAAAACCCACATTGCTCTGCAAAACTGCAATAAAATTCATAAGCAGAATCTTGAGATATAAACCTTTGGCCAATAAATGGAACAAGGTTTACTGAATTCTGTCACACCAATATCGTGTCTTCAGCTGTTTCTTCCATGGAGCCCATGTCATCTTTGATGTTGCTAAAGCCTGTAACTTCAAAGATCACACCTGCGCGCAAGCCACTGTTTTGAACTTAAAATGAAGCATAATAAGCTGTGCCCCCTAGACTCGTAATTTCAACCAATTTTACAGTTTAACTAACCAGAATTCGTAATGGTAGACAGCTAACATTCTATCATTCATCAAATTTAGCCGTTTATATATCCATGTTAGTGAATTTTTTGGCATCCAAACCCATATGCAGTAATACAAATGTGGGCACATAGTTTTCATGCGACTTTGCTATTCCTTGAGGACAAAATGGAGAAGAACAACGTTAAATCAACGAACAAACCCATTTTATAGATCAAGATTATGAACCTCGTAGCATTAACTAATTCATATTCAATCCCAACAAATTGTATCTCCAAAATCCTTAATAAAATCCCATTCAATCCACCTTCATTAGTTACAAAAAAACAATAAAATAATCAGACGTCAAGGTGAATTTCAGTGATTAATGAATCGGAATTATTGTAATGTACACAAATAAAATAAAAGTAGATGTACATACCAGGGGGGTTTGGATCTTGATAGTATAAATATAACGGTCAATAACGAACTTCAAGTTTAAAAGAAAGACAAAAGTACATGAAACTGGCGGTGATTTAACAGAAGGGAAGCAGAGCGCATCCATGGAGAACGATAACTATTCATTAGGGGAGCTGAGCCATTGTGCGCCGTGCTGATACATGTTATTATCCAACGCCACAGCACAATTTCTGGCCGTTGATCAGTTGGGTTTTCAATCGGCGGGGCCCACTTCTGAAGAGAATTTGCACAAGAAGTCAACCAATCAACGGATTGCACGACAGCTCTGTATTTTTATTGGTTCTCTAACCTAGGTGGCGTACGTTAGACTGTACCATAATTGGAAGTGTTTGGGCTTTAATTCCCGGGAGCCCAGTTGCATCTAACGTTGAAGTCAATTATATCCACAGGGCGCCTGTATAATAATGGATTAATGGCCTAGCAAATAGATAATGGGTTAGTTTAGAATAAATGATTTAATTCTTAACCACAATATTTTTTGTTCTTTGTCTATTATATTAACAATATAATACTGGTTTTAGTTTAATACTTTACATTTTAAATATAATATTTTATTTTGTATATGTTAGTATACATACATATTACAATATTATTTGATTCAGTTACAACTTTAAATATTTAAATATATATTTAATATGCATGTTAAAATATTATTTTAATTCAATAGCAATTTTAGGTATTTTACTTTAATTTAAAAGCATGCATGCTATCTAATTTAATTATCATATTTTTAATTAATACTTAGTTTAACAAATTAAATTTAAACTAGACAGTTACAATCTATAAAATATCATTTATTTGAATCTTCTCAAAAGAAAACTATAAATGAATTTAAAGTGTGTTTGGAAGTGAGATAATTATTGTTTTTTAAGGTATTTTTATTTAAAAATATATTAAAAATAATATTTTTTTTGATTTTTAAAAATTATTTTTAATATCAAAAAATCAAAATAATCTAAAAATATATAAAAAACAATTTTAAAAAATCAAAATTAAAAAAAAAAAAAACACACCATTTATAACAGAGTTTCAAGCAGCCCCATGTTTTTGATGTATGAAATGACTAAAAAAATGCCTCAATAGTCAAAACAACACTCCCTCGGGAAAGGCGGGGAAAAAGGATTTGGAAGAGATTTATCTAATCGAAGGGTCAATGAAAATGACACTTGACATCTGATGGTGATACAGACATTTAGAATTGCAACCTTCCAAAGGAATATGTATATGGTCCACGATCACCAAGCGTGGGGAAACAGTAAGTCAGCAGGTTTAGGTGACAGATTTCCACTTCAAAAAAAAAAAAAAAAAAAATTGGATAGAATTTGAAAGCCAAAAGACGAACTTGATTTAACGTGGCACCAAAATCGAATGGTCTGGCTTTGTCGACAAAATGCAAATCAATAGTCTCAAGAATGTCTTTTCTTTTTATATTCGATCGGACGAGCACATGAATGACCACCGATCCTCAATAATGGAATTTTGGTGTTTTATCATGCTTAAGCATGAAAGGGAGATGTTAATATGTTGCATATACTACACGATTCATTTTACAAAATAAAAAAAATATAAAGAATGTATTTTAATTAGTCAGATTCTAAATTTATTTCCTAAACGTTATTAGTTTAAGTGTTACAAACTTCCGGACCACTAGAGACTTATTTAGTCGTTAACTTCAGAGTTTCGGGACATTAGTTAAGGTATGCATAAACTGGCTCAGACACTTACTCACTTACTATTATCAAAAAAAAAATGACACACATACATTAAAAAATGAAACAAAGAGAGTTGCTTTTCATAAGGACATGAATAATTCAATCGATCTTGCATCCTGATATGTTTTAAAAATGTATTTTATTTGAAAAAAGTATAAAAAAATTAATAACTTTTAATAGCTCACTTCTCTTGCCTAAGGTGAATTGATTGATTTAATAAATTTAGAAGTAATCTGGATGACCAATAAAAACACAAATTAACTTAAAAAATAAACCAAGAAGATTTTTTTTAAAAGTGTTGAGATAATGACATATTGAATCACATCAATTACACGTGAATCGGTTCATAAACCTTTCCAGGTTTAATAACTCTTTATCTAAAATAATTTTTACTTAATTATATGATAAAATCAGATGCTCGTAATTTTGAGCATCAATCCTAAAATAAATATTCGTTCAAGATCGTGATAACCCTAAACAAATGAGAAAAGAAAAATCATTCATGAAGTCCATTTCCCAACTAATTTAACCTCGATGGATGAAATTAGAAAAAAATAAAATTATTTTTTTAATTATTATCAACATCAAGTAAAGCAACAAATTGCCTTTAAATTGATGATTAAGCCCCTGAATTCAAGTTTTAAAAGTGATTTTTAAAAAATAACAATCTTAGACCCAAGTTAAGTGTTGCTTTGCATTTATATGCATTACAATAACTTAACTTTGCAAAAAATAAAATAAAATAAAAAAGATAGCAATAACTTTAATCAATTAAAAAATGGCTAATACACAATAACTGAAGGAGGGCAGGTATAAAAGTTATTGTAGGAAAAACCAGTAAATTTATTGTTTCAACTTATAATAATTGATCCAGGCGAATATTCTAAACCCAGGTTAATATTTTAAATTCACAACCCATGAAATTAAAAACCCGGGTCCAATTAAAAATTTTAATTGTCAATCAGTCTAATGCTATATAATAAAATTAAAAAAACAAATCCTGAATTTAAAACTAACCAAAGCAAAAAAATAATAATAATAAAAGAAGGAAACAATAAGCATTAAATATGAAAGGAGAAAAAGATGAAGGGGTGAAATTGAAAAAGAAAAAGAAAATTAAAAACTATCTTAAAGAAAAAAAATTAAAAGAATGAGGACCAAATCTGATAGATAAAAAAAATAAAAAAAGATGTAATTGAAAATAAAACAAAATTTGAGAAATGTATTAAAATAAAACAAAGAGAAATAAAAAAATCAAGGACAAAATCAAAAGGAAAATAACTTGAAGGATAATATGAAAATGTCGATGGCAGTCATGAATATCTAGAAGAAAAGAGACAAGAAAGAAAAAAAGAATGTCGAATATGCATCGGAGGTCAGGCGACTACACGAGCTGCAAAAGGAGGAAAGGAAGGCCAAGACAAATTGAATGACACGGTGGAATAACGTTTTTGACCACCGAAGTCATGTAGCGTCAGCAGGTTTTTTGCTTTTTTTTTTTTATTTGTGAAGATACTACTCTACTCTCAGGACCCAAATATTATTGCAAAAAAAACCATTTTAAGATTATGAATTAGCCACTCGAGTCAAGCTTTCATAAATTTGAATCCAATGATATTAGAGTAATTATATTGTAGAAAAAAATATAAAATGTCAAAAAAAACCCTAAACCATAGTTAAATGATTATTTGCTTTTAAGGATAACAGAGTTTTTTTATTACGCAAAACAATAATAAAATACTCAAACGCCCTTAAACAATTGAAAAATAACAAATTAACTAAAGAAAAAGACCGTTTTATCCCTAAAAAGACCGTTTGTTGAGAGATTTTTCAAGAACAAAACCGTCAATTTGCTATTACAATCCATAGTAAATAGATACATGTATACAATATTTTTTTTCAGATGTTTTAGCTTTATCTTGAGCGAAAGAGAATTGAATGTATAGAGCACTTGTCTTATTGATGAAAGCTTATCCAAATGTCTAGACATGTGAAACAATTAACAAGTGCTCAAAATGCTGGCTTCAGATTATTGTCTACTGAGAAACTCTGGCAAGCATGAAGACCATATATATATATGACATTAACTATCTAGCGTGATATTCTACAGTTTGATGGGAAATGTTGACAAGGATAATTTAATTATGCCTAGAACACATTCAATGGTGTACCTAGCTCATGGAAAATATTAGCCATAAGCATGTGGACACAAGCAAGATCGAAATTGTGGGGGACACAGTCGTCATCCCCGTACGTGTAGAAGACATGCAGCACCATTCCTCTGTGAGTTTTAGTGGCAGACATTCACTTGGAATCATTGATGATCATCGTCACATAAGATCGGCACCCTCTATTTCATAATTAAAGAAGTTATAAACTTACTAGGAACCCTAAATTTTGCCACAATGCACTCTCTGAAAAATACATACTAGCTAGCTAAGAATATTCCTTTATAATTTGACATTGATATTGCAAATACTTTTTGAGAGGTACTGCACTTGCAAATATAAATTGAAAGAACTTAACTAACATATTTTTCATGGGAATTAAGTTCAATTATTTATGGAAAGAACTTAATAGAAAGAGAGGAAGAGGACTGCCACTTCGGAGAAAGTTACGTCTAGGTTTGGCACATGAACACATGACTTGACATTAAAGGCAGGAAAAAAGACAACGAGTCAATAACAGTAGAAGGCAAAACTCTACTTCCTGTAGGATCAGATAAGCTTAGGTAAGCGTCTTTCGAGGGTATCTGTGTCGTTTTCCATAGCAGATGTCCTCTTTTGGACATGGGTGCATGGGAGAACATCATGGTGGAGATGCAAATTCTTTTTAATTATAATCAGACAATTTAAAATTTTAAATTGCTGGGAGATGATGTAATAGTGTCGTATAATTAATCACTTACATATATATACCTTATCAAAACAAATTTTTTGGTTTGAAACTTATTATTAGAGTTAAAACTTCCACAAATCTATTATTGCTGAAATTTAATTTAATAATTAGATTATGCTGCCATATAGAAGATTCAAACTTTGAAATTACTCCTGGTTAAAAAAATTAGAATGATATATAGATTGTTAGGTAAGATTTTATGATATTGTTCATATTTTTTATATACTTACTTATTGTAAAATATATTAAAATATAATTATTGTTATGTCAAAAGGTTTGGATTTTTAACAGGTTTAAATAACTGGGTTTCGAATATCATCACACACTTAGTTTTCAAGCAATAAAAAAATTACAAAGTTGGGACGTGTGCATGTAACACAATCTTTTTACATGTATAACATCACTTGAACACATATTTAAAGCATGTTTGAAATTAAATTAAATTTTATTTATGATTTGAATTTAATTAATGATTTATTATAATTTTTATATTTGAAATAAAATATTAAATTTCAAAATTAAAGAGGGTATTTTTAAAACAATATTTTTAATTTTAATTTTAAGAGAGATTGTTTTTCAAATTAGATAACCCCTCTAATTTAAAATA
>Ga0325401_1003870_pt1 | contig 13901 bp, 9 predicted proteins | sample PopdelMetagenome_FD_205666 | JGI IMG/M metagenome (GOLD analysis project Ga0325401, IMG submission 205666) | Populus deltoides microbial communities from Bellville, Georgia, United States - Xylem-PdKOR-R2 | ecosystem: Host-associated > Plants > Phyllosphere > Stem > Wood/Secondary xylem | place...
TAGTAGAATATAATCTAATGACATGGTTTGTGAGAAAAAAGGGATGACAGTGAAGTTGACAGCGTGAGAGAACCTAAACCTTAAAAGTTAAAAGACGTAAGATAATTACATGAAGGTTTAATTCTATAAAGATCAGAACAAATGACCATGAGATTCTTATGGAGTAGTGCTCATTTCAGAATATGCTAGTCTTGGTGCTGGAGCCTGGAGCTAGTTAATCATTTTAAAAAATATGGGTCAAAAACAGCTGACCATCTTCTTCTTTTCTTCTTTTTTCCCCTCAAATACTTTAGTAAGAGAACTGACTGTTCAAGTGTTCATGAGAAACAAAATTCAACTGACATGAAATAAAACAGAAATTCAAATTATGTATGATTTGGCAGCTGGCACTGGAGGTTCTCCAAGTTTCCATGGCCAACAAAAATCAGAGATCCCATATCATGCCTATTACATATGTTTCAAGTACTTCAAATCATATACTCATGCAATAATGTCTGGTTCATAATTGAAAAACTTATAGGTTTCAACTACCATATTTTAGAAAATGAAGAACTTAATCAAGTAAAGATCAGATCTACCTTTCGGCCAGCAAATCTTTCCTTCAGTTCTTTGATGTGTTCCTGGACTTGAGTGAGTTCAAGAGCTCTTATGAACCGATCTGAGTCTATCCCAATGGGAAACTGATTACAAGAAGATGAAAGAGCATGATTATCATAACAGGAGTAGAACCTTATTTGCTCATGCTGTGGTGCAACACCAGAAAGTAAGGAGTGACTCAGTGAAAAAAGGCAAGGGGAATTCAAATGAATAATTCTACTCAAACATACCGCAGCAACTCGAGTCAGCCTCCCTTGATCCTCAACGCCTTCAGGTGTGCCCTCTAGCCCAAGAATACGAGTACAAGCACTAACAAAATGTCTTGCATAGTCATAGGTGTGAAACCTGAGGAAAAATTAACATGTTAAGTTAAAGTCGTGAGTAATAATAAGTCTTAGCAAATACTGCAAAGATGCTCTTACATCTGAAGCAAAACAAAAGAACCAAAAGGAAAAGGGGTCCTATTCATGTTACCATGAAATTAATTTGCAGTATCAAAAAAATATTAGTGAGTTTGAAAGCAAAATTCCTGTTATATTCAACAACCAAGAGTGGCCTCTAAAACCAAATGATTTAATGTCAAACTAAAGATAACCCTAGTTCTAGATTCCTACCTATACAAACCCTGGACACAGAGCCACTCCATATTTCATTCAATAATGCTAGATTTAAAGACCCTACATCAAAATGTTCAGAGCAGTCAGTTATTTATGGAATCCTTTCCTAAATTACTAATTTTCCTCTAGCTTCCCTCATTAACTGTAACTACCAAAACTCAGATAAAGTTCAATCTGATGATTTCAAGCCTAAATGCACTTCAACTTTTTGTTGGCCTGCCACAAAAAAAACAAACAAGGAATCTCATTGGATCATTAGGTTTCAGGCGCACTTGTCTCTAAATAGACAAGGGAGTTCAGAAGAGGAACAGAAATAAAGTCCCCTACATTAATTACGTGTACAGTGAACACAAGAGATACTAACTCAGGTGGAGGGTGCAAAATATGGAAATGATGAATGAATGAACCATTCTAGTTTAAGTGAATTTCAAACAATTTACAAATCCAGCCATTTTCCCTTGTCAATGTTTAACCGTATCAACAATGCTAGCAAAGCTAAAATGGAATGCTATATATGATTTAAGAGACTTGCATTACATAAGTGAAACTTACCCAACTAAATCGGCTGCAAGAACAGAACGTAGTAGGTCTGATCGAGATGGCAGCGTCCTATGGATTTCAGAAGAAGGAAAGGGTGTGTGGAGAAACCAACCAACTTTCATATTATTATTGTATTCCTTAAGGCATTTTGGGAGGTACATCAAATGGTAATCATGGCACCAGACAACATCACCCTCCTCATAGTGCTGATTCACCACATCAGCAAACATTTGGTTTGCCTTCTTATATGCAGCAAACTGAGACTGGAAACTTCTGGTCGTGGCAAGTCGATCTTCTTGTGGAAGCCCAAGGTAATGAAAGAGTGGCCACAATATATTGTTGCAGTAGCCATTATAATATTGATGAACAATCTCTTCGTCAAGGAATACCGGAATACACCTCTGCAATAATTGAAGAAGACGAGAGAATCAGAAACTTTCGATTTGTTAAGTTCAAAAGGTTTCAGGCACAGAAAGTTTTACCTTTTCAGCCAAAGCTTCAGTAAGCGCCTTCTGGCCAACTTCATCTGGCACATTAACTCCAGCCCAACCAATCCATTTCGCCTCAAACTCCTTTACACCTTCGGTAACGTTGTCCGAAACACATCAGGTACATGATCACAAGAGGAATGAGAAAATGCAACAAAGATAAAATACAGAATTAAGTAGAACAAATCAGAGGAGATACAAAAGCCTGAACAGTAAGAATGAATAATTTCAATGACAAACCCAACTCGAGTATTATTAGTCTCAATTACTTTGGGGTCCACTACATGTATTGTTATTCTCCATTCCATCAAATGGTTATAACAAAAATCAATGTAATTGCATACCTAGAAGAGCAGTGACTAAGCCCCCAGCACTTATCTCCAAAGACCATGAGTCTTCACCTCTTCTAACTGCAGATACAGGTAGTCTATTAGCTACCACCAACAGCCGTTGCCTTAAAGGCCTGACATCCAGCTTTTCATATCCCTCTGCGATAGCACCTTCCAAGTATTGTTCGATAAATGAATTGTTTAAGCTGTCACCTTCTCGCGTGCGCAAATCATTTTCACATGGTTCAGTTCCTCTATGGTTATCAGTTACCTCATTTGAATAGGCAGACCTGATACTTCTCCTTTGCTCTCTTATCTTTAAGAGCCGTCCGACACGACCTGAGTTAAGGGTAGAGTTACCGTTGTACTGGTTTCCAGGCATACGCTCACAACTTTAGTAACCCAACCTCCAATCAACAATTTGATGGGATAATGGTGTTTTCAGAGCAATTGAATCTCCTACATTTTTGTTTGAAAGTAAATTAAGTGCTCAGTAATCCCTATAAGCCACACAAAAATTTCAGTCCTAGTAAGTAAGACACTAAGAGAACTACATCAAATCATTGTCACATCTTAAAAAACAGAGTGAAACACATTTCTACGGCTGTATAAAATCCAATTATCGGGCTGAAATAAATGGCATGAGCATCTTTTGCATATTCATCAAACAAGACAAACACAAAATGACATAAGGGCAACGAGAAAGAGATAAAACAGAGAATGGGATCCACAGAATAGCACTGAAACAACAAAAATGGGGTCTACAAAAAAAATCCTAGCTATTTAAGCCCAAATATTTGAACCTTCTCATTCAAAAAATAAACCTCAAATATCCAAAAAAGCATCACCACCCTTTTTTCCAGTTCATGAAAGCAAGACTGACAGATTGGCAAAGCGCGGACAAGAAGAATCATAAGATCCACAGAAGCAATTCAATTTAGCACACAAAAACAGAGCTCTCTTTGTTTATTTTCACTCAGTTGAAAAGGCAAATACATTGCATGAACAGAAATACTACAAAACACTTCCTCCAACTTGAAAATCAAGTTGAGCTTAAAAACACAAACGCAAGTTAAAAAGAAACCAAGATATTCCAAACACAAAACATGAATTACAACTCAAACAAGAACGACATCAAGAACCCACCTAGGCAGGCAATATAAGAAGTAGCTTGACAGTTGGCACCAGACTTTCGGGGATTACAAAAAAAAAAAAACAAGGATTCGGTGAAAAAGATTGATCTTTTCACTCAATTGTGAAGCTATATTTGAATTTATAAAGATGGGTTTCAAGTAGAGAGAGAGAGAGAGAGATGGGAGAAAGAAAAACGAGGGGGAGCACAAAATCCCCGTGCAAGCTTTATAGGGTGCATCAAGATTCAGAAGCCATGCAAGGATTGTGTTTTTTTTAAAAAATAATACACAATCTTTTATACAGTCAAAAGGTATGTGATTAATTAAAAATTTGAGGTCTGATTTTTAAGGAAATATCATTTACCACGATAAGTAACATATTATAGCTTCTACATTGATAGATATTAACTAATATTTTAGTATTAATTATGTAAAATATTTTGTTAGAGATAAAGATGATACAGATTAATGAGTAATATTGACCTAAGAATTGGATAAGTATTCATTATTTAAACAATCAACGCTAAAGATTAAGAAAATAGTTTTAAACAAAAAGAAAGAAAAATTCAATATATATATATATACACACACACATATATATTTATTCAGTTATCATTTGGTGTGATTAATTGATATGCCTATTTGTTGGGGTTTGTAATTATAATGCCTATTTATTTGCAACAACATTTTTAGTAATTTCTTGCATTATTAGCAACCAAGAAATTCTATTGCCTTAAATAGAGAAATTATGCGTAGATTTATTATTGATGATATTTATTATATTATTCTCGTTTTCGAAAAAAGTAAAAGCAAATTTACTGCAGGTTCAATGGTAAAAAGTAATAAATTTTATAAAAAACTTGTGGGACAAAATTATTATTATTATTACATAAAAAATTAATCAGAGGTGCCATCATTTTTTTCTTTTTCACTCAAAATTGCACAAATTATATTGTGCCACACACACAATCTAATTGGATACCCAAAACCAAAATAACAAGAGTTTTAATGTAAAGATCAAACTGTTGTTTGAAGATCATCCAATTAAATTAACCTAATTATTTATTCAACTAAACACTCCAATGAAACCCTTCAATCCAACGTCTCTGAACAAGTAATCATGTTATTTAATTCAGGAAAAAGTCTCCAGACTTCGCGTTAAAGCAATTAAGCAAATGGGTGCATTAATATTTCCTAGCATCCTTACAACTCCATAATTTATTGTTTATTGAGAAATACACAAGAAAAAACTTTACTATAAAGGAACTAGCACAAGTACCATGGCAAGTTTTATGCATGGAATAATTATGACGCATGATTTTCACATGTAACAGTGATTTGATTCCAGGATTGGTTTAAGTTGGTCTATTTTTTATCTTTTTTTACCAAGATGATATTATTTTTTAAAAATAATCCAAAAAAAATTGATTTCCTATTCCATGAATCAATCCCTTTAAAGATTTCCTATTCGTTTTTTAATTCAGTAGTTGAGAGGAAATTCCTCCGAGTTTCCTGCTGCTTACCCAAGCGAGTTTCATTGCAGGATTTATTTCCAACTATTTTATATGCATGATTAATGTATTTCTATTACAAAATGTTGAAACTTTGACGGCTAGAATTATAAATCTAAGAGATTGGTGTGGTGATTTTTAAGTTTAGATTCTACGACTAATCTTCTGAAGAAGAAGATGGACGCACAAACTTAATTTTTAACTCCTGAAAAACTTAATTACTATTTTCACCTCTCTAATTAAAATGATGTCAACTTCAACCCCCAGATCCACAGCCGAAAAGATTATTAAACTGTTGAGAAGTAGTAGAAGTAACCATACCGCACCAATAGCTTAAAGCGGTTGCATGTAAACATAGATTACTAAACGTAAGCGGCCAACTGATGGCTAGAAATAATATCGTTTTCCACCAAGGCAAGGATTCAATCATGAACTTATAATGGACCCAATAAAAAGGCAATGACGGTGTCCTGGCCAGCCACAGGCTAAATACATGCTCTAAAAGTGCTTACCTAAGTGAGTGGTGTCCAGCTGCCCCCACCTAGTAGAGGTGCTACAAAATCATGACTTTTTTAATATTTATAAGTTTTTCTAGAAGATTTATACGATTATTAATTTTAAAATTTATAAAATTAGCTGGCGTATCTGAATATCTATATTCAGAATAATAAAAAAAAAATCAAGAATTAGCCCTGGAGAGAGGAAACACGCGGGGAAAAAAACATTTCCGGGGGAGAACAGGAAAAACCGCGCTTTTAGACAGTGACCATTTTTCAGAAAGCACCAAGGACAAGGAGGAGACGAGATTGTTGATTGGAATTTATTTCTCGTCCAATCCCCACAGAGAAAAGAGAAAAGGCTAACGATCATATTTCTATTTGTTTTTATATTTTAAAAATATTTAAAAAAAATTAATTTTTTTACTTTAAATTAATATTTTTTTAATATTTTCACATCAAAATAATATCCTAATATAAAAAATAATATTCATTTTAAAAAATTTTATTTTAATATATTTTTAAATAAAAAAATACTCAGAAAAATAACTACTATTATATTTTCAAAACACCACAGATATATCTAATATATCGGCTGACATTCTGCAATTATTAGAAGCCAGCTGATCTGACGAGTAGAAATCTACTTGCCATCATGCCACCCGCTCTATTGAAGACAATAATACCCAAATAATTTCTAGTAGGAGAAATTGTTGAGTAAATACAAGTTATTTCATAAATAGAGTTTATAAAAGCTCATCCGGATAAAATCACACCACAAAAACTCAAAATCAATTGTTAAATCATAGAGAATATAACCCCTTAAATGTTAAAATCTTTAGATAGAGAGGTTTTTGTAGTTTCTAGAAATAACTTCTTTATCATCTTAAAAATAAATTTTTATATTTTTTTTAAATATAAAAGCATTACAGTAGTTGTCAGGAATTTAAATTCCTAAAAAAATTATAATATGAATATTTGGTTTTGAATTTATCTCCTCATGAGCATTCATTAATTCTCAACTCAAATCCAACATATATACATCTCGTGTTAGCAATAAATAATATATATATATATAATCAATTGATTTGCAAGGGGAAATTACTAAGGACTCTACTTCTTGTATAATTAAACACTTAGGCCAAACAATACAATATTAATAAATAAATAAAAATTGATTTGAGATTAATTAGGAAATTCAGGATTTCTTAAATCATCTTTTTCTTACAGCTTAAAAGGAGACCCGGAGCATGGAGGAATGCTTCTCTCAAGGGGGGGCCAAATGTCCATGGACTTGACAAAAAATAGACCATTTGTACCATCCAAATGGTTGACGTATACTGATAGATGTGGAGTTTATCCCTATCATGAGTGGCACACCATTATTCGCAGTTAGTGTTTACCATTGTGAATTATTATTTTTTAATGTTTTTATTAAAAAATATATTAAAATAATATTTTATATCTTTAAAAAGCATGTTAAAAAAATAAAATAAAATTTAAAAATTTAATTGAATAAAAAAATTATTTTTTTATATAAAAAAACACAAAGTGAAGCTTTACGCCAAACCCTCGCATGTGCCACGGCACTGTTACTATGGCTGCTAGAGGCTGCAGCCTTAGATCCTTTTAGTTTTTGTGTTTCAAAAGTATTTTTAAAAAAATTTAAATTTTTTTTGTTTTAAATTAATATATTTATGGTGTTTTTAAATTATTTTGATGTGCTGATATTAAAATTAATTTTTAAAAATAAAAAATATATATTATTTTAATATATTTTCAAGTAAAACATAATTTAAAAAATAACTATAATTATCCTCCCAGACATACTCTTAGCGCATGTTTAGAGTGGAAAAAAGCTATAGCAATATAAAAGATTGATCATCTGAAAGCTAAGTGGACCGCACTACATAGCTATTGAAATCCCAATCAGAACTTTGTCTATTCCATCATTAATTGGCCTCATTAGTTGGATTTTTTTAAGCATGGTGAATGCACAGGCGCAACGACAACTTTAATTTCTCCTACTCTGAATTCTAATCTCGGCACATAATGTTTGAAAACCAGACTCTGGTGCATATTCTAAGCATGCCCAGGGCAAAAAAATGCCTTGGCCAGAAAGAATTGCGCATGAGAATGAGAAGAACAGTTAAAGCGGATGCAATCAAGATGACATCGATAATCCAGAAAGTAATGCACGAGCATAGAAATTTAGATTCTAATAAATATGCTGTTTGTAATAGCATGTTAACAGAAAATAATACCATATTAATCTGTTCTGGGAGCGTTTACCTTCTACAGTGGAATGTTGATGAAGAGGAAAAAACTTTTTCGGTCCTGAGAAGCGATAGCAGAAATATCTCTAAATCAATATATCTATGGCTTGATAGGTCGAAGAATTATCCTTCCCCGTCGCTCGTTTGAAATTGAAATACTCGAAAAACAATCATAAAACATGTGATCACGAGGTATCCAAAAGTGTGGTTATGGTTGCTTTTAAAAATATTTTTTACTTGGAAATGCATTAAAATAATATTTTTTTATTTTTAAAAATTTTTTTTATATCACCGTATCAAAATAATTTAAAAATATTAATTTGAAGCTAATAAAAAAATTTTAAATTTTTTAAGAATATTTTTAAAATAGAAAAATATATAATAAATGAATAGAAGAAGGTAAATGCAAGCTAAAACAGCTGATGACAGAAAAATACTCGCATGCAACTTGGTGTTTTCTCTGCCAAACAAAGGCAAGTGGACGTTAGTATCATTGCTGCTGTCAGATACCTACTTGGGATTCTCGAGTAGAAGAGCCCGTGAAGACCATCAAACACCTAGACAGGAATTCGCAGCAAAGCCATGAATTTCTCACACACGCAAGAGGTTTGGTACTCAAGATTTTTATGGGTCCCGCTAGGAAAGATACCCTAACACAAAGGCCTCATGATCAACTGATGAGATGATCTAGGCCATTCATTTGTAACTTCCTCTTTTCAATAGTCAATTTTTGAAATTTCACCGTAAAATCCCAGTTCTCAACCAGCCGGTAAAAAACACAAAAAGATCTCAAGGTCAGAAAAGGCTTGCTGAACAATAAATTGGGGACGTGAGTATTTGCCAAAACTTCTTTAAAGAATTGTCACTTGTGATATGAGCTAATTATCAGGTGGGACATAAAAGGAGTTTTTTTTTTTTGTTTTTAGCACTTTAAATTTTTTTTTTTGATAAAATAACACACCACAACAAAATATTTCAAAAAATAACATAAGTTAGAGAATTATAAATGATATTTGCCACTCGATACAGGACTCTTTTAAATTCTAAAAATAAATTGACACAACGTACAATAAAAAGAGAAGAGAAAAAAAAAACAAGAAAAGAAAGAAAATGACACTACAGACACACCAAAACTCTGATGATGACACAATTAGTGTCGTTGAAAAAATATCGAGTAATTCAAATGGATTGAGGCTTATTTGCCTTTGAACGGCTCCTGGAGCACACTATGGTCACCGTTAATGATATTCCTTGATGTTATTGGATTTATCTTATCGAAATCTTATCGAAATCTTATCTATAGTACTAGTGATATCATTATCAAAGAAAAAGGCCTAACATTTGATTCTTTAATAGCATGTTTGTAAACTTATGAATTGAATTCAATCCAGGGGTTTTAATAAAATCTCATATTTGTAACCTTAAGTGTTGAGAATTGAATTTTAAATAAAATTTAATCTTTAAAAATGTTACAAAAGTAAATAAAAGGAATTAGAGGTGAACCACTCTTATTTACAATTTCAAAAGGAGAAAATATAATATTAAAATTAATTACTTCAAAATACATATTTAACCCTTTTTTCAAGACTTTTAAAAAATAAAATGAAGGTAATAAGGGTTATATAGAAAATAAAGTAAATTAAATTTTATTTTTTAAAAATATAGGAATTCAATTTATTTATTAATTAAATTTAAATTAAATACTATAATTGAATTTTACTGTTGAGAATTGATTTCAAATACCTTCTAAATTATCGGGTAGACTATCAATTTTAAGAACAATATTGTCTTATCAATCGAGATAGAACAACCATATATTAGCATGATTGTCAATTTGACAAACGTAGGTAAATTTTTCTAATTATTTTCACCGTACCTGTTTGGCTTTATTTGCTTTGCACATTCCCTTTAGGCAGACTTTCATGTATCATGAACATTTGTATCATATTTATTTAGTACTTTTGGTTTCTAGCGTAGGAAAAAAAAAATATCTCATCACAAAAAATATTTTGAAAAATAATATAATTTAGAGATTACAAATTACATCTGTGATTCATGAGTTGTAATTATCATATGTGACTTTATCAAAATATAAAATTGTTGGATACTTGATTCAATAAAAAGAAAGTAAAGAGAGAGAAAAGAAAAAAAAAGAAAAAGACTATTAAGGCATACCGAAATTTTGATAATGACACCACCAGTATTGTAGGAAAGTCACTAACAATAACCAGTGTGGGTCACATGAGCAGTCTAAAAATAAGTGAACTCCGACACCTTTGAACTGCTTGTGTGGTTAACTTCGTTTATCTTTTATGACTTATTTTGGTGTCATTAGATTCGTCTCGTCGAGATCTTTCTAACAATACTAGTGGTGTCATCATTGAAGTTTTGGTGTGTCTTTTATATCTTTTTTTTCGTTGTTCTATCTCTCTCCTTATAATATGTGAAGAGAGAGAAGAGAAAAAAAAGACTTAAGAGACACACCGAAAACTCCAATGATAATATCACTGGTATTGTTGGAAAGATCTTAACGAGACGAATCCAACGACATCAAACAAGGTTACAAATGATGAACGAAGTGGGCTACACGAGTCGTCCAAAGGTATTGGAGCTCACTTACCTTTGGACAGCTCGTGTGCTCCACTCTGGTCATCATTGGTGACTTTTTTTGGTGTCGTTGAATTCGTCTTGTCGGAATCTTTTCAACAATAATGATGGTGTCATTATCGTAGTTTCAGTATGACTTTTTTTTCTTTTTTTTCCTCTCTATTAAATTACATGTTTAACAATTTTATAATTTAAAAGAGTCAAAGTTCATATTTATAATTCACGAATCACAAATATCATTTAAGACTCTCTAAATTGTTCTATTTTTCTAGATAATTTTTATAATGTTTTATTTTATAATATATTTTTTTAATGCGCCAGAAACCAAAAAGACTCACGTTTTTTCGAAGAAATTCTGATTTCTTCCGTTTCATGCATTTATGGAAATAATCTGGAAAGCTGCAGCAGAGCGCTTTTTAACAGTCAAGTCTGGAAACATAAAAGCCAGAGCATCCACGGAGCAACTTTTAAGAAATTTAGAGATTTTTTTTAGTAGCACAGTAATAAATAAAATATTGAAAAACAGTACAGTTGAAAAGGTAATTGAAAAAAATAATACAGTTTATAAAATCATACATAACATATTAAAAAATTATTAAAAAAACTATTTTAATTTTTAAATTTAAAAAATATTATCTATTATCTTTATCCCAACTGTGATAAAGATATTATTAATTTATTTTTAAAAGATAATATTTTAAAATATAAATTTCTAATTATCTTATATAATATATAATATTTACAATTTTTAAATTCATAGGTTTTAACATTAATTATAAAAATAATTTATTATTAATAAATATTTTTTTCATTAAAAAGATAAATGCATGTAATTTTTTGAAAGGAAAAAAATCACAGCAAATTAGTTAATCAAATCACGTGTGTCTATTTTTTTATGAAAAAATATTTATTAATAATAAACATTTTTTCATAATTTACAAATAAAATCTTAAAACCTGTAAATATTATGTATTATCTTTATAATTGAGAATTTATATTTTAAAATATTAACTTTATCTGATAATGATAATAAATAATATTTATTTATTTTTTAAATTTAAAATAGCTTTAAAAAAATTCAATATTTTTAAAGGATTCACAGATATTATTTGCAATTATATGACTTTTTAAACTATATTATTTCTATTATTCTATTTTTTTTTAAATAACCCTCATAAACTTCTTAATCAATGGATCAATGTTGGACTTGGATGGATCGCAGGGAAATCTTTGGTGTAATCTAAATGACTAGCAACTACAAGCAGAAATGGACTCCTGGTTGACCTGATACTACTCACTTTCTTTTTTCTATTTTTGATATTTGCAAGCACGCCAAACAACGCCAAATCTCTGCCAAGTAACGCCAACTCTCCACCTAACATACGGAATCGTGACTAGTCATTTTGTCTTTCCAATCCTAATTTTTTTTTACATTTTTTTAAATTTTTTTAATATATTAATATTAAAAAAAATTATTTCAAAATATTTTAAAAAATAGTTACTAACATGCCACGGAACAAGCTTGTTCTCTAACGGGCATGATTCAAAAGATAGTAATGTGTACGTGACACTGACTGGAAGAGGAGGAATAATGAGACACGGGATTTAAGCATTAGACAATGGACATAATGCGATATGGTACAATTAATATTCTTTCAAGTGTCTACAGAATACATGAACGTCCAGAACTCCATCTACAAGATATTTTTGTTATTTTAATTATTTTTGGATTTTAATATCTTTTTCTACTTGTATTTAGATTTTTTTTTGGGTTAGGTGTATTTTAATAACATTAATTTCATTATCGTTAAATGTTGGATAAATTTTCAATTGTGGACCTCTCTTACTATACTACGAGGAAACTATGAAACCAAGTTTTTATTTGACATTGCAGTTCAATTGAGTTTACCAGACTTTTAAACAGGTTAAGATATATCTGTAAAAAAGAGGAGAAGAAGAAGAAGAAGAAGAAGGAAGATTTGTTGTTGGATCACAAAACCATCAACGATAAGGCTTACTTGGAAAGTAATATTGTTTGTCAATTTTGGAGACTAGATCACAGGCATGTGATGTGTGTGCGTGCGTGCGCGCATAATAGAATAGAATAGCCAAACAAATGTGACTTTCAAACTTCACTTTCCGTTATTGGTGCTCAGTTTTCACAGCCATGAACATGGATGGCATCATTTGGAAATTGAAAAAATCAACCAGGCAAATAATTAAGCCGTCAGCACTGATAGACTACGCCTAGAAGGACTCAACATGCGCTAAATATGTTTGTATTTATCGTGTTGTGCACATACGTAGACGACAAACTAAAAGGTATATGTAAGATTGGAATATATCATGCGTATTTGATTGAATCTGTAGTCTGATTAACATTGAAGATTTTCGATCATGAAATTAATTAAAGCAGCCAAACACATAAGGAAAAAAATAAAGCTAAGTTTCCAAAATCCAAGAAGAAAGACAAATAATTAAATATTTAATTGAAGATTGAGAGGAAGCCGAACCAGGATATGCGTACATGAACGACGATGATCAGCTGCTTCGATGGAGCTCTGAGTTCATCGAAGATTCCTTTGATATATAATGGCTGCTTGCAAATTGAGAGTGAGAGATTTTGTTGGAGAAAGAGATTGATAGGAATAAAGTGGTAAAAGAAAGATTTATATACGAGGAGACATGATTCCGTCAGGGTGGGATTTTTTTTTTCTTTGGCGGGCGAGAGAGAGAGAGAGAGAGAGAGAGAGAGAGAGAGAGAGGCTTTTGTCCACTGGTTTGGAGGGAATCTATTCTTTTTTTTATCTGTTTTGAATTTACTTTACCGCTAATTTTTTTTGTTATTATTTTTTTTCTTGAAAGTACTTTAAGGATTCCTGCTTTTTCATTCCTTCTCTGCATGTTTGTTTAAAAAAAAATAATTTTTTTTTTAAATTAAATTTTTTATTGTTTTAATATACCGTTGTTAAAAATAATATTTTTTAAAAATAATATATATTATTTTAATATATTTTCAAATAAAAAATACTATTAAAAACAATTATTACTACCATCTTAATCACTGTTAAAAGCCATTCTTGGCCCCTCACGTTACTTTCATATCATTTCTTCATGAATTTGTGTGCCTTTCTTGTTGGGTCCAAAGATAGTCGCAGTCTAGCCCATATATTTTTCAATATAAAAGGAAGAATGTTAAGATGAGTTAAGTGTCCTTAAAAATGTAAAAAATTAATAATATAAGATTCACGTTATTAACTCAATTAAATTTAATAATTTTTTAATTTAAATAATACTAATAAAAAA
>Ga0325401_1003871_pt1 | contig 13895 bp, 10 predicted proteins | sample PopdelMetagenome_FD_205666 | JGI IMG/M metagenome (GOLD analysis project Ga0325401, IMG submission 205666) | Populus deltoides microbial communities from Bellville, Georgia, United States - Xylem-PdKOR-R2 | ecosystem: Host-associated > Plants > Phyllosphere > Stem > Wood/Secondary xylem | place...
GCCGGGGCCCTGGCGGGGGATCCAAGGGGCGAGGAGCCCCTTGGGGCCACTCGCGCCGCACGGGATCACTCCGGCACCACCTCGCGCACTGTCCAGCCGCCGCCCGCCTCGCCCTCGTCCAGCCGCGCGTGCAGCGCCGCGAGGATCGCGCCGGCCTCCTCGCGGAAGCCGAAGGGCGGGTTCGCCACTGCCAGGCCGCACCCGTTCAGCCGCGCCGGGTCGGTCGGCTCGCGCAGCCACAGCTCGCACGCGATCACGTCGCGCGTGCCGGACGCCGCCAGCGCGTCGAGGAAGGCGCGCGCCGGCGCGCGGTGCTTGATCGGGTACCACGCCGCCTGCACCGCGCCCCGGAAGCGGCGGGAGAGGGCCGCCATCGCGTCGGCCAGGCGCGCGAACTCGCCCTCGGCCTCGAAGGGCGGGTCCATCAGGACGAGGCCGCGGCGCTCGGGGAAGGGCGTCAGCGCGCCGATCGCCTCCCAGGCGTCGCGGCGGTGGACGGCGACCCGCGCGTCGCGGCGGAAGGCCGCGCGCAGCGCCGCGTGGTCCTCCGGGTGCAGCTCGCACAGCGCGAGGCGGTCGGCGGGGCGCAGCATCGCCCGCACCAGGGCGGGGCTGCCGGGGTAGGTCCCGCGCGGGAAGCCGCGCACGAGGGACAGCCAGGGCAGCAGCGGGCCGTCCTCCACCGTCTCCAGCCGCCCGATCCCGTCGCGCCACTCGCCCGTGCGGCGCGCCTCGCTCGATCGCAGGTCGTAGAGGCCGATCCCGGCGTGGGTGTCGAGCACGCGGAAGGGCGCGGGCTTCCGCCCCAGCGCCGCGACGATCGCGTGGATCAGCGCGTGCTTGGCGCAGTCGGCGAAGTTCCCGGCGTGGAAGGCGTGGCGGTAGTTCATCGGGGGGCGAGCGTGTCGCGCCGGGGCGCGCGGGGCGCAAGTCGCGCCGGGGCGCGCGGGGCGCAAGTCGCGCCGGGGCGCGCGGGGCGCAAGTCGCGCGGGGCGCAAGTCGCGCCGGGGCGGCCGCGTCCGGGCCTAGCGGTCGAGCACGAGCAGCGCCGCCAGGATCAGGAACGGCACCGCGGCGACGATCGAGAGCCCCGTCCGGACCTCGGGCCCGTAGGTGCCGCGGCCGACGCGGTGGGTCAGCACCCCTCCGAGCGCGGCGCCGGCCACGCACCCGATCGCCATCGCGGTGCTCAGCCGATCGAAGGCGGCGCCGAGGGACCTCGCGGAGGACAGCGCCGCGTCGAGGCCCTCGTGGACCGCGACCGTGATCGCGGCGGCGCACAGCGCCATGGTGGCCAGCCGCGCCGCGACCGACAGGAACAGCCAGGCGACGTCGCGGAGCCTCCCGCCCCCACCTGGTCCGGCGCTCACGCGGCCCCCGTCATCTCGTCCAGCGGCCAGCGCGGGCGCGGCGCGTGGTCCCACGGGTCGGTCAGCCCGGCCCGCAGGCGCTCGATCCCCGCCCAGGCCACCATCACCGCGTTGTCCGTGCACAGGCGGACCGGCGGCGCCACCAGGGGCAGCCCGGCGTCCTCCGCGGCCCCCGCCAACGCGGTCCGCACCGCGGCGTTGGCCGCCACCCCGCCCGAGACGACCAGCGCCGTCGCCCCCGGCATCATCCCCAGCGCGTGCCGCGCCCGGTCGGCCACCACCGCCGCCACCGAGGCCTGGAACGCCGCCGCCACATCCTCCGGCGCCGCCGTGCCGCGCGCCACCGGACCGGCCACCGCCTGGGCCACCGCCGTCTTGAGGCCGGAGAAGGAGAAGTCGCACCCCGCGCGCCCGAGCAGCGGCCGCGGCAGCGCCACGCGGGCCGCGTCGCCGGCGGCCGCCAGCCGCTCCAGGTGCGGCCCGCCCGGCCAGGGCAGGCCGAGCAGCTTGGCCGCCTTGTCGAAGGCCTCCCCCACCGCGTCGTCGAGCGTGGTGCCGAGCCGGCGGTAGCGGCCCAGCCCCTCCACCGCCACGCACTGGCAGTGCCCGCCGGACAGCAGCAGCAGCAGGTAGGGGAAGGCCACGCCGCCCGGCACCAGGCCTGGTAGGCGAGGGGTGAGGGCGTGCGCCTCCAGGTGGTTCACCGCCACGAAGGGGAGCCCCCTGGCCAGCGCGATCCCCTTGCCGAAGGAGGCGCCCACGATCAGCCCGCCGATCAGCCCGGGCCCGGAGGTCGCGGCCACCCCGCCGAGATCCCCCGTCGCCAGCCCGGCGCGGGCCATCGCCCCCTCCACCAGGGCCGGCAGGTGGGTCAGGTGGGCGCGCGCCGCCAGCTCCGGCACCACGCCGCCGAAGCGCGCGTGGTCCTCCACCTGGCTGAGCACCGCTTCGGCCAGCACCGTCCCGTCCGGCGCCAGCACGGCGGCGGCCGTCTCGTCGCAGCTGCTCTCGATCCCCAGGACCGGACCGGAAAGCCCCATCGCGCCGCGTCCCCCCGCTGTCGCGGCGCGGCTATAGAGCATCCGGCCGCCCCGGGCTCCCCCCGCGCGGCGCGGGACCGGCCCCGCTTGCCCGCCCCGCCCCGCCGCGCCGAATATCGCCGCCCGCCCCGGCAGAGGGCGCGGAGGAGACCGCCGCCATGCCCCGCCGCCGAGCCATCCTCACCCTGGCGGCCGGCCTGCCCGCCGCGCGCCCGATCGCCGCCCGTGCCGCGCCCGTCCCCTGGCCCACGCGCCCGCTCCGGATGATCGTGGCCTTCGCGCCCGGCGGCTTCACCGACATCGCCGCCCGCCTCCTCGCCGAGCGCCTCGCCGCCGCGCTCGGCCAGCCGGTCGCGGTGGACAACCGCGCCGGGGCCGCCGGCATCATCGGCACGGAGGCCGCCGCCCGCGCCGCGCCGGACGGCCACACGCTGCTCATGGGCACGATCTCCACCCACGCCATGAACCCCGGCCTGTACCGGACCCTGCCCTACGACCCGGTGGCGGACTTCGCCCCCGCCGCCGGCGTCGCGACCGCCCCCAACCTCCTCGTCGCCCACCCCTCCCTCGGCCTCCGCGACGTCGCCGCCCTTCTCGCCCGCGCCCGCGAGAGGCCCGGCGCGCTCACCTACGCCTCCGGCGGCAACGGCACCTCCAGCCACCTGGCGGGGGAGCTGTTCAAGTCGCTCGCGGGCGTGGACCTCCTGCACGTGCCCTTCCGCAGCACCGCCCCGGCCGCCTCCGCCCTCGTCGCGGGACAGGTGGACCTCATGTTCGACACGCTCCCCTCCGCGCTGCCCCACGCGCGGGAGGGCCGCCTCGTGGCCCTCGGCGTCACCTCCGCCGCGCGCTTCGGGGCGGTGCCGGACATCCCCGCGGTGGCCGAGACCGTCCCGGGCTTCGGGATGGGCGTCTGGACCGCCCTCTTCGTGCCGGCCGGCACGCCCCGCCCGGTGATCGAGACCCTCGCCGCCGCGACCCGCGACGCCCTGCCGCGACTGGGGGACCGCTTCGCAGAACTCGGCATGGAACCCCTGCCGGCGGGGCCGGACGAACTTCTGGCGTACCTGCGCGGGGAGATCGCGAAGTGGACCGGGGTGATCCGGGGGGCGCGCATCAGCGCCGATTGAGGGGGGGCCGATCCTGCCACGGCCCTCCGTGGCCAGGGGGAGGAAGAAGGAATTCTTCCTCCCCCTGGAACCCCCTCCATCATCTTCTTCTGTTTAGTTTTAGGGTCTGGCTGATCTGGCCCACGCCTCGGGTCGTGGACCCGAGGCGCCCGGAGAGGTCAGGACGGGTGCGATAGGGCCGGGAGATACCTTGTTCCATCGCATCCGCGGTAGCCTCATGGGGGTCCAGGGGCCTCAAGGCTCCTGGCGGGTGAGGTCCGGAGAGGGCAGGGCCCTCTTCGGTCCCGAAAGCGAAGGGAGAGGACCACCCAGCACGGCGTGACCCATGACGGCCGGAGATGCCGCCGGCCTCACTCCCCCAGTGCCGCGCCGGAGGCGAGGGGCGCCAGGGGGAGGCAGGCGGCCAGGAAGGCGCCGAGGAGGAGGAGGAAGGGGCGCGCCTCGGTGCCGGCGGCGGCGGCCTCGATGGCGCCGGCGGCGAAGATGACGACGGGGACGGCGAGCGGCAGCACCAGGAGCGGCAGGAGAAGGGCGCCGCGCCGGGCGCCGAGGGTGAGGCAGGCGCCGAGCGTGCCGAGGAGGGAGAGGGTGCCGGAGACGAGGGCGAGGGCGAGGAGGGCGGTGGGCAGGGCCGTCGGCGGCAGGGCGAGGAGCGCCGCGGCGACCGGCGTCGCGGCCAGGAGCGGGATCCCGGTGAGCGTCCAGTGCGCCGCGGCCTTGGCGGCGGCGATCCCCGCGGGCGGCAGGCCGGAGGCGAGGAGGAGGTCGAGCGAGCCGTCCTCGGCGTCCGCGGCCAGGAGGCGGTCCAGCGGGAGAAGGGCGGCCAGCAGGGCGGCGGTGACGAGGGCGCCGGGGGCGAGGCGGGCGAGGGCGTCCGGCGAGGGGCCGACGCCGAAGGGGAAGAGGGCGCAGACGATGACGAAGAAGAGGACGGCCGCGAGCGCGTCGGCGGGGTGGCGGAGGGCGAGGCGGAGCTCGCGCAGGTAGAGCGCGGTCGCGGCCGGGATCACAGGCGGTGCTCGCGCGCGCCCGGCAGGGGCAGCGGCAGGTGGGTGGCGGCGAGGACGATGCCGCCCGCCGCGCGGTGGGCGGCGAGGAGCGCGCCGAGGCGGCTGACGGAGGCGGCGTCGAGGCCGAGGGAGGGCTCGTCGAGGAGCCAGAGGGGGGCGCCGCCGAGCGTCAGCCGGGCGATCGCCAGGCGGCGGCGCTGGCCGGCGGAGAGGGTGCGGCAGGGCAGGTCCGCCAGCGGCGCGAGGCCGAGGGCGTCGAGGGCCGCGCCCGGGCTGCCGCCGCGGAGGCCGGACCAGAAGAGAAGGTCCTCGCGCGGGGTCAGGGACGGCTTGACGGCGTCGAGGTGACCCAGGAGGCGGGTGCGCGCGCCGTGGGCGGCGGGGTCGTCGGCCACGTCCTCCCCCTCCCACAGGACGCGCCCTGCGGCGGGGCGGAGGAGGCCGGCCAGCGCCCGCAGCAGGGTCGACTTGCCGGCGCCGTTGCGCCCGAGGAGGAGCACGGCGTCTCCCGGGGCGGCGGTCAGCGAGAGGCCCGCGAGGACGGTGCGCCCGCCGCGCCGGACGGCCAGGTCATGCGCCGCCAGCACCCCCGCCTGCCCCCCTCGCCCCTGGACCGGGAACCGCCGCCATGCTTCAAGCGGCGTTGATTTACAAGCACGTTCGGGAAATTGCGACGCATGAGCAAGATCGGCCAGGACACCCTCAAGACCAAGCGCAGCCTCCAGGTCGGCGGGAAGACCTACCATTACTTCTCCATCCCCGAAGCCGGGCGCGCGCTGGGGGCCGATCTCTCCCGCCTGCCGAACTCGCTCAAGGTGCTTCTCGAGAACATCCTGCGCTTCGAGAATGGCCGCTCCTACAAGGTCGACGACGCCAAGGCGGTCGCCGGCTGGCTGGAGAATGGGCAGTCCGACAAGGAGGTGCCCTTCCGCCCGGCGCGAATCCTGATGCAGGACTTCACCGGCGTGCCGGCGGTGGTCGACCTGGCCGCCATGCGCGACGGCATGCTCAAGCTCGGCGGCGACCCGCAGAAGGTGAACCCGCTGGTTCCCGTCGACCTCGTGATCGACCACTCGGTGATGGTGGACGTCTCCGGCACGGCGGACAGCCTGCAGCAGAACGTGGCCCTCGAGTACGAGCGCAACGGGGAGCGCTACGAGTTCCTTCGCTGGGGCTCGTCCGCCTTCAACAACTTCCGCGTCGTGCCGCCGGGCACCGGCATCTGCCACCAGGTGAACCTCGAGTACCTGGCGCAGGTGGTCTGGACCGACACGGACGCGGGCGAGACCTACGCCTACCCCGACAGCTGCTACGGCACGGACAGCCACACGACGATGGTCAACGGCCTCGGCGTGCTCGGCTGGGGCGTCGGCGGGATCGAGGCGGAGGCGGCGATGCTCGGCCAGCCGATCGCCATGCTCATCCCCGACGTGATCGGCTTCAAGCTGACCGGCAAGCTGCGCGAGGGCGTGACCGCCACCGACCTCGTGCTGAACGTCACGCAGATGCTTCGCAAGAAGGGCGTGGTCGGCAAGTTCGTCGAGTTCTACGGCCAGGGCCTCTCCTCCCTGCCGCTGGCCGACCGGGCGACGATCGGCAACATGGCGCCCGAGTACGGCGCGACCTGCGGCTTCTTCCCCGTCGACGAGACGACGCTCGACTACCTGCGCCTCTCGGGCCGGGACGAGCACCGCATCGACCTCGCCCGCGAGTTCTGCAAGGCCCAGGGCATGTGGCGCGACGACAGCACGCCCGACCCGGTCTTCACCGACAGCCTCGAGCTCGACCTCTCGACCGTGCTGCCCGCGATGGCCGGGCCGAAGCGGCCGCAGGACCGCGTGCTGCTGACCGACATCGCGACCTCCTTCGCGACGGAGCTGCCGAACCTCGCCGTCGCCGGCGCGCCGCCGGCCGATGCCCGCATCCCGGTCTCGGGCGCGGGCTACGACCTCGGGCACGGGGACGTGGTGATCGCGGCGATCACCTCCTGCACCAACACCTCCAACCCCTACGTCCTCGTCGCCGCCGGGCTGGTGGCGAAGAAGGCGCGGGCGCTCGGCCTCGCGCCGAAGCCCTGGGTGAAGACCTCGCTCGCCCCGGGGTCGCAGGTGGTCACCGACTACCTGAACGCGTCGGGCCTGCAGGAGGAGCTCGACGCCATGGGCTTCCAGACCGTCGGCTACGGCTGCACCACCTGCATCGGCAACTCCGGCCCGCTGGCCGACCCGATCGTCGACGCGGTGGAGGACCACAAGCTCGTCGTCGCCTCCGTGCTGTCCGGCAACCGCAACTTCGAGGGGCGCGTGCACCCGAACGTGCGGGCGAACTACCTCGCCTCCCCGCCGCTGGTGGTCGCCTACGCCCTGGCCGGCAACATCACGAAGGACATCACCACCGAGCCGCTCGGCACCGGCAGCAACGGCCAGCCCGTCTACCTGAAGGATGTCTGGCCGGCGCAGGAGGAGATCAACCGCGTCGTGCACGAGGTGCTGACGCGCCAGATGTTCCGCTCGCGCTACGCCGACGTCTTCAAGGGCGACAGCAACTGGCAGGGCATCACGGTCGAGGCGGACAGCGACACCTACCGCTGGAACTCCGGCTCCACCTACGTGCAGAACCCGCCCTACTTCGAGGGGATCTCGCCCGAGCCCGAGCCGATCGCCTCCGTCCACGGGGCGCGCGTGCTGGCCGAGCTGGCCGACAGCATCACCACCGACCACATCTCCCCGGCCGGCTCCATCAAGAAGGCCTCGCCCGCCGGCGAGTACCTGCTGGAGCACCAGGTGCGGCAGGCCGACTTCAACTCCTACGGCGCCCGCCGCGGCAACCACCAGGTCATGATGCGGGGCACCTTCGCCAACATCCGCATCAAGAACGAGCTCGTCCCCGGCATCGAGGGCGGCATCACCAAGCACCACCCGTCCGAGGAGGTGATGCCGATCTACGACGCGGCCATGCGCTACAAGGCCGAGGGCGTGCCGCTGGTGATCTTCGGCGGCAAGGAGTACGGCACGGGCTCGTCGCGCGACTGGGCGGCGAAGGGCACCGCGCTGCTCGGGGTCAAGGCGGTGATCGCCGAGAGCTTCGAGCGCATCCACCGCTCCAACCTCGTCGGGATGGGCGTGCTGCCGCTCGTGTTCAAGCCGGGCGAGGACCGCAAGTCGCTCGGCATCACCGGCAACGAGACGATCGACATCCTCGGCCTGGAGGACCTCCGCGCCCGGATGCTGCTCGACATCGTCATCCACCGCCCGGACGGCACGGAGACGCGGACCCAGGTGCAGTGCCGCGTCGATACGGCCGACGAGGTCGAGTACTACAAGCAGGGCGGCATCCTGCACTACGTGCTGCGCTCCATGGCGGGGGTGCAGGTCGCGGCCTGACCCCGGGACCGCCGGGCGACCACGGGGGGGCGCGGGCCGAGAGGTCCGCGCCCCCTTCGCGCATCCGCCGCAACCCGCCCTCTCCCCCCCGCGTTCGCCCGCCGCACCCGAACCTCCGGATGGTCGGCGATCCATGACGCGCGCCGTGCTGCTGATGAACACGCGGTCCGGCACCCTCGCCGGGCGGCCGGAACTGGCGGGGCTCGTGGTCGGGACCCTGCGCTCGGCCGGCTTCGACCTCACCGTGATCGGCGACGAGGCCGGGCCCGGGCTGATCGAGCGCCTGGAGGCCGCCATCGCCCACGACGCGCCCGTGGTCATCGTCGGCGGCGGGGACGGCACCATCCGCTCCGTCGTGGCGCGCCTGTCGGACGCCGGCCGCATCCTCGGCGTCCTGCCGCTCGGCACGCTCAACCTGCTCGCCCGCGACCTCGGCATGCCGCTCGACCCCGTGGAGGCCGCCCAGGCCCTCGGCCGCGCCGTGGCGCGCGAGATCGACGTCGGCGAGGTGAACGGCGAGGTCTTCCTCTGCCAGTCCGTCATCGGCGTGCCGAACGCCATCAACCGCCACCGCGAGCGCCACCGGGGGGAGCGGAGCTGGCGGTCCCTGCTGCGGATCCTCGTCGGGGCCTGGCGGGCGCTGATGCGCCACCGCCCGCACCGGCTGATGGTGAACGCCCCGGGCTGGGAGAAGCCGTGGCGCCTCTGGACCCGCGCGCTGTCCGTCGTGAACAACGGCTACGAGGAGGGGACGGGGCTGATGTTCCACCGCTCCCGCCTCGATAGCGGGCTTCTCTACCTCTACGTCACGCGCGGCTTCTCCGTCGGCTGGTCGGCGCGGATGCTGCTGTCGATGGCGCTCGGCAGCTGGAAGCGCTCCCCCGACATCCACATCCTGACGGGGCCGGCCTTCGTCATCCGCTCCCGCCGCCGGCGCCTGCGGGTGATGAACGACGGCGAGCCGCTCATCCTGCCGACCCCGCTGCAATACGCGCTGCGCCCGCGCGCGCTGCGCGTCCTCGCGCCCGAACCCGTCCCGGATCCGGCGGCCATCCCCGCACGATGAGGGTGATCGACCACATCTCCGACCTGCACTTCGACCGGATCGACGCCCGCGCCGCGGATGCCCTGATCGAGCGCCTGAACGCCGACCCGGCCCACCTCGTCGCCGTCTCGGGCGATCTGACGATGCGGGCCCGCCGGCGCGAGTTCCGCGCCGCGCGCGACTTCCTCGCCCGCCTCAGAGCCCCCTGGATCGCGGTGCCGGGCAACCACGACATCACGGCCTACTACCCCTGGGAACGCTTCCTCGACCCCTTCGGGCGCTGGGAGGCGATGGTCGCCCCCGACACCGAACCCGTCTTCCAGGACGAGGAGATCCAGGTCGTCGGCCTCAACACCGTCTCCCGCGGCGGCCTCCACCTGAGTTGGGAGAACGGCAAGGTGCCGCGCGCCGGCCTGCTGCGCGCGCTGCGCCGCCTGCGCCGCCTGCCCGAAGGCCCCTTCCGCATCGTCGTCGCCCACCACCCCTTCCTGGCGCCGCCGGAGGACCCCGGAACCCCCGTCGTGCGCCGCGGGGAACGGGCGCTGCGCGACCTGGCGTGCGGCGGGGTGCGCCTCGTCCTCTCGGGACACCTCCACGTCGGCTACGCCGGCACGCACGACATCCGGGCGGAGGAGGGCGACCGCCTGACCGTGTTGCAGGCCGGATCGGCCATCTCCACCCGGCTGCGCGGGGAGGCGAACGCCTACAACCGCGTGGTGGTGGAGGACGGACGGGCGCGATGGACATCGCACCACTGGGATGGGGAGGCGTGGCGGTAGGATTCGGTCCTGACCTTTCGAAGGCCCTCCGTGGCCAGGGGGAGGAAGAAGGAATTCTTCCTCCCCCTGGAACCCCCTCCATCATCTTCTTCTGGATAGTTTTAGGTTCTGGCTCATCTGGCCCACGCCTCGGGTCCACGACCCGAGGCGCCCGGAGAGGTCAGGACGGGTGCCGATGGCGTGGAGAGACACCTTGGATCATCGCATCCACGGCAGTCTCCTGCGGGTCCAGGGGCCTCAGGCTCCTGGCGGGTGAGGTCCGGAGAGGGCAGGGCCCTCTTCGGTCCCGCAAGCGAGGAACCGGGGCCATCCCCGGCGTCACGCGGCCCCCTTACCGCCCCGCCCGCCACCCCAGCGCCACCGGCATCGCCGCCACGCACAGCGCCGCCATCGCGAGGAACGCCCCCGATCCCGCGTGCGCGTAGAGCCACCCCGAGGCGAGCATCGCGAGGGCCTGGGCCCCGGTGTTCCCGAGGGCGGCGTGGACGCTCTGCGCGGCCAGCGCCTCCCCCGGCGGCGGGTTGGCCGAGAGCCAGCGCATCGCGCCCATGTACTGCGCCCCGAAGGTGACGGCGTGGGTGGCCTGGAGGGGGATCAGGACCGGGAGGTCCGTCGTCAGCGCCAGGGCGGTCCAGCGCACCAGCCCCGCCGCGGCCGCCAGCAGCATCAGCGCGCGGGGCGAGAGGCGGCCGAGCAGGGGGCGCGCCCAGTAGAAGAGGAGGACCTCCGCCAGCACGCCCTCCGCCCAGAGCAGGCCGATCGTCTCCGGCGAGTGGCCGGCGCGGGACCAGTGGATGGCGGAGAAGCCGTAATAGGCGGCGTGGCTGCCCTGGATCAGCGCGGTGATCGCGACCAGCCGCCCGAAGCCCGGGCGGCGCAGCAGGTGGAGCGCGAAAGGCGTGCCGCGCGGTGCGGCGCGGGGCGGGGCCGCGCCCTCCCGCGGCAGGGCGAGGGCGGCGAGGGCGGCGGCGGCGTAGCAGCCGAGCAGCAGCAGGGGCATCGCCGCGTAGCCGATCCGCGCGGCCAGCCAGCCGGCCCCGACGGCCGAGAGGATGAAGGCGACCGATCCCGCCGCCCTCACCCGCCCGAAATCCGCCCCGGCCCGGCGGGTGGCGGCGAGCGTCATCGCCTCCCCCAGCGGGCCGAGGGGGGCCATGGCGGCGGCGAACAGCACCTGCACGGCCAGCACCGCCAGGAAGCTCTCCGCGGGGCTGAAGAGGGGCGCGGCGAGGGCGGAGAGCGCGGCGCAGGCGATCAGCACCCGCCGCCCGTCCCCCAGCCGGTCCGCCAGCCGCCCGAGGGCGGGCCCGACGAGGAAGCGCACGAGCGAGCCCGCGAAGAGGACCTGCGCCACCGCCTCCGGCCCCAGCCCCTTGCCGGCGAGGAAGGGCGGCAGGAACGGCATGGTGACGCCGACCCCGAGGAAGCAGGCGGCCAGGAGGGCGGCGTAGCGGGCGGGGCCGGGGGGAGGGGGTTCGGTCATGCGGGCGGGGCAAAGTTCCCCGCCCGGCGGCGCCTGCCAAGGGGAGGGGCCAAAGGGAGGGTCCGGGGAGCCGGGTACGCCGCGCTTGCCTTCGGGGGCGCGTGGCGCCACACCTCCGGGCCGATGAGTTCCTTCTCCGAACGCCAGATGTTCCCGTCGCGCGTCAAGGCGGTGCTCGGCCCGACCAACACCGGCAAGACGCACCTCGCGATCACGCGGCTGCTGGCGCATGCCAGCGGCATCATCGGCTTCCCGCTGCGCCTGCTGGCGCGGGAGAACTACGACCGCATGGTCTCGGTGAAGGGGGAGCGCAACGTCGCCCTCATCACCGGGGAGGAGAAGATCGTCCCCCCCGGGGCGCGCTGGTTCGCCTGCACGGTCGAGGCCATGCCGCTGGACCGCCAGGCCGAGTTCGTCGCGGTCGACGAGATCCAGCTCTGCGCCGACGCCGACCGGGGGCACGTCTTCACCGACCGGCTGCTGCACGCCCGCGGCCTGGTCGAGACGATGTTCCTCGGCGCCGAGACGGTGCGGCCGCTGCTCCAGCGCCTCGTGCCGCAGGCCGAGGTGGAGGGCCGGCCGCGCCTGTCCCAGCTCACCTACGCCGGCCCGTCCAAGCTGACGCGGCTGCCGCCGCGCTCGGCGGTCGTCGCCTTCTCGGCCGGCGAGGTCTACGCGATCGCGGAGGCCATCCGGCGCCGGCGCGGCGGCTGCGCGGTGGTGATGGGGCGACTGAGCCCGCGCACGCGCAACGCCCAGGTGGCGCTGTACCAGAACCGCGAGGTCGACTTCCTGGTGGCCACCGACGCCATCGGGATGGGGCTGAACATGGACGTGGACCACGTCGCCTTCGCCTCCCTCCAGAAGTTCGACGGGCACCGGCCGCGGATCCTGACCCCGCAGGAGGCGGCGCAGATCGCCGGGCGCGCCGGGCGCGGGATGCGGGACGGCACCTTCGGGGTGACGGCCGACTGCCCGCCGCTGTCCGACGAGATGGTCGAGAAGATCGAGGGCCACCACTTCGAGCCGCTGACGACCCTTGCCTGGCGCAACTCGGCGCTCGACACCGCGAGCGTCGACGCCCTGCTCGACAGCCTCGGCCAGCCGCCGCCCTTCGCCGGGCTGGCGCGCGGCAACGACGCCACCGACCACGTGACGCTGGAGGCCCTGTCGCGCGAGGCCGAGATCCGCCGCATGGCCGACAGCCGGGCGCGGGTGCGCCTGCTGTGGGAGGCCTGCCAGATCCCGGACTTCCGCAAGCTGGCCGACGAGAGCCACACCCGCTTCTGCGCCCGCGTCTTCGGGCACCTCGTCCAGGACGGCGCGCTGCCCGCCGACTGGGCGGAATCCCAGATCCGCTACCTCGACAACACCGAGGGCGACCTCGACACGCTGATGGCCCGGCTCGCGGGCATCCGCACCTGGACCTACGTCGCCGCCCGCGCCGACTGGCTGAAGGACGCACCCGCCATGCAGGAGGCCGCCCGCGCCGCCGAGGACCACGTCTCCGACGCGCTGCACGAACGCCTGACCGCCCGCTTCGTGGACCGCCGCGCGGCCCACCTGATCCGCAAGCTCGACGAGGGGGAGGACGACATCCTCTCCGCCGTCGCGCGGAACGGGGAGGTGACGGTCGAGGGCCACGCCGTCGGCAGCGTCAAGGGCTTCGCCTTCGAGGTCGCGGCCGACGCCGAGGACGAGGAGGAGCGCCGCGTCATGCTGCGCGCCGCCCGCCGGGCGCTGCGCGAGGAGATGCCGCGCCGGATCGCCGCGCTGGAGGCGGCGCCGGACGAGTCCTTCAGCCTGACGAAGTTCCAGCGCATCGCCTGGAAGAGCGAGGGCGCCGACGAGGCGCACGAGGTCGCCAAGATCAAGCCCGGCACCACGCCGGAGAAGCCGGTCATCGAGCCGATCGATTCCGAGTTCATCGACGGCGCCGGCCGCGAGCGCATCCGCGCCAAGCTCGCCGCCTGGTTCGACGCCCTCGTCGCGAAGGACTTCGCGCCCCTGATCGAGGCGGAGGGCAAGGCCGCCGAGGACGCCGAGCTGCGCGGCCACCTGTTCCGGCTGCGCGAGTTCCTCGGCCTGCTGCCCGGCGGGACGGAGCGCGAGATCACCCCCGAGATCCGGGCCAAGCTGAAGGCGATCGGCGTGCGCGCCGGCCGCTTCGCCCTCTACATCCCCGAGATGCTGAAGCCGCGCCCCATGAAGCTGCGAGCCCAGCTCTGGGCGCTGAAGGCGAACCAGGCGGTGCCGGAGCTGCCCGGCGGCGGCCTCGTCTCCATCACGCCCCCGCGCGACTGGCCGCGCGGCTTCGGCGCCACCATGGGCTGGGTGCAGGCCGGGCCCGCGATGGTGCGGCTGGACGTGGCGGAGCGCATCGCCGGCGAGCTGGGCCACCTGACGCGCCGGGCGGCGGCGGCCCTGCCGGTCGACGTCGCCAGCCGCCTCGGCGCCAAGGCGGACACCCTGCCATCGGTGCTGACCGCGCTCGGCTTCCGGCTGGTGACGCCGGAGCCGCTGGCGGAGGACGCCTTCGGCCCGCCCGCGCCGCAGCTCGTCGCCGCCCGGCGGGAGGACCACCACCGCGGCCGCGGCGGGGAGCGCCGCGAGCGCGGCCCCCGCCCCGACCGCGCCCCGCGACGCGAGGGCGCG
>Ga0325401_1003873_pt1 | contig 13893 bp, 8 predicted proteins | sample PopdelMetagenome_FD_205666 | JGI IMG/M metagenome (GOLD analysis project Ga0325401, IMG submission 205666) | Populus deltoides microbial communities from Bellville, Georgia, United States - Xylem-PdKOR-R2 | ecosystem: Host-associated > Plants > Phyllosphere > Stem > Wood/Secondary xylem | place...
TAGATAATTTTAGAGCTCTACATCATCATCATGCTTTAAAATTTTCCTACAAATGGAGGAAGCAAAAAAATCAAGAAAGAAATATAACATCAAGAATCCTGCGAATTCTCCATATCTGGTCATTATATTTTACCCAAGCATGATAATATTATTAACTTTTATTATCCGTATTTATCCACAGCATTATCAAACATGATTAACTCTTCCTTTGCCAGAAATTAACTGAAGGGAAGTTGTAGGATTCGATCCTGTTTATTTGAAGAAAGCTACACTGCACGGCTTGGTTCTAAGGGAAGCGATTACTGCAAAATCACTGGAAATGTGACCCCAAAGCAAGAATCTTCTAGTTCTGGACATATATTTACCAGTAAATCAAGGATATTGCAGGTGAATCCCCTCCTGAGTACACAAACACATGATTACTAAGCACAGGAAACGAGTTAAAAGGTGTTGATGATGGAAAAATGAAATATTGTCTGAATTATGATATAAATAACAGCGAGAGAGTTTTGTATATTGATAGGTAGAAGATGATACTGAAAGGCTAATAAAAATTGAAAGTTCTGAGCAATTAAACAATAATTTGTCATAATAAGACAGACAGGGATATACCATAAATATATATTTTTATAGATAAGTAGACATGGTAAAGCTCAAAAAGAGATATGGTTGTGCTGGATCAACATAGTGATAATAAAAAACCTATAACTTAATTTGGATTCGATCGTTTAAATCAAATTCTAATTTTTCTAGAAGATTTACAAAGCTCATTTTTATAGGAGGGCCACGAAGATCTCTTTGAGCCAAATTTGTTATTTTTACTTGATTTTTCTGGTTAATTTTGGATTTTCTTTTCCTTTTCATTTTGTTTAGGGATTTTGATTGTATTACCTTATCAAGATTGGTTTATGATATATTTAAGTAATTATAAGCCTTTTAAAGCGACAGGTCGCATTAGACTTTTATTTGAGAGTGAGACTACTAATTTACGACCCATTTTGTTTATAAGATGATGGTAATTTGACATTAACTAATGATGTTAAGAAATAAAGGAAAAATGAATTTAAATATAAAATGTACGTGATGGTGTCATTTAAAACAAAGTCTGAGAGAAAAGCTTCCCACATAGCTTGTAAATCCCCGAATAAATATAGGATCGTAGAAAAAGAAAAAAAAAGACCTTGATGAGTAATGGAGACTCAATATGAAAAGAAATGAATAAATAGTAAAAATAATAACAAATACAATGTGTAAGGAAGAGAATGATCTCCATATATAAATTTAAAGATATGGTGGAAGTCAAAATAAGGGTTACAAATTTTGGATTAAAATTTGTAATGTTAGCAAAAACGAAGAAGAGTCTTAACGGATAAAAGGATTATTTTTTATAAATCAATGATGGATGTGGTAATATTGAATTTATTGAGTATAAATAAGGGGAAATGTTATGAGAATCTAAGTAAATAAAGTAATGCATGAAATTCAGATGTTAGCGTAAAAGACACTGATTGTTTAGTTTTATGTTATTGATGATATATCTCAATCCGATCGTTGGATCGGGCTGAAATTTTATAAGAGATCTCCAGACTTATTGTTTTATCTTAGGTTAAAATTTCATGTCAATCAGAGTTTGAGAAGGTTTTACGAGAGTACTCAAAATCGGGTAAATTGGGAAGGCTTTATGAGAACATGACACAAGGGGCATTAATAAGGGCATTTTGGTAAATTTATATAAAACAATATTCCCTTCTCCTCCTTTAAAGACAGCCCACGTCCTCTGCAAAGGTAGAAAACAGGAGGGAGACCATTTTTCTCCCATTTTCTTCATCTCTTCTCCATTTTTTCAAGCTAAATCAAAAGGGAGTGTTCTTGGGAGAATTATATCCAAGAAAACAAATCAAGTAGCTATACTTAGAGAGTGATAAAGCTTGGGAAAAATAAAGAGTAGAAGCTGGAACTTGAAAGAGGAGGACATGAGTTTTGTAGATTTTTGCAAGAACTCATTGAAATAAGTTAAAGTAACAAAGGTAAGGAACATACCCTAAAGTAATTTCATTTTTCTCTCTTGTTCTTGCATGAGGAGAAGAAAACCTCCAAGTTTAAAATTCTAGGGTTCATGTAAATATTTTGGGGGAATCATTATTCTTGTGAATTTCGAGATTAATTGCATGATAATGGCTTGATTTGCAGAAAAATAGAAGGAATAAGTTGATTTGAAACTATGGGTTTTGGGATGGCAACAAGCCAAGAACTTCAGCAGTCATATCTTGGCTTTCCACCGTTGGATTAGGTTTCTTTTTGGATATATTATTATGCTCAATGTCACCTACATTCTAACCAGAGGGATTGTCAATAGCAGGCTTTGTTTGAGGGCTGTCACCAAAGGAACATTTCTGGAAAATCACCCTTCAAGACAACCTCATTTGTCGGTTGTTATATCATCTTTTTACCGTTGGATTGGTCTGTATTGTGGATATGTTGTTCATCCAGATGTTATATAAATTCAAAATGGTTAAGATCGAAAATAACCACTCCTACTAGAAATTGTACTTCCTGAATAATAGGTCTCCAATTTTCAGGTCAGTTTGGTATTGTTCTGATATAGGAAGATTTAACCATTGAATGTATGTTAATTTTGGATATGTTATTCTAATGATGATGATGTATAATTCCACCGTTTGGATTTATTGAATTCTAAATTTACAGAATGTTGTTTTAAGTTTGGTTTGAGAAATATTGAATAAGAATATGATGTTTAACATAAAAAGTATGTTTTGGGACTAAGGATAATTGTAATGGGTTTAATGATGATAGAAGTGTTTGGGAATTGTTTGTGTTTTATTTGGGTCATGTTTGATGTGTTGATAAGTGATGGTATAGTTAAATTCTATATAAAAAAAAAATAGTGGTGGATTAATACTTTGGTTGTGTTGGAATGGGAAACATGATATGGGAAAGTATGTTGGGATAAATTGAAACAAACTTTGGAAAATTAACCCTATTGTGGCTGGCCATGTTAGTTAAATAGGCACTGAAATGTTTGGTAAATTACGTGTCTTGATGAAGAAATGAATGAGAAATTATAGTAAGGGATGTTGTAAATTGAATTATGATATAAGGAATCATTTTGAGTATGCTTTGAAAAATAAAACAAAAATTAGCACGTGTAGTCATTGCTGAAATTTAAGTTAAATTACATTGTTTGGTGATAGATTAAATTTCTTGGGACATTAGAAAAATATCGGTAACCAAAAGTCATATCCTTTGGACATTGAAAATCATTGATCAAGAATCAAGTTAAATGGATGTTAAATGCTAATGTAAATGAATGTAAATTTAATGAAATGAAGTGATAAATAAAAAAGAGTTTATCCATGAACTTGTTATGAAACTAAATGGGTATGTGAATTAATAAATTTGATGAATGGATAAGAAAGACTTGAGTACTGATTCTGGATATTCGATTGGAATGTAAGAGAAACATTCAGAGTAGCACATGACTTCTCGAGAACATGTATAACAGGAGTTTAAGGTAAGGGTCACCCCCTTGCTTCTTTAAATCGTTTAAATTCTTGCAATGCTAGTATGTGATAGACATTATGCGTATTTTATACTACTGTGTATCATGAGAAATATTGCTATGTGAACATTGCCTACGGACAGTATAAATATTGTTGCGTGAAAGTTACCAACAAGTAGGAGAAATATTATTATTGTGTGAACGTTGCCAATTAGTAAGAAATGTTATTGTTATGTGAATATTGCTAACAAGAAGGAGAAATATTATTATTATTATGTGAATGTTGCCAATGAGTAGGAATATTATTATTGTGTAAATGTTGCCAACGAGTAGGAAATACTATTATTATGTAAATGTCATCAATAGGCAGGAAATATTATCATTGTGAGTGTTGCTGATGAGAAGGAGAATACTATTATTTTGAAAACATTGCCTACGGGCAGGAAAAATATTATCGTGAAAATATTGCTTATGAGTAGGAAAATAAAAAAATAAAAATAAATATTATTTCCATGGGAATGATTGATAAGATTAGCTTCGGCTAATGGCATCCAAGTTGGGATGACCGGGAATGATTGATGAGATTAGCCTCAGCTAATTATATTCGTGTTAAGATGACCAGGAATGATTCATAAGAAGTAGCGTTACATTCGTGTTAGGTTGTCTAGGAATAATTCATAAGAGTAACTTTGCATTCGTGTTAAGATGACAGGAAATTATTCATAAGAAGTAGCTTTACATTAGTGTTAGGATGTCTAGGAATGATTCATAAGAGTAACTTTGCATTCGTGTTGGGATGACCAGGAATAATTGATGAGATTAGCTTGACTAATAATAATACCCACGTTGAAATGACTGGGTCCGAATCAAGTAGTCAACTCCAGGCAAAGAGTTTAACATATATAAATGAGCATCCAATTACAAAAATTAAGAATGTCTAAAATGATTCACGATGATCACCAGAAATTGGTTTTGGAAAATTAATGAATTCCTATAGAATATGAGGATTATGATATATGTTAATTATATGCATGGCTTTAAATATTTAGATCTTATTTCTTATGTTTTGTATGCTCATATAAATTAATGTTGAATAGGATCTTCTCGCACCCAAGACGCCTAATAATCTTCCAGGACATTACTTTTACTAAAATATAAGCTAATTAATGGTAGTTATAGCAAAACATTCATTAAATGTAGAATCTTGTAAAAATAAATGGAATTTACAATGCATGTCATGTATATCATACCTGTTTTATAAAGACAATGTACTTAATTTGTATATGTATTCATCGAGAAAAACCTTTCCGTAGTTAATCTTTAACGTGCTTCTTATCCATAAATAATAATCATGCAAATGTGAGTAATTAATTGTGTGTGATGGTTGATAAGATATAATAGAAAGAATAATTAGTGCGATGAATTTACGATCCAGGATGATTGGATTGGGAATTGTTATGAAGGGTGTTGTATGAAAAAATATTTATGAAGGGTTAATGTATATTCGATGATTAATATCACCACTTGGAACGTCAAAGTAAAAAAAAATATCCAATTTTTTTTAAGTATCAAATTGTAGGAATTAATTATAGTTTGGGAGTGCTTTTCAAAAGCACTTTCGAAAAAATTTGAATTTTTTTTTTTGCTTTGAAGTAATATGTTTTTTATGTTTTCAAATTATTTTGATGTGCTGATCTTAAAAATAATTTTTAAAAAATAAAAAAATATTGTTAGCACACTTTTCTAAGTGAAAAGCACTTTGAAAACAACTACAACCACACTCCCAAACACCCTCTAAATGCTTATGAAATCGTAGCCTTCATTCTTCTCCACCATTGGGATGGGTCCGTATCAGTCTGTGCTGTCAACTAGTTACCGCCCATCAGTCAAGGAAGAAGGATGTAAGCAGAGAGAAAGATGAGAATTGCAGAATTAAAGTCACGTCTGATCTGTATAAAACTATGAACACATTCTTTTAATATTCAACCCCCAATATTTTATCAGTTGGAGAGAGTGGAATCTGATAACCATTTCCTGAACACCAAATTCATTGATCCTTTTTCACCAGGAGCTTGAACATATGAAAAAAATTCAGTTCATGGAATTTGAGGACGAAATTATTATTACAATTCAAAGCTAAATGAAAAATCTAACTATATATATATATATAGAGAGAGAGAGAGAGAGAGAGAGAGAGAGGGGTGGGGGGGAGGGGGGCATAGACCTACAAATACAGAAAATTTGATAAGTTACAAGAAATAGAAGATCGACCATGCTAATACTGAGGATTATGGTTCTTTAGCGAGCAATCTCTGCAACAGAGCAAAAGGCAAGAATGAAGTGTGTCAAAACAGTACTTGACAGGATCATTGGAAATCAAAGATGCAAGTATCTAGAGTATGTTACTTCATTTTGGAATTCCCTTTGATGATTTGAAAAAATACAGATGATTTGCCATTATCATCTTATGTCAAGTTTATCAGAAGAAGAGTATCTGTGGAATGAAAGCAAGCACTCGATCCCATCAGAAGCCCTAACTGAAATGACCTTCAGTTCAGCTGCACACTCCAGCGACTGTTAAACCGAGTCACGGATCAACGCAGTGTTTAAAACTATAATATGTATTATAAAAAATATGAAAAATAATTTTTTTTAAAATAAGATGAGATCAATAAAGGTTCACTCAAAGTCTCGGTGCAATCAAATTAAATGAAATTGAATAATGTTAGAAAGCCCATCAAATTAAAATAAAAAACTCATTAGACAAATATAGCGAAAAGATCACTTATTTAATAATTATTTACAGCATTTGCCACTATATTGATTTCAATTAATTGTTGGGTGATTTGTTTGGGTTTCCAGTGTCATCGATCCTAATACTAAAATATGAATCATTTCAAAGAAAAATAAATTTTTTTTTAAATAAACCTAAATTAATTTGTAGGAAACTAAGAACAAGTAAGAAGTCATATATATATATTATTCAACTAAGAATATGATAGAATAATGACCACCATGATTAAAAATGGTTAAACTGAATTTATAACTATTTATTTTAATATTATAAATCTGGTCTAATAGGTCAATTTAGTTATCTATTGATCTAAAATTTGGTTGTGCAAAATTTAAAATTAAATATTATTCAATTTTATTATTCATTTTCCTTTTTTGATTTAAGTATTCGACATTATGTTTTTTTTTTAAGATTAGTTTTGTAATTATCGTCAATTTATTTTTGATCTTTTACATTGAATAATTAATTTTTTATGGAGGACATTTTAATTTTTTTACATTGAATATTTAATGTTTTATTCCAAAAAGCTATCGACACATGCTCTTTACATGCCAACGCGTGGAGGACATCCACATCATTTGGATGGGCCATGAGGCACCTCTTGGTGGCCAAACCTGCCCTTGCGTTGTGTTGGTGGAAGTGTTGTTATGTTCTCTTCCTCATTGTGCAATAGGTGATGGTGGATGATTGGTAGTTTATCGTCGGTGGTCATCTCATTTTCCCCTTATTTTTTCTCTCCTATCCAAAAAAATACATATTAATCCTCTTTTTATATATTTTAATTTTGATCTTTATTTTTTTGATCTATGATTTTTGTTTATGGCCTTTTAATAAAAGTTTTGTTTGTTTTCAATTTAGTTCTTCAATTAGAATTTGTCATATATTATTTCTTCCAATTCAGTCCTTATTTTTTTCCTTGGCCTTTTTGTTTAATTTTTATTGGTTTTCAATTTTATCTTTCAATCAAAGTTTATGGTGTATTATTTTTTTCAATTTGGCCATCATTCTCTTGATTTTCTTTCTTTTTGTTAAAATTGTTTTTCCTTTCAATTTAACCCTTCAATCAAAAAAATTTGGTTGCCCTTTAATTCATTTTTTATTTTGATTTTCACTCTCATTCTTTTATCTTTCAATCAAAGTTTATGGTGTATTATTTTTTTCAATTTGGCCCTCATTCTCTTTTCTTTTTGTTAAAGTTGTTTTTCCTTTCAATTTAACCCTTTAATCAAAAAACTTTGGTTGCCCTTTAATTCATTTTTTATGTTGATTTTCACTCTCATTCTTTTATCTTTCAATCAAAGTTTATGGTGTATTATTTTTTTCAATTTGGCTCTCATTATCTTGATTTTCTTTCTTTTTGTTAAAGTTGTTTTTCCTTTCAATTTAACCCTTCAATCAAAAAAATTTGGTTGCCCTTTAATTCATTTTTTATTTTGATTTTCACTCTCATTCTTTTATTCTTCAATCAAAGTTTATGGTGTATTATTTTTTTCAATTTGGCCCTCATTCTCTTGATTTTCTTTCTTTTTGTTAAAGTTGTTTTTCCTTTCAATTTAACCCTTCAATAAAAAAAAATTGGTTGCCCTTTAATTCATTTTTTATTTTGATTTTCACTCTCAATCTTTTAACTATGATTTTTTTGTTTTAGATCATTTTGTTTAATTGATTTTTTTCCTGACTTCATCCTTCAACGTTTGATTTATTAGGGTTTGAAAAGTTAATGCAAGTCAACATCTTTTTTTTTCCATTTCCTTTTTTGATTTAATAGTTCGACATTATGTTTTTCTTAAACAAAACAAATTGATTTTGTGGTTATCATCAATTTATTTTCTATCGGGTTATCCTGATCTCATGTCTTAAGTCACGGGTTTTGCAAGGCTTTTTTTGAATTAAGGTTTTTCTAAAAAAAATTATGTGTATTGTTTTTTCAATTATCTTGATTCATCTATAAAATAAAAATATTTATTTTTAGATAATATTTATAATATTTGCATCATTGCATAATATTTTTTTTCTTTTATTTTATTCAATTAGTTTAGTGTGTGTCTATTTATATTATTGTTTGATTAAATAAATAAATAAATTCAGTAAATAAAACTGAATAAATGTTCCATGTTACAAGATCAAATCCCTTTGATCCATATTTATGTCTCAATTTTTTCTGTTTCACTTTTAGTTATTGTTAATAATTTTTTTCATTTATTTATACATATGATTATCTAATTATCCATTTATTTAATTAAATATTTATATAAAGTTTTTGATTTATGCGTAAAAAAATTTATGTAAAAATTCCATGTTTTTATTTTTTTAAAAAACACTATACAACTAGTGGTGTAGGCGAGAGTCAAAGCAAGTTGCTTTTAACCTTTAGGCCTCGTTTGTTTTCTAGAAAGTAGTTTTCTTTTGGAAAGTGAATTATTTTTCAATGTTCGATAATATCATAAAAAATAAGTTGAAAAATAATTTATAGTGTTTGGCTATGTCATGGAAAATAAGCTGGAAAATAAATTGTTAATATATTTTTTCAAGTTTATTAAAATAATGAGGAACAAATTTTAGAAATTAAAAGGTTGAATGAGAATAAAATTGAAAAAAAATTAATTTCATAAATTATCTCAAATAAAATAAGTAAAAATAAAAATAATATAGATAAAAAGTTGAAAGATGATGAAATTAAAATTTGTTTTGAAAATTTTATAAATTATTTTAAATAAAATAAATAACAACCAAAAGAATAAGAATCAAATCTGATAGATAAAAAATTTCAATCAAGAAAATGTTAAGAGAAAAGCCAATAACAATCATAAAAATGAGGATCAAAGTTGATATAAAAATAAAATTAAATCAAATTTTAAGGGATAAAATTGAAAAAAAATTCAAAATAAAATATATAGCAATCAAAAGTTTGAGGACCAAATTTAATATAATCAATAAATAACATGACATTTCTAAATTTTTCATAACTTCTTGGAAGTGTTTTCTGTCCAAAATAAAAGGAAAACACTTTTTTGAAAACTAAGCCAAATTTTTCTTTGACTGAAAAGTGTTTTTCGTTTGCTAACTTTTCTAATAATAAATAAATAATGGAAAGTTTGGAATGTAATTTTTTAAAAATCATTTTTCATAAATCAAACAGGGACTTAATTTTGCTATTTGTTGAGGGAGTTAACGTGTGTACAAACCCCAATGTTGAACCTATCCTCAATAACAAGTGATCGTTAGTCAGAGATGTCTGAGTCTCAGAATTTGGAGGAAGTGTTTATTGTAATTAAAATATTAAAGACCAGAATTGATATATAGTCCTTAAAACAATAAGAAGACGAGATCATATCCTGTGTCAAAGTCTTCGACACATTCCACTAAAAAATATATAGTCCTTAAAACAAAACACTGCCATTCTTTTAGTTAAGAAAATATACCGTTCCTAAGCACTCTTGTCAATGAAACCACCTTCTGATTAATTTGGAAATTACCGCACATAATACGAAAATGAAAGGCAGAAGACACATCTTAATTGGATTAGCTTTCTGCTGACGAGCATATGTATACTGCGTTGTCGAATAAATGCATTGCCAGGCAGCACCAAACAATCCAAAATACTCAACAGCCTCTGCAGGTGCGGAAGGACTGGTCGATCGGCGATGGAAACAGGGCAATAGGCTCATTATTTTCTTTCGTGCCATGTAAAGGATCAGTTCAGCAGTAGCAAGAAGCAGAGCTACATATGCCAACACCATGCCAATTAATGCATAACTCAGCTGGTCAGAAACTGCAGATGCAAACTCTAGAGTTAAGTTCGTCATCAGCAAAGTCCATCCTGATTTTTCCTATATAAGAAAGTAGTGAGTTAAAAACAAGGAAGTTAACGAAACTTCACCAATTCTTAAAAGCATTGTTTTCATAGTTCTTACTCCAGGGCGTGAACTTTCTCCAGCATCCAGCAGCTTCTCCGCTACCTCTCCAGTCCCGTTCTCTCTATCACTCATACTGACATCAATTGCAATAGTGACCTCGTTATTTCTTGAGCCTGCTACAGTTTTACGTTTTCTTCCTGGAGTGCCATCAAGTATAGCTAGAAAGGCTATTCCTTGAACTTCTTCTGGAACGTCTTTACAGATTTTAACACCACGCCCTCTCTCTCCTGATAAATGCAATTTGATCCTCGTAACGGAAGTGCTCTTGGCAAATTCATGCCCACAAAACTTACACTTCATGCTACTACCATTCTTATCTTCAACATGATTCCAAAAAGGATCCTTGGGTCGACTCATTTTGTCCTATAGGGAAAAAAGGGTCAAAATATTGGATAAAAATGAATGGAAGTTACATTAATTGGAAAAGGAAAGATTGAAACTGAGAAACATTTTCAACAATTAGAGAAGCCCTTGAACAGGAATATAGCATGGCAATTACAACATTTATGCCTGCAGTAACAAGATGATAAGAAATTATGTAATTATTGTTATATTAAGCAAATGGAACAGATTGATTTTAAGAGTTACAATAATTTGTTACATTAATCGAACCATTTTCATCCTCTTTCTTCTTTGGTCCTGTAGATACAATTAAATATTGAATAAAAAGTGGATTTTAAAGCAATCTTCAGAAAAAAGAGACTGCCAAGCAATCTTAAACAAAAATTTTGAAGTTGTTCTCCTTGTTTTTATGATAAGTAGTTGAAGTTGATAGCAAAATGAACATTTATTAAGAACAAAAATATAATATGAGTTGGGTTCTGTCGTTGATTAAGCAACATATATAATTAAGGTCTACTTGATCAATCAAGAATCCTACTTACAAATTCTACAACCAAATGAGCACTTTTATTTGAAAGAATCAAAACAAATACGTGTAGGAAAAAAATTAGTGGTTAAAATATACAAAAAGAAAAAAGAAAAATAAGGATCGAAAGTAAAATTTACCATGACTGATGGGTTCTCTTTGCGTATTTGGATGGCCATATCTCTAATCAAGTCATGCATCTTGATAGCATTACCACCATCAATTCTATCCAATAAGCAGACACCTTCAAGTCTATTAAGCATTTTGTGACCCTTGTCAAGTGCTTCTTGCCTGCTCTCCATTCTTTCAATTATTCCCACATTGATCAAATTACTTATCAACTCTTCCCTTTCAATCACTTGACCTTCAGGAAATAATGCACAGTATAACAAACATTGTTGCAGAGCTAAATCATATAACCGATCATAACTAAACCTCAATATCCGGAATACCTCATCCATGTCACTATATTTTGATTCTTTCAATTCTTTCAATGTATTCCTCCACTCATCTACGTCATCCACTCCCGTCAAGCTTCCTGCCATTGTAGTAATTGCAATTGGCAAACCGGCACATTCCTTTGCAACATCTTTTGCGATGCATTCCACTTCTAGAGAAAGTGGAATGTCATGTCCAAGTTTATCCATGAACAAAGTCCAAGTTTCTGTGTCTGAAAGTGGCTTCACTTTTATTTTGTGTTTGCTACCCATCTGCTGACAAATGATTTCTAGTCGAGTTGTAAAAATCACCTTGCTTCCTTTTAATGGGATAGGAATTCCCACTTTGCGCAGATCAAAAGACTCCCACAGATCATCTAAAATAAGAATCCATTTTTGCTTCTTCACTAGTTCTTCTAACAATTTCGCAGCTCTAGGTTGGATATCATATTCGCTTGAAAGATCTAAATGCAGAAGTCTAGCAATTTTATTCTGCAATTTATAAATACTGAAATCTTGAGACACAGTCACCCAGTAAACATGATGTGAAATGTCTGGTCTTTCTAGAAGCTCATTGTAGATACGCTCCAGCATTGTCGTTTTACCGACCCCTCCCATCCCCCAAATACCAATGGTTGAGACTTCATCATCCGTTAACCAAGAACGTATCGCATTTGTATTCTCTTCAAGTGCTCCTGCACCAGGCTGTGCTACTCCTCCAGCCCCGTTCACTGTATTGTCCTTCATTAAAAAATTATAGATCTCAACCTCATTCATATCTTGTGCATCTCCTGCCAAATTGTCAGCTTCGTTGTTTTGTTCGTGTGGACTGGTTGAAATGGCATTATCAATATCATTGCCTCCAGAAGGGCTTGCACCTACGTTGGCCTGCACTAATCTTTCTGTTGCTTCTCTTCTAGTATCATGGTCATCAACCGTGTGTCTCCAATGAGAGACACTTCCGTCAACATGCTGAATACATCTTTCACCAGTGTTTTCCATGCCATTTGCCACTTTTAAATGTGAACAAATTCTCTCTCCCCCCAAACCTTGCTCCATGCCCTGAACTCCCATTTGTATCTTTGCAACATCTGCTACCAAATTGTCAGCTACATTGCTTTGTTGCAACACTTGAACGGCTTGTTTAATCCTCAGCTTGCTCTGGAGTGCATCACCTCTCAGTCCAGTCATGCTTAATATGTCGTTTGCTGCTTCTGCGTGTGAAGAAATCCTCTCTTCCCCTACTCCGTGTTCCAAACCCTGAACTTCTGTTTGTACCGTTCCAATATCTCCTCCCATATTTTCCATCTCAATGTTTTTTTCTTGTGGACTAGTGCTTCTGCTTCTGCATCACCAACTCTTTTGTTTGATTGATGTTTAATTATGTGCATGTACCATGCACATATATATACAGTTATTCACTGGTTATAGAAGTACACTGTGGGTAGGACTTTGTATGAAGCTAGACTTTATCTTTAAATAGAATTACACTAAAACAGAGTTACATCAGGTTTTAAACTGCGGAAGTGTAGGTGACGGGTTCTCTTGAGTTTCTAGGATTAGCAGTGTGATATGAATTATATTATACTAACAATATCAAACATCACCTAAAATTATTATATTAATCTCTTTGATGTTAAATCTTTTATTTGAGAATAATCTTAATGGTGAGTTAAATCTTTCATTAGAAAATAATCTTAATGTTTCGTCGTAAGCATTGTTCGTTTTATAGTTAAATTAGTGCCTAAAAGCTTAAAGCAACAATTCATCTCAAAATACTAAAATTATATTTGTTATTCTTCGCAATCACTTTCAAGTATTAAATTAACATTTCTTATGTATAAATTAAAAATATCCTAGTTATATTAAACCTCAATTAATATTCATACAAAAATCTATAGTCTAATTGATATTTTTATATTATATGGTTATATATAAAATTTTTTTGAATATAAGTGTTTTAATTAATATTTATGCTACACGATTTCTATTTTAACTCTTAATAAATCCACTCAACAATTTAACAAATACTTTAAAACAATCCGTGAATTTTATGGAAAAATTAACTATTAATCACAAAAATAAGAAGAAAAAAAATTATGTTAAAAAAAAAGGAAAGAAGGAACTGCCATTACCACCGTTTTTTATTTGTATAAAAGTTGCTTTCCTAATTTAATTTAGATTTTATTTTTTCATTATAACAAAAAAAACTAAAATGGATCAGTGTATTATTTATTGTTCACCCTTTTACTGTTTACATAGACAAATATTATTATGAATTGGAGCAGTATAATGATGTAATTGTCCTTACCAAAAAAAACTTGTTAAGCATGCAATTAGGAGTGAGATTGTCTTTT
>Ga0325401_1003874_pt1 | contig 13892 bp, 11 predicted proteins | sample PopdelMetagenome_FD_205666 | JGI IMG/M metagenome (GOLD analysis project Ga0325401, IMG submission 205666) | Populus deltoides microbial communities from Bellville, Georgia, United States - Xylem-PdKOR-R2 | ecosystem: Host-associated > Plants > Phyllosphere > Stem > Wood/Secondary xylem | place...
GCCTAATCAGGTCCTTCCGCCGTCAGGATGACAGCTTTGTGCGGTTATGGCCGCAAAGTTACGCTTTTACTTCGTCGGCAGCTTGTTGGCCGTCCGTAACCGGTGCAGCAGGCCGGTGCTTGTCGATAACTTCGCTAATCTGTTGGAAGATGCCATCAATAGAACCGATGCCGTTGAGCGCGTGAAACTTGCCTTGCTCGGCATAGTAGCCGGCTACCTGCGCCGTTTCGGTATTGTACACCGTTACGCGGCGGCGAATCTTGGTCTCGTCCTGGTCGTCGGGGCGGCCACTGGTTTTGCCCCGCTCCAACAAGCGTGTTACAAGCTCTTCTTCCGCTACTTCCAGCGCAATCATGCAAGAGATACCCGTATCGTAGCGCTGCATTAGTGCATCCAAGGCTTCGGCTTGAGCCACTGTGCGGGGAAAGCCGTCAAAGATAAATCCGTTGGCCTGCTTGTTATTAGCTAATTGGCTTTCAATCATGCCAATCACGACTTCATCGGGCACTAGCAAACCTTCGTCCATGAGGCGCTTGGCGCGCAGACCTAGCTCTGTTCCTTGCGCAATTTGGGAGCGCAGCAAATCACCCGTCGATAAATGTACCAGCTTGTAGCGGGCAATCAGATTCTGGCTTTGCGTTCCTTTTCCGGCACCAGGAGGGCCGAAGAGCACGATATTCAACATAATAGTAAAACGTTGCGCGAGAGAAAGTGGGCTGGGTTATGAAAAGATACTAAAACTACCGCAATCGATTTTCACGAAGGCGTTGGACAGGATAGCGCTGCCTTACACGACTTTGTAAACGTCTGGATAGTTGCGGCCTAGCCCGTCGTAATCAAGACCATAGCCAACGATGAATTCGTTAGGCAATTCAATGCCGACGTAGCGCAGCCCTAGCTCGTGCTGCAAGCATTCGGGCTTGGTAAACAGCGTCGCTACTTCTAGCGAAGCCGGTTGCTTGTCCTTAAGCTGCTGAAGCAACTCCTGCATGGTGTGCCCCGTGTCAACAATGTCTTCCACCACAATCAGATGCCGGCCAGCTACCTCCTCCTGCAAACCCATGATTTCCTTCACTTCGCCGGTGCTAGCAGTGCCTTGATAAGAAGCCACGCGGATGAAGGTCACTTCGCAATCGATGGTCATTTCCTTCATCAGGTCGGCGGCAAACATGAAGGACCCATTCAGCACAACCACAAATAGGGGCCGTTGGCCAGCATAATCTTGGTTGAGCCGGGCAGCCATGGTGCGCACCGTCTCTTGTAGTCGAGCAGCCGGTAAGTAGGGGGTAAATTGCTTGTCGTGCAGCGAGATAGTAGACAGCGACATCCGGGTTTGATTGAGACTCTGGGAAAGGAGGAGCCAAAGGTAGTATAAAAAAGCTGCCCCTCCGGCGCGAAAGGGCAGCTTTAGCATCTACAAAGCGTTGGTAAAACGATACACCTACTACTTTTTACGGCTTTATTTTATCGAGGAGCTAGCTAGGTGCTCGTGCAAGCTAATCGGGCTGCTTTGCCCAGTAGCAGGCGTGGCACGGGTGAGTACAGTCGGTTGTGGGCGCTGTGGTAAGCTAGGTGCCAGCGCTTTTTCTGGCGCGGCAATATGCGGCGCAATCACCAACGACACAATCGACATCAGTTTGATCAGGATGTTCATGGATGGTCCTGAAGTATCCTTAAATGGGTCGCCAACCGTGTCGCCGGTTACGGAGGCTTTGTGCGCGTCGGAGCCCTTATATTCCATTTTGCCATCAATTAGCACACCTTTTTCAAAAGACTTTTTGGCGTTATCCCAGGCGCCACCGGCGTTGCTCTGAAACATGGCCATCAGGACCCCCGATACCGTCACGCCGGCCAGCGTACCGCCGAGCACTTCGGGGCCCATCGTGAAGCCAATAATGATGGGTACCACAAGGGCAATGGCGCCAGGCAGCATCATTTCACGGATGGCTGCCTGCGTAGAAATAGCCACGCACTTTTCATACTCAGGGCGACCAGTACCTTCCATGATGCCCGGAATTTCGCGGAATTGCCGCCGCACTTCCTGTACCATAGCCATTGCCGCGCGCCCCACCGCCGATATGGCGAGAGCCGAGAATATAAATGGAATCATGGCGCCCACAAATAAGCCAGCTAGCACCCGGGCGTTGCTGATATCAATGCTTGAAATGTTAGCCGTACCCATAAAGGCAGCAAATAGCGCTAAAGAAGTCAGGGCTGCTGAGGCAATGGCGAAGCCTTTGCCCGTAGCAGCCGTAGTATTGCCAACAGCGTCCAGAATATCAGTTCGCTCGCGCACTTCTTTCGGCAGTTCGCTCATTTCGGCAATACCACCGGCATTGTCGGCAATGGGTCCGAAGGCATCAATAGCAAGCTGCATGGCAGTAGTCGCCATCATACCCGCGGCGGCAATAGCCACGCCGTACAGACCGGCGAATTCAAATGACAGAATAATACCCGCTGCCAACACGATAATTGGCAGCACTGTCGATTCCATGCCCACCGCTAGGCCCCCAATAACGGTAGTAGCATGCCCCGTACTGCTCTGCCGCACGATGCTCAACACGGGTCGTTTGCCCATGGCTGTGTAATACTCTGTGATGATACTCATCAGCGTACCGACCACTAAGCCCACAATGATGGCATAGAACACATCCAAGGAAGTAAACGGCACCGCACCCGCCCGGCGAATGATCAAGTCGCCGGGTGGCAAAAGCCAGCGCACCAAAAAGAAGGATGAAACAGCCGTGAGCAGCACCGACACATAGTTGCCGAAGTTGAGGGCCGCTTGCACGTTGCCACCTTCTTTAACTCGCACCGTAAGTATCCCAATGAGTGACGATACAATCCCAACGCCCGCAATGACCATGGGCAGCAGAATGGGAGACAGACCATTGAACTGGTCGCCGGCAGCTACTACTTCGCGCCCCAGTACCATAGTAGCCAATATGGTAGCCACGTACGAGCCGAACAAGTCAGCTCCCATACCGGCTACGTCACCTACGTTGTCGCCCACGTTATCAGCGATGGTAGCGGGGTTGCGAGGGTCGTCTTCGGGAATGCCCGCCTCCACTTTGCCCACAAGGTCAGCTCCTACGTCGGCAGCTTTGGTATAGATGCCACCACCCACACGGGCAAATAGCGCAATACTTTCTGCGCCAAGCGAAAAGCCCGTTAGCACTTCCAGTGCCGTTTCCATCTCAATTCCGTTGGCCCCCGCCCCTACCCTGACCACAAATAGGTTGTAGAACACTACAAACAGCGACCCTAGCCCGAGTACTGCTAGCCCAGCCACACCCATACCCATCACCGAACCACCCGAAAACGACACATTCAGCGCTTGGGCCAGTGACGTGCGAGCGGCCTGGGCCGTGCGCACGTTGGCTTTAGTGGCAATCTTCATCCCAATGAAGCCCGCTAAAGCCGAGAAGACAGCGCCAATCAGGAAAGCAATGACGATGATGGGGCTTGATTTTTCGCCCGTGCTACCTAGGTATCCAAGAAACGCACAGGCTATCAAAGCAAAAAGCGACAAAATGCGGTACTCGGCCTTCAAAAACGCAATGGCTCCGTCGGCGATGTAGCCCGCTATGGTTTGCATATGAGGACTACCGGCATCTTGCCGGGCCACCCAGCCAGCCCGAAACCATGTGTACAGCAATGCTAGCACGCCAAGCGCGGGAGCAACGTAAAGAATACTCATCATAAACGCTGAAAGTAAGAAGGTGGGAGTTTGGAAGAGGATATTGGCTTAAGGCTGGTAAAATAGAGCTTTTACCCACAATATCAACTTCTTACTACCGTCTACTTTTCGCGTTTTTCTACTATTACAGGGACTGCGCTAAGGCACAGCCTAGCTTTCATGCATGGCCACTAGGTATATCTATCTCTATAATTCTTGCATTAGCACCTGATATAAGGCTAGCATACTGGCAATATCTTGTTTATCAACAATTTCGTCAGGTGAGTGCACGTTGTCTTCGGGGGCGCCGATGAAACACCAGTCCCAAGGATAAGCACTATGCTGTAGCTCTTTCGCGTCGGAGCCTCCAACGCCTTCCACTTCTAGCTGGTGCTGAATACCGGAACGCTTGGCAATAGCCCGGATACGCTCAACGTACGAACGACGTGGAATCAGCGAGTCCCGCAAGGAAATCACTACGCCCGCACCGGGCTGCACGCCTTCTGTTACCCACGTAATATCAGAAATAAGCGCCTGCTGCACGCCGTATTCTTCATAGATGTATTTCGCTAGATAAGCAACGGAACCGCCTCCGTGTTCTTCCCAACACCCAAATGCTAGAATGCCATCAGTTAGGGTTTCGGCCAGCCGCAATGCATTCCACACACCAAGTCGGTTGTCGAGGTAGCACGATTGCACGGTGCTATCTGTTTCGCGAAAATTGCAGTAGAACGTTAGTTCCGTTCCTCGTTCAATGTCGCGGGTGAACTCATAGCCCAATTCGCCGGTTTTGTGGTCTACCGTGAGGGTACAGTCGACTGGCCCCTGTTCATCTTGCCCAACTAAGCGGTAGCCAGGTTCAGTACGTGGGCCGCCGATGCAAACAAGCTGTCGGCCATAACGTACCGTGAACCCAATACTGTCGAGGTGGGCAAAAACTGCGGTACGAGGCTTACCAAACACGAGCATTATGCAATCCTGAAAACGTTCATCATGCACTATTTTCGGTTGAACTTTCCAAGTTACCTGTTGCTCGCGTATATACCGTAACAAGAAATCGGTCAGAGGCGCTTCGTTACCGGAAGGAGCGGCTATCTGACAAAGGGTGCGTAAAAGGTTCATTCTCGTTAGACTACTCGTTCAATACTAGGATAAAAGCCATACTTTAGCTTTCCCGTTAGGCGGCTTACGCGCAGCTAAGGTTGCTAGTTTGGCCGCAATTAGACGCCTCCATGCTCCAAAAAACCTTCTTCGTCTTATTTCTGGCTTTGTTGTCCCTTCCCGCTCTGGCACAACAGCCCGATACTGCCAAACAAAAGCCTATGCGCAACATCGAAGTGGAAAACATCGATGTAATGCCTGGCGCTATTGATACGAAAGGGTGGTTACTACTGGACAAAGACATTCAAACAGAGTTGGATGGTGCCGTCCAAAACCTCTACAATTTTAAGTTTGATAAGGCTGAGAAGCAATTCCGTTCTCTGCGCCGGCGCTATTCTCACCATCCCATGCCCTACTTCTTGCTAGGATTGAGTACTTGGTGGAAGATTGTGCCTAGCAATGTGCAAACGAAGCAGTATGACAATATTTTCTTCGCTTACATGGATACAGCTATTGTTAATGGCGAGAAACTGTACGAGGCCGACCGGAAGAACTATGAAGCATGCTTTTTCTTAGCAGCGGCGTATGGTTTTAGTGCCCGTCTGCACGCCGAACGCAAAGACTGGCGAAAAGCTACGGTCAACAGTAAAAAGTCGCTCGACTATTTAGATAAGAGTAAGGAGGCAAATGGTTTAAGTCCTGAATTTTTATTCGGGCAGGCCCTTTTCAACTACTACGCCGTCTGGATTCCAGAGAACTACCCATTGCTTAAGCCCGTCTTGTTGTTCTTTCCCAAGGGTAACAAGCAGCTGGGCATCCAACAGCTGCGCAATGTAGCTGATAACGGGTTCTATGTGGGGCTGGAAGCCAAAACCTTCCTGATGCGTATCCTCAACAACGAGGAAAACAACCCGGCATTGGCCATGCCCATTTCACGCTACCTAGCCACTCACTACCCGGATAATGCTTACTTTCAACGCTTTTACGATTTGCTGTGCTTTAACAATGGCGAGTTTCGGGAGTGTGAGCGAGTAAGTCATGAAATTCTAGACAAGCTCAACCGCGGCATGCCAGGTTATGAGGGCATCAGCGGCCGGTACGCGACATACTTTTTGGGCTGGTTGATGCAAAACAAGTACAAAGACATACCGAAGGCGAAGGACTTTTATCAACGATGCATTGTTTTTGCCGAAAGCACTAACGACACCTCTGGTGGATTTTATCTCTATTCCAACCTCAACCTAGCTCGCCTCGCCGAGCGCGAGAAGGATAAGGTGGCGGCCCGGCGCTACTATGAAGCCGTAGTGGATCATGCCGATCACGACTTAGAGCAATATAAAGAAGCTAAAGCCTACCTGAAAAAGAACAAAAAATAAGCGGGCGTCACGTGTTGTTGTATGGATCTTAAAGACCTTTTCCTTACACCTATTTACTTGTTAATCTTCTACGGCATCGCCTTCGCCGTACGTAGAAGGTTTACGAATAAATTCACAAAAAAATATTTTATACCAGCGCTTACCGTAAAATTTATTGGCGCTTTAGGATTAGGCTTAATTTATCAATTTTATTATGGTTGGGGAGATACATTCAACTATTTCAGTCACACACAGGTAATTTATCAAGCTTTTGGCGACTCATTTTCTGCAGGTCTAAAATTAATATTCGGTAGTACGAATAAGTTTGATCCAGAACTAACACGCTATATTGCGCAGATGTACTGGTATGACTCGCCTACAGAATATGCTGTGGTACGAGTAGCGGGCCTCTTTGCTATCTTTTCTTTTTGCACCTACTCCGTCATCGGATTAATGTTTGCGGGCCTTAGCTTCTCCGGTATGTGGGCCATGTACATTACGTTCGTGCGGATTTTCCCGTTGGCTTACCAGAAGCTAGCTTTTGCTTGTTTCTTCCTCCCTTCAGTCTTCTTCTGGGGCTCTGGCCTTATGAAGGATTCGCTGTGCGTTGGTGCACTAGGGTGGATTTTCTATGGATTTTATCACGCAACTATTGAAAGAAAAAAGATATTTTCTGCTGGTCTTATGGGTGCACTGGGCGCTTACGCCCTAGTATCCATCAAAATCTATATCCTCCTGTCCTTTTTACCACCCGCATTACTTTGGATTTTTAACGAAAACAGTAGTCGTATTCAGTCAGCCGGGGTACGGATGCTAGCTAAGCCCTTTTTTATCTTATTTGGTTTAGCGGCAGCTTATTTAGGTGCTACCAATTTAACAGCTGGTGATGAACGCTATGATGTTGATAAAATTGGTGAGCGCACAAAAATCAACAGTACTTACCTAACCTCACAGGTTGCTACTGGCTCTGCTTATAATATTGGTACGTTCGATGGCTCTATTGGCTCAATGGTCAAGGTAGCTCCACAGGCTGTTATTGTAAGTTTGTTTCGGCCTTTTTTATTCGAAGCGCGCAATCCGGTAATGTTGCTTTCCGCGTTAGAAGCAACTTTATTTCTTTACCTGACTATAAAATTATTTTATCGAACAGGGATAATAAAAAGCTTCCGCTTAATTGCGTCGCAGCCCATACTCTTGTTCTGCTTTATCTTTTCAGTAGTACTAGCCGTTGGAGTGGGCACCAACAGTGGTAATTTTGGCACGTTGGTCCGCTATAAAATTCCGTTGATGCCTTTTTACTTAGCGGCTTTGTACATTATGCAGTTCAAGGCTACAGTGCCTAAAAAAACCAGAACCGTTCAGCTAAAAAGCGTAAGAAATATCCGCCGGTTAGCCGTGACGGAATAACGCTGTTCGACCGTAGCACGAGCGGCACGACCTAGGTGCTGCCGAAGACTTGCATCTTGCAACAGCGTACGCAGTGCCCGCTCCCAATCAGTTGATGTAGCGCATACATATCCATTTACGCCATCAGCCACGACTTCAGTGTTCATGCCAACCGGAGACACCAGCGCGGGAATACCGAGTGCCATGTATTGGAGAGCTTTAAAAGCACATTTCCCTTTGGCCCATAAGTCGTCTTCTAATGGCATCAGTCCCACGTTGAAAGTTAGCAAGTCAGCTATTTCTGTGTCTTTGCGCCAAGGCTGATACGCGAGCGACTTCAGGGGTAATAGCGGAGGCTGGTTGGAGATTACACGGAATTCAAAATCAAATTCTTGCTCTAGCTTGGCTAGCACTGGCACTACTTGGTCAATGTAACGCAGAGTAGAATGCGTACCCGTCCACCCAATGACAAACGCACCGGACTGCGCCTGATCTTTTACTTGATTGTGCAGATTAATTGTGTCAATGGTAGTTGGGTTGACTACTGCTTGAGGATTAAACTGCTTGGCATAGGCCTGCAAATACGAATTGCCACAACTCACTTTATACGCCCAACGGCAAATACTCCCCACTTTCTGATGCCATTTTACTCCTGCTACGAGTTTGTTGGCTTCAGATGTATTTGGAATCCAAATGGCATCGTCGAAATCATAGATAATTTTCTTTCGCAATACTTTCGCCAGTAACCACTCGAAGATGGGTGGCCCGATGGGCGAAGCTTCACGGTGAATAAAGACGTAGTCGTACTTAGCAGCTGTTGCTAACAATAAAAAACGACGTACAAAGCCTGCTAAAATTCCTTTTGCTTTGGCCAAGGTGTGACCAGGCTTGTATAGAATGCTCCAAGTTGCCTCGGAAATAAATGGCGCCATACGCCACGTATGTCCTGCTTCGGTCAAAAAACCTAGGTATTGTTCGAAACGAAAACGTTGGGAAGGCGCCTTACCCGCCGGATAAGGGACAATAAAAAGCAACTGCATAACAATAGTAAACCAACAAAAGCCGACGTTACGTTTGCAAAGGTCGGCAATGCAAGGCAGACAAGGCCCACTCTGCCTACTGCAGTTACTGATGTCTGGACCTACACCTAGGTACACGCACATCATTACTATCTGCAAAGAGTATTTTCGCAGCAGGTTTGACGGTACTTTGACGAGTCGGCTAGTTTCTATGTCTTTACTAACACCTATTCCCTTTAACAAGCCTTACCTCTCTGGCCAAGAGCTAACTTATATTCAGCAGGCCTTGCACAACGGCAAACTTTCTGGGAACGGTTGGTTTACGCAGCAGTGCCAGCAGTTTTTTGAAAAGCATTATGGCATTCGCAAAGCCCTGCTCACAACCAGCGGCACGGCAGCATTAGAGATGGCTGCACTGCTGCTTGATATTCGGCCCGGCGACGAGGTTATCGTTCCTACATTCACATTTACCTCCACGGCAAATGCCTTCGTGTTGCGTGGCGCCCGCATTATTTTTGCCGATAGCTTACCGGATCATCCAAACCTAGATGTTGCGCAATTAACAACGCTTATTACGCCGCGTACTCGCGCCCTGGTGGTGGTACACTACGCCGGTGTGGCTTGCGACATGGAGCAAGTGATGCAGATAGCGAATCGCCATAAGCTTTTTGTGGTGGAGGACGCCGCGCAAGCTATTGATAGCTATTACCAACAACGTCCTTTAGGCACTATCGGGCACCTAGCGGCTTTCTCTTTCCACGAGACGAAGAATGTCATCGCTGGCGAAGGCGGTCTATTAGCTATCAACGATGTACAATTTCAAGCGCGCGCCGAAATCATCTGGGAGAAAGGCACCAACCGAGCTGCTTATTTTCGTGGTGACACGGCGCGCTACCAGTGGGTCGACGTTGGATCTTCCTACCTAGCTTCTGAACTGACCGCGGCTTACCTCTGGGCACAGCTCGAAAAAATAGCTTTCATCCAAGCCCAACGACAACGACAGTGGGAATACTACCACGAAACCTTGTCTCCGTTGGCCCACGCGGGTTTTTTCGCATTGCCCCTGGTGCCAACTTATGCCCGTCATAATTGGCATATCTACTACTTGCTGTGCCGCACATTGGAGGAGCGTACAACCCTGATTGAGTACCTAGGTCGGCACAACGTCCTAGCAGTTTTTCACTACCAAACGCTCCATAACAGTCCTTTTTATCAAACCCGCCATGACGGCCGCCGCATGCCTAATGCGAGCCAGTATGCCGATCGGTTGGTGCGGCTGCCCCTCTATTTTGAATTAACTCTAGCTGATCAGCAACGGATTGTAGCGGCCATTCAAGCGTTTTATACTCCTGTCAATACTTCCCGGTAAATGCGCGCCAATTGCTCGTAGGTAGACGACGGTTGAAATTTGCGGCGCACGAAGGCGCGGCTTGCTGCCGCAAATTGTGCGCGACGGTTCGGGTCAGCGGCCAGTGCAAGAATGGCTGCCGTCATAACCTCTACATCTCGGTTAGGTACCAACAGCCCCGAATGGCCATTCTCAAACAACTCTGCTGGCCCACCGCAATCTGATGCAATTAGCGGGATACCATAGTACAGAGCATCAAGGCAAGTGAGTGAAAATGACTCCGATTCAGAGAAGTTCAGCAAGATATCAGCCTCTTTGATGCGTTGTTCGACATCGGCTGCAAACCCCTCAAAAGCAACGACGGTAGTTAAGCCGTAGGTTTGTACATCGGCTTCTAGTTGTTGGCGAAACTGCCGGTTTTTTTCCAATCCCATGTCGCCGCCTACGAAGGCTAGGCGAAGCTGCGGGTTGCGAGCATACGCCTTTTTAAAAGCCTGCAAGGCAAAGTTTTGCCCTTTCCCTTGTATGTAGTTGCTCAAATACAGCAGGTGTACTGTATTATCCGGTCGCTCTACTGGCACAAGGGGCACAGCATGCTTTTCCACTCCCGGCATAGGATCAAACACGACGTGAACTTTAGAAGTGTTATTAAAGTATCGACGCACCGCCTCCGACACGCATAGCACCCGACTGGCAAAGCGCTCGGCCAGCCACCGCCATATGCGCGCCAACGGCTGCGGTAAGCTCTGAGGCAGAAACCGTACGTGTGTTACAACACGCAGCCGCCCAAAGCTTAGCAGTTTGGCTACGTAGCCTGTGAGGTTATAAAAATCGTTCAGGTGAATTACTTGGGCACCGTGCTGGCGAGCTAACTTTTGCAGTCGCCAGCCATTCAGCAGCAACACAGGAAAATAGCGCAGCAAAGCCGATTTACGGCGGCTAATTTCCACAAACGGCAGTTCATGCACCCGGTAGCCTGCCTTCTCTAAAACCTGCGTGCCTGAGCTACCAGCAGGTAGCACATACAAGAACTCATACGCTTCCCGCAGACGGTCAGTAGCATTGCGAATAGCTACTAATGCTCCCGTTACCGCCACCGAATTATCAGCAATAAGTACGACAGGACGAATCGGGGTTTGTAATTGATTGTGCATTTAGCCAGCAGTTACTTCCTCAAGCACAGCTATCCACTGACTGAAGATCTTTTCGCGGGTAAAGTCTTGCATCCGTTCCTGCGCCAACTTGCCTAGGCGGGCCCTTTCTGTCGGATCTGATAATAAGTGGTCGAGAGTATCTGTCCACACCGTTAAGTCCTGAGCTAGGCTAACCGAATTATTGAGCATAGGCATTAATACACCATACGTAGCGGACTCTGCGTGACGAATAGGCACTGTGGGTGTTGTGGTGGCAGGCGCCAAAATCTCCCTCGGCCCCGTTGGGCAATCCGTTGTCACGACGGGTGTCCCGCAGATCATAGCTTCGCCCAGCGCCATGGGAAAACCTTCCCACGCTGATGGAAACACAAAAACGGATGCAGCCCGAATGTATTTGAAGGGGTTTTGCTGCATACCCATAAAATAAACATCATCATTGGGCGTGAGTGGCTGCGCATTCCACGCTTCGTACACGCGCAAACCCAGCTGCTTAGCATGACTTACCAAGTCAGCACGCAACTCTCCGTCGCCTACAAACATGAGCTTGGCTGATCGTAGCTTTAGCAAAGTGGCGAAACTATCGAGCAATGGTGCCTGATTTTTCTGCAGTGAAAGTCGCCCGGAAGTAACTAGCACAGGCGCCGCCGTATACATAGCTTGCTCAGCGGTCGATAATGGCTCCTGTGCCTTGGCCGCAATCTGAGCTACTTCAAAAAAATTATTGATTGTTAGTAGTTTTTCGGGCTTTACGCCGAAGCCTTCAATGAGCTCTGGGTTAATATCACGGCTTACAGTGACGATGCGGTCAGCTCGGTTGTATAAGCTCGGCATCAGCACCTTTTTGCGCAACCAGCCGACCATGCCGCGTATGTTCGCATCATGCAGTTTTGAGCCGTGGATACACAGAATTACTTTTTCTCGTCCTTTGCTCAGCAGGTTCACATAGTCAGCCCCTTCCAGATGACTGATACAAATATCCGTTGCGGTTTGCTCTTTGAGTCGCCGCAGCCGGTCAACGCGCTGCATGAAGTTGCGAATCTTCGCTACGGGGCTCCCTCCTCCCCCTACATTTAAACTAATGAGTTGGTTGCCGCTCGGATAAATATTCCCACCTTCTTCATTGAAGACAGCTTCAGTGACGAAATATTGCTTAGCCAACTCTACACTATGATCGTGGAATACGCGTTGCGCTCCACCAAGGCCTAAGTTTGGAATAAGCAATAGCAGGCGCAAGCGCTCAGTAGCAGAAGTCATGTAACAAGCAAATACTAATAGGCATCAGAAATCTAAAGCCCGTGCCAGAGGACAAAGGTAACATTACCAGACGTTCATCACCGCTGCACGCGAGCGAAGAGAGCTTCGTAAGCCGCTACGCACTTATCCATCCGAAACTTCTCAAAACACTGCCGGGCTAGCTCCTTGTGTGTTGTCAACAACGCCTGATCCGTTGCATACCGGTGCATCGCTTCCGTCAGCTCTTCCGGGCGGGTCAAGCCCTTACCATTTTGCTCTAGCAACACGCCTGCTGTTCCCTGGTGTGCTACCGCTAGCATGGCAGCTACCTCTCCTATGTGGGTAGCAATAGTGGGAACCCCACAAAACAGGTATTCGGCAATGGAATTAGGTAGACTTTCCGAAGCGAAATAGCTGGGCAAAAGTCCTACATCAAACAGTCTTACCCAATCAATCGGGTTGCGAGCGAATCCGACGAAATGTATGGCTGAGTTAGTAGTGTTTGCCTGAAGCTTATATAGGTACTCACTTTCACCCACTAAAATCAGGTGGCTATTAGGCTGCGTACGGTGTACCTCTTGGAAAGAATTTATTGCGTACTGCCACCCTTTTTCTGGGATTCCACGCGCCACCATCCCAAATACCAGGTCGTTAGGTTTTATACCTAGCTGAGCTCGAGTAGGTAGTACTGTCGTAGCCGAGAACTTTCCTTCAAAGCCGTTATATATCTGCGCGTGCGGTATGTCAGCCAATGGCCGCACACCTGGCACCGAGAATATTTCCAGGTTCTTCTGCGTTAAATATATCAGACCCGCCGTTTGCGCTAGCGCCTGCCGCGATTTGATAGTGACCTCCGGCTGCTCAGGCATGTGCAAGAAATCTTCGTAACAGCCGTGCATCGTAATCACCACGGGCACCGCTGGCTGAAGTCCGGCCGTGGCCGCCGTAACCACATAGTCCGACTTGATTGTGTGACTGTTAATGAGTTCAATACCTAGGTGCTGCACGGTCCGGCGCAAGCGCCTTTCCACTAGCTTTTCACGCCACGGAAAAGGTTTTCGAAATCGCCGCAACAAGCCCTGGCTTTTGAGCAGTAGCCAATCGAGACCCGGCAGCCCGGCATCGAAAGCTAACACGGGTACGTCTGGCGCAATCTGCTGCACTAAGTCTTGGTTAACGTACGCGGCATACTGGCAATAAAGCCACACCTGATGGCCTCGCTGGTGCAGGGCTTGTGCTAGCCGAAGTGCAAACACCTGCGCCCCGCCAGTACGCAGGTCTTCAATAGCGATTAATATGCGCATAAGTTAGTTACCTGAATATTAGTACTCAAAATTAGTATAAGAACCGCATAGTCATTTGTATACAATTAGTAATGAATAAAGGACTAGCCTCAGCTCATTTTTCACTGATAATACGCTGGCTACTCATAACTTAGTAGTAGCTTTGCAAGCCAACAAAGAGCAATTTCTCACCATGGAAATTTGCATTAAAAATATTTTCTCATCACTCTGATTATCCTGTATGCACATCGCTATTTCCTTCGACCAAAATTTTATCACTCCAACTTATGTATTCTTGACTTCTATATTTACTAATAACAGAGGTAATAAAATA
>Ga0325401_1003882_pt1 | contig 13883 bp, 15 predicted proteins | sample PopdelMetagenome_FD_205666 | JGI IMG/M metagenome (GOLD analysis project Ga0325401, IMG submission 205666) | Populus deltoides microbial communities from Bellville, Georgia, United States - Xylem-PdKOR-R2 | ecosystem: Host-associated > Plants > Phyllosphere > Stem > Wood/Secondary xylem | place...
CAAAGGTCTTTCGCATGCTCAGTGATCGCCCTCGAAAGGTTGATATGAGGTTTACAAGCAGCGTGAAGATAGAGGCCCTGAGTAAAATCAGTTTGGCATATCAACCACTATCGAGCAAACAAATCATGCGAGAGTTGGATAGTTTCGCGAGCCTTACCCAGGCTAAAGCCATTGGGGTGCCGTTACTCCTCCACTTATCTTAAAGTTGATACCACACGTATATATAAAAAAAACAAGTTTGAATGACGTTCGTATTAACATATATGCATGATAAATATGAATGATTATGCATGCTAAAGCAGTAAAAAGAACAAAAAAAATAAAAAATAAAAAATAAAAAACACAAAAATGCATAATAAATAATAATAAACAATAAATAAATAAATAAAACAAAAACTTGATAAACACCAACAATAAAAAAAAATAAAATAAAATAAAATTAAAATTAAAATAAATAAATAAAAATAAAAATAAAAATAAAAATAAAATATTTAGCAATAAAAGAAAACAAAAAAAAAACAAAGCTTAGTCCTAGTCCTCAGTGGAGTCGCCATTCTGTCGCACCCGACATCGCGGCGACCCACAAAATAATCCTCTAGAATTATGGAAGAAAATAATAGATTTCTGGCATCTTGTTCGTTTAGAGAGAAAAAAAAAACAATCTTGTTTGGGGAGTCGCCACCTAGTATTATGGTCACTAGGAACCCTAACTGGTCAACAGAGATTCTATGGTTTGGGACTGGTTATGTAAAAGGGAAGATATTATCACCCCTTAAACGTTCTGCCTAAGGCAAACTGCATTGCTGTTTTTTGTCTTAAATTGCTAAATCTTTATTGGTTTACGTTCTGATGATTTATTCACAATATTCCTAACTCTGGCGTCAGTGAATATTCAACTACGGATAATTCCAACTTTGGCGTTGGTAACTATTGCGTAGCTATAAAATAAATTCAGATTAATATTTTTTTTTGTTCCTGACTCTAACGCTAGCGAATAAACAAACAAGCTAAATTCATTTTATTACACGTCCACATATTTTTTATTTCTTATGTAGTACAATAGAAAAACAAATAAACAAAACAAACAAATTAAATCAGTGTTTTTTATTCCTGACTCTGGCGTTAGTGAATAAACCAATAAAAATTTTTATACATGCACATATATATATTTTTTTTTTTTTTGCTAAATAAAATAAAATATAACGAATAAAAATAATATAAATTTAAACCAGTATTTTATTCCCGACTCTGGCGTTGGTGAATAAACCAGTAGATTTATAATATTTTTATTCATGCATACACATATTTTTCTATTTTTTTATTTTCTTATTTTTTTTATTTTTATTTTATTTTTTATGTTTTTGGGGCTGGGCCCAGCTCAGCCCTCATGGGCTGGGCTAGACCCAGCCAGCCCAGCCCGGTCACTGGCCCAAACCAGTGACCCGGCTGGGCCACACTAGGCACGCGTGATCTAAATCACGTGTGCATGGCCCTGCTATTGAATTAAGCACAGACGGCGAAAATGAAATAAGGCAAAGCGGGGAAAACAGAGCAGGAGACTTACCTAGTTCGTTTGCAGGGAATTTGCGCGTGATTGCTGAGGACGACGCTTCTGCCTTCGACTTTCCTCTTACACCTTCTGCTTTTCACGTTGTATTCCTTTCATGCATCTCTGTTTCTGTTTATTTTTCTTCGTTTCTTTTGCTCTGTTTTCAGAACGAACCTATACTCTCTCTCTGTCAGTTTTGTTTTTTATTGTTTTAGGCTGATATTGGTTAGGGAAAGGCTCAATTCTGGTCTTGGGTTTAACCAGAACAACTTAAGAATCCCTCTGGTTTATTTGTGTCTGTCTTGTTTTGGGTTTTTTCCTATGTCTCTCTCCTCTGTTTTTTACTCTCTCTCTAACCTCTTCCTCTTCGGTGCTACTCGGTTTATATAGGGCATCGGCGGGTTGATAACGGGCGGTAGGCCAACGGTAGGCCACCATTAAGGCGCCCAACGGACGATGATTTACTGCTGCAATGTTCCTCCCTCCATTACTGCAGAAACGATCACTGACTTAAAGGAGAAGAAGATGAACAACGTCCCTTTCAAAACGACGCCGTTTGGAGATAAAAAAAAAAAAAAAAAGTGGCCCTTTTACATTTCGACCCCTGCAGTTTCAAAAGTCTTGTAATTAAGTCCCTGGTTTAAAGTGTAATTGGCCCCTGCATTTCGGCGCCTTTTACAAGTTAATCCTTGGATTTTAATTTTGTAATTTTGACCCCAAACTTTAATATTTCTTCAATTAAGTCCTTGATTTAATTAAATCAAAGTCTAATTAAGTCTAAAACTTATCAATTCTCCAATTAAGCCCATGATTTGATTAATTAAACTAGTTCCAAGCTCAATTAAGTTTCAAAACTTATCAATTCTCCAATTAAGCCCCTGATTGGATTAATTAAATTAATTCCAAGCTTAATTAAGTCTCAAAACTTATCAATTCTCCAATTAAACCCTTGATTGGATGAATTAAATTAATTTCAAGCTTAATTAAGTCTAAAAATTTAATAATTCTCCAATTAAACCCTTGATTGGATTAATTAAATTAATTCCAAGCTCAATTAAGTCTCAAAACTTATCAATTCTCCAATTAAACCTTTAATTGGATTAATTAATTCCAAACTTAATTAGATTAATTTCAAAGTTTAATTAAACCCCAAAACTTCTAATCATGTTGCCCTTAACCCAAATTTTAATTCATTCTTCATTTATCTCATTTTACTATTATTATTTTTTTATCATTATTGTTTTTTTTATCATCATCATCATTTTTTATCCTTTTCAGTAAATAAAATAATAATAATAATTAAAATAAAAATGGTCAAAAATTGGGTTATAACAGGTTGAATGAATGTGGCGTTGCTATGGTGAATAGACAGGTGATGATTTCTTTTTTAGTAGGCAAATATAAGGATGAAGTGTTATGTGATGTTGTGCCTATGCATACTACTTATCTGTTACTAGGGAGGCCTTGGCAATTTGATAGAAAAGCCAAGCACGATGGGTTTAAGAACATGTATTCATTGGAGAAGGATGGAAGGATTTATACACTTGTCTCACTCTCACCAAAGCAAGTGTATGAAGATCAACTTCAATTGAAGAAAGGTTATGAGGAAAAGCAATATGTTTCGGCCAAAATAGAAAAACAAGTTGAATAACATGGTGAGGATGTGAGGAAGAGAGAAAAGAAAGTGAGTCATGAGTTGAAAACAAAAGGGAACAAAGTTTCGACCCTTAGGACATTAGGGGAAAGTCACGACCAAGAACAAAAAAATCAAGGGAAGGCCGAGAGTGGAGAGAAGAAAGAAAGGGGGAGAAAAGAAGAATGTGTAGAAAAAGTGGGGAAACACCATAATTTTTTTGCAAAATCTAATGATCTTAAACATGCATATTTTTCTGACTTACCTATGATTTTACTTGTGTATAAGGAGGCATTCTTTAACTTAGATGATTTAGATTCTTATGTTTCTAGTGTTATTAAAGTTCTTTTGCAGGAATTTGAGGATGTCTTTCCGGATGACATTCCTAGTGGTTTGCCACCAATTAGAGGTATTGAGCATCAAATTGACTTTGTTCCAGGAGCATCTATACCAAATAGGCCGGCTTATAGGAGCAATCCTGAAAAGACTAAGGAGCTTCAAAGGCAAGTGGGGGAGTTGATGTCTAAAGGATACATTCGAGAGCGCATGAGTCCTTGTGCAGTTCTCGTGCTTCTTGTTCCAAAAAAGGACAAAACTTGGTGAATGTGTGTGGATTGTCGAGCTATCAATAACATCACTGTAAAGTATCAGCATCTCATTCCTAGATTAGATGATATGTTGGATGAATTACATGGTTTTAAATTGTTTTCGAAAATTGATTTGAAAAGTGGTTAACATCAAATTAGGATGAAAGAAGGGGATGAATGGAAAATTGCTTTTAAAACTAAATATGGTTTGTATGAGTGGTTGGTTATGCCTTTTGGACTTACTAATGCACCTAATACTTTTATGAAATTCATGAATCATGTGTTGCGTGCTTTTATTGGTAAGTTTATAGTCATTTACTTTGATGATATCTTGATTTATAGTAAGGAGATTGATGAGCATATAGGTTATTAGAGACAAGTTCTTGATGTGCTTAGAAAAGAGTTCTTATATGCTAATTTGAAAAGGTGTGACTTTTGCATGGATATGATTGTTTTTCTTGGATATATGGTTATTGCAAAAGGTATAGAGATGGATGAGGCTAAGGTTAAGGCTATTCAAGAATGGCCTACACCAAAATCCATAACAGATGTTAGGAGTTTTTATGGTTTGGCTAATTTTTATAAGAGATTTGTTAAAAACTTTAGTACGATAGCCTCTCCATTAACTAAAATTGTTAAGAAAGTCATGGGTTTCAAGTGGGGAAAAGAACAAGAAAATGCTTTTAGCTTGTTAAAATCAAAATTGATTCCCGCACATTTACTATCTTTACCTGATTTTAATAAAGCTTTTGAGATTGAATGTGATGCTTCAGGAATAGGTATTGGAGCTGTTCTAATGCAAGAAAAATAGCCCATTACTTATTTTAGTGAGAAACTCAATGGTGCAACTCTTAACTATCTCACTTATGATAAAGAACTGTATGCAGTAGTGAGGGCTTTGGAGACTTGGCAACATTATTTGTGGCCCCGTGAGTTTGTCATACATACTGATCACCAATCATTGAAATATTTGAAGGGTCAAGGTAAGTTAAGTAGGAGACATGCTAAGTGGGTTGAGTTTATTGAAACTTTTCCATATGTGATTAAATACAAGCAAGGTCAGGAAAATACGGTCGTTGATACCTTGTCGTGAAGGTATGTTCTTCTTAATACTCTTAATACTAAATTGCTAGGATTTGAGTATATTAAGGAGTTGTATCTTAATGATCATGATTTTGGTGCTATATATGACACATGAAAGGTTTCGGTGAAGGATAAATATTTTAAGCATGATGTATTTTTATTTAAGGAAAATAAATTGTGTGTGCCTAATTGTTCTTTACGTGAATTGCTTGTGAGGGAAGCATACGGGGGAGGTTTAATGAGGCATTTTGGAATTACTAAAACTTTGAAGGTTCTGCATGAGCATTTTTATTGGCCTAATATGAAAAGAGATATGTAAAGAATATGTGATAGGTGCATAACATGTAGACAAACTAAGTCTATGGTAATGCCTCATGGACTATACACACCTTTGCATGTTCCTAAGGAACCTTGGGTTGATATTTCTATGGATTTCATTTTGGGTCTACCTAGGTCTAGGAAAAGGAGAGATTCTATATTTGTTGTTGTGGATAGATTTTCTAAGATGACACATTTCATTGTCTGCCATAAAATCGATGATGCAACAAATATAGTTGACCTATTCTTTAGAGAGGTCATTCGGCTACATGGTCTTCCTAGAAGCATTGTATCCAATCGAGATGTTAAGTTTTTGAGTTACTTTTGGAAGGTTTTATGGGGTAAGTTAGGAACTAAACTTTTATATCCTACTACTTGTCATCCACAAACAGATGGCCAAACTGAAGTTGTTAACCGGACTTTGATTCAATTGTTAAGGGCTATCATTCAAAAGAATCTTAAAAATTAGAAAGATTGTTTGTCATTCATTGAATTTGTATATAATTGTAGTGTGCATTCTACTACTAATTATTCACCATTTGAGATTGTGTATGGTTTTAAAACCCTTTGACACCATTAGATTTGATTATTTTACCTGTTGATGAAAGGGTTAGTCTTGATGGTAATAAAAAAACACAAGTGGTGAAAGATCTTCATGCAAAGATTCGGCAACAAATCGAAAAGAAGAATGAACAGTATACAAACAAAGTCAATAGGGGACGAAAATTGGTGAGATTTGAACCAGATGATTGGGTTTGGGTGCATATGAGGAAGGAAAGGTTTCTTAAACAAAGAAGATCAAAGTTGATGCCTCGAGGAGATGGTCTTTATCAGATCATAGAAAGGATTAATGATAATGCTTACAAAGTTGATCTATCAGGTGAGTATGGTGTTAGTGCTACATTCAATGTTTCTGATCTTTCTTTGTTTAATGTAGGTGATGATTTGAGGTTGAATCCTTTTAAGAAGAGAGGGGATGATGCGATCCAACCATCAAAGGATCCATTGGAGGTTCCAGTTGGTCCAGTTACTAGCTTAGGTCTAAGAAGTTCAAAAAAGCTTTCAATGGACTTCTTTAAGATACATGAGCTAAGGTGGACTTTAAGAGGATTTGTAATAATAAAGAGCAACCCTTGATTAATCTGAATCATGTTCAAGAGGGGCTTATTGGTGGAACCAAGACCATTACACAACGATTGGAAGAAGAAGACTAGATTCGGATAGTTTGACCTTTAATTACTCTTTGGTTCATAACTGAAGCTACAAATATAATTTTGATGTGATTCTAGTTGGACTGGAAACTAGATTTCCATACCTTTCCAACGGTCTATGATATGCCTTCTAATTCAATAAGACGAGAGAGAACCATCCGTTTTAATTTAGGTTTTTGTTGCTGTCAGACAGAATGTGGAAACAACGAACTTGTCTTATTTAATTTGTTGGGCTATCAAACTTTATTTATTTTGAGAGGAGACATTTTATTTGGGTCTTAGACTTGTTTATTTTGCTTATTTTAATTAGTTTGGGCTATTTTTAGCTTGAGTTTATTATTATTTAAATTGGGCTTATGTGAGACCCATTAGGGAAACTAAGGTTTTGGCTTGGAGTTTAAATACTCTTTAGGAATACTTTTAGGGCAGACTTTTGATAATATTTTCAACATTGTAGCCGACTTTTGGTTGCTTAATCTTGGTTCTTGATTGAACTTTCAACTCTTCAAAGAATTGATCATTCTTTGTTGTGAATTTATACTTCTTTTGTTGTAAATATGGGTAAAACTATCGAATAATATGGTTGCATCAAATATCCCCACACTAAGCACTTGTTGTCCACTAGAAAAGAAAGATAAAATCAAACTTAATGAAGTCCAAATTATAAAAACAAACAAATAAATAAATAAAATAACTATGATTAATCTCTTAATCTCCCATCAATGTCCAATAGTATATGCATTATAAACAAGAATACAATCAAGAAGGATAAAAACATAAATTTTCATGAATTTATTTACATGCAAACTTTAAAACTCAATTAATCATTGGGATTTAAATGAAATCTATGTTATGCCAAAGTTAATGGTCCTCTCATTGATATACACTCAAACACTCACGTGTTTAAATCATATGTGTTTAAATCTCTCTAATTCAATCAATGAATATGTTCTACTATAAGCTTGCTCTTCAATCTCATCTCCATTACTAAAATATTACAAGCAATACATGAATTAAAAGGTCTTAGTTTTTTGTTATAATGGGGCTAAGGTTAAGGTGAGGTAAAAGAAAGGAAAAGAAAAGGCTAAAACCAAATGAAGTAAAGCATTCTATAAAAAATTAATTTTGAAACAAGATATCTCATCAAAGCACACAAATTCACTATCTTTAAACACCAATATTTCTTTTGATTTCAAGCTCCGTCAACATACAACTTTTAGAACATAATGGAACAACTTCTCTTTTCCTTTTTTTTTCTTTTTTGTTTTTTGAATGGTCTACCTTTGGCATCTTTGCCCATTCTTTTCATCAAGTGTCACTTTTTCACATAATTTCCAACCATAATTTCATGAAATATCAACAAATATATGCTCTACTAATCCTTGGCCTGGTGAAAAGGAAAGCATATAAAAAGTTAAGGCTTACAATATTGATAAAGCAAAGAAAAGATAAACTAGCTCAAAAGAGCTCATTAAGAATAATATGCTTTGAGTTGGCTTTTTGGCTCAAGTGGTTAAAATTTCTAGTGTCTTTATCATCTTCATGTACACATGTAATGTGAATGTAATCTTAACAAGATATAAAATAAGTTCTAGAGATGCATATCATTGAAAAAATGCACAATCAAATAATATAATATTAAAAGCTAAAAAACTTACATTAGTACAACACTATTAAGTCAACATGACATATTTTTAAAGTCAACCCTTAAACTAATTAAACTTTAAAACTTGAATGCACACTCATTCATTCAATTTATATTTTCATCTATCTCAACTAATTCTCATACATAATGCTCATATTCTCATAAATCAATGGGAGTTCAATAAATAAAACTTAATACTTAAGGTTGGAAAAAATAAATATTTTTTTTCAAATGTTTATGGGTTTTTTTAATTCTAATAAAACACATAAAAACAACAAAGAAAACCAAAATTCTCCCCCACATTTTAAACACAACATTGTCTTCTATGTTGAAATAAAAGAAAAGGAATAAAAGAGAATGACAAACATAAAGTAAAATGCCAAAAATAAAAGATAAGGGAAAAAGACAGCAAATCTGAAAATTCTTTTGTGGGGTTGCCTCCCAGTAAGCGCTTTTATTTTATGTCATTGGCTTGACACATCGCATGCTCATGCCTAATAAATTGGTTCAGCTAACTCAATAAAAGCGATGAGTTTTGTTGTCCAATCTTCATAGAAAGATTTCAATCGATGCCCACTTGAGCATTTTGTTTGTTCCTACACTTGTAATCTCAACTACATCAAAAGGACAAACATTAGAAACAACAAAAGGGTTCAATCCAACGAGAACACAAATTTTCAGGAAAACGTTTAAAACATGAATGATAAAGAAGGACTTTGTCTCCAACATGAAACTCATTTCTTATAACCATTTAGTCATGAAGACTCTTGATCTGTTTTTTTGTAAATCATTGCATTCTCATAGGCATCATTATGTATCTCTTCCAACTCTTGCAATTGCAACTTCCTTATAATCCCAACAACATCATAACCAAACTTGCATTGCTTAATGGCCCAAAAATCTTTGTGTTCAAGCTCCATTGGTAGATGGCATGCTTTTCCATAAATCATCCTATAAGGTAACATTCTTATAGGTGATTGATAAGCAGTCTGATAAGTCTAAAGTGCATCAACAAGTCGCAGACTTCAATCTTACTGGTTAGGTTGCATTATCTTCTCTAAAATGGACTTGATTTCTCAATTTGAAATTCCAGCTTGGCCATTCTTTTAAGGATGGTAGGCTATGAAAGTCCGATGAGTTACATGGTACTTGTGTAGTAATACTTCCATTGAATGATTGCAAAAATGAGTGTCATAATCACTAATGATAGCTTTAAGGATTCTAAACCTATCAAATATATGGGTCTTGACAAAATCTAAAACAACCTTATCTTCATTAGTTTGTGTGGCTTTCGCCTCAATCCATTTGGATATATAATCAACAACAAAAAGGATATAAAGATTACCAAAATAAGAAGGAAATGGATCCATAAAATCAATACCCTAAACATAAAAAAAAAAAATTCACTTACAAGAATATTAGTTAATGGCATTTCATTCTTATAAGTAATATTGTTTGTTCTTTGGCATTTTCACATGATTTGTAAAAGTGATATGCATCCTTAAAAATAAAAAGTCAATAGAGACCACTTTCAAGTACCTTGTGGGTTGTTCTTTTTGCTCCAAAATGCCCGCCACAAGAATGAAAATGACAAAAAGTGAGAATGAAATGAAATTCATCTTGCGGTATACATTTTCTAACTACTTGATCCACATAAAATTTCCACATATAAGGAGTGTCCCAAAATTAATATTTAGTATTAGCTCGTAACTTGTCTTTTTAGGATTTAGACAAACCTGAAGGGAATTCTTTGGTGACTAAATATTTCACCAAATCAGCATATCATGATCTTGTAGAGGAATGTAACACATACAATTGTCTGTCATGAAATGTCTCTTTTACTGTGTTGGTTTGTATATCTTTAATCCGCAGTTGACTCAAGTAACCAGCTATATGATTTTCATCACCTTTTTTGTCTTTGATCTCAAGATCAAATTCTTATAAAAGCAAGATCCCCTTAATCAATCTTGGTTTGGATTCCTTTTTCTTCAAAAGATACCTTAAAGTTGTAAGGTCAATAAAAAGAACTACTTTTATACCAAGTAAATAAGACCTGAATTTTTCTAGAGCAAACACCACTACAAGAAGTTCTTTTTTAGTTGTATGGTAATTGCATTATGTTTCGTCCAACATGCAGAAAGCATATGCGATAACATGCAAATTCTTTCCTATTCTTTGCCCAAGTACAACCCCTACCACATAGTCACTCGCATCGCACATTATCTCAAAAACTTTATCCCAATTCAGTGGTTGCATGATAGGAGCAGATGTAACATGTCTTTTAAGCTCATTATGGGCAACTTTACACGCTTGATCAAACACAAAATCCATTTTTTTAGCTAATAAAGGGTCAATAGAAACCTGCATAGCCAAGGAAAAAAAACCTCCCTCACACTTGAGGGGTAAGATGATGATGAAATAATGTCTATTTTAGCTTTATCAACCTCTAACCATGTGAAGAAACAACATGCCCAAGAACTATTCCTTGTTCTACCATAAAATAACACTTTTTATAGTTCAAGACAACATTAGTTTCAATGCATCTTTTTAAGACTAAAGATAAATTTTCTAAACTTATAAAAAAAATCACTATACACTGTGAAATCATCCATGAAAACCTCAATTATTTTTTCAACATAGTCCGAAAAAATATTCATTATACATCTTTAAAAAGTTATGGGTGCATTAAACAGACCAAATGGCATTCTCCTATATGCATATGTACCAAATGGACATTTAAAGGTAGCCTTTTCTTGATCTTCAAGATTAATAACAATCTGATTAGATCCACTATATCCATCAAGAAAGCAATAAAAAGAATTACCTACTAGATGTTCAAGCATTTGGTTCACGAATGGTAATGGGAAGTGATCTTTACATGTGGAATAATTAAGCTTTCTATAGTCAACACATATTCTCTAACCACTCGAGATGCGAGTAGGAATGAATTCTTCATCTTTGTTCTTTACCATTATGATTTTGGTCTTTTTAGGCACCATATGGATTGATGCCACCCACTTACTGTCCATGATGAGGTAAATAACTTCTACATCTAATAGTTTTAAAATTTCAACTTTCACCACCTCCATCATATGCAAATTCAACCTCCTTTGATTTTTTTTTTTTGTTGGCTTTGTATTGTCCTCTGATAGTATGTGATGCATACACACAGAGGGACTAATGACCTTGATGTCGGCTAAAGTCAAACCAATGGTTATTTTGTGATCGCACAACAATTTCACAAGTTTTTCCTCTTGTGCACTTGTCAAACCTTTTGCTATGATAATAGGGAGTGTATTGTTATCGCCAAGGAATATATACTTCAAATTATTGAGCAAAGGTTTCAATTCTAACTCGGGTGCGTATAAAATATATGGCAAAAGCTTTTTATGTGAAAGTACCAAATCAACAAAAACATTACCATAGAGGGCAGTTTGCAAAGCTTGCAAAGCCAAGGCTGATTCTTGCATGTTTTGGGGAACATATATGTTCTTCTCCATCTCTTCTATCTTAGTAAAATTAATGTCATGGCTTAATGCCATGCTTAATTTGTCATCACAATCAAAAGCAAGAACTTGTTACACACACTCATCAATTTGGTTAGAACATATGATAGAATAAACATTACTGTAAGGATAATTGCATCATGAAAGTTAAATTTAATTGCTTCATCTCCTACTTCCACAGATAAAGTATCCTTACCATAAACAATTTAATTGTTGGCAGTTTTCTAGAATGGTGTTCCAAACAAGATATGAGTGTTGGTGTTTGAGGAATCACATTCTATATGAAGAATATAAAAGTCGTTTGGAATAACTAAACTATCAATATTAACTAGGACATCTTCTATTACACTAAGTGGATAGACAAAACTATGCAAGAATAACTTACCTTGTTTACTCGTGTGCTTGGGAAGTCTCCACGCGTGCCAAATTGATTCGAGTTGCCTATCATATTTGAGATCAATTGGCATGCAACCACTGGTGTTTTATCTACCAATGCTCCTCCATTTGTCGAATCAAAGATATTATAGTCAGTAGGCATCAGTTCTTCATAGAAATATTGAATGAGCAGCTAATCGGGTATTTGATGATGAGGACATTGAATGCACAACTGTTCAAATCTTTCCCAATATTTAGAGAGTGTTTCCCTATAAGATTGTCAAATCCCACATATTTCTTTTCCTATATTGGCAACTCAAGAGGCTATAAAATACTTCTCTAGAAAAATCTTATTCAAACCATTCCAAGTCTCAATGGAACCAGAGAGAATAGAGAAAAGTCATGCTTTTATTACCCCTTTTAAAGAGAAAAGGAAAGCTTTCAACTTAACTTGTTCTTCATCAACTCCATATCATTTTATGTCAACACAAACCATGTGGAACTCTTTGAGATGAGTATGAGGGTCTTCTCCAGCGAGTCCATTAATTATTGACAGTATGTGTATGAACCCAGACTTGAGCTCGAAGTTGGCGTTGTTGTTGATGATGTTTATGCACAATGGTTGATTCTCCACTTTAGGAGAAATAAGCTCCTTAAGTGTCTGTTATTGTGTAACAACCATGATGTTGATGCGGGCTTCCTTTTGTAATCTGCATAAAGTGTTTTCTATTTTGAGATCTACTTGCACTTGTTCTTAGTCAGTAGATCAGATTACAGGCATAAATAGTCAAGAAAACTTGAATAAACTAAAAATAAATCAATCACAAGAGAGATTTAAAGTATTGAAAGTAAATAAAAATCCAATGTTAAAACATAACAATGCCTAAAAACCCTAGAAAACAGTGAAATTTGGCCTCGAAAGGGTGGAGGTAGTGGCCAAAGGGGACTAGTCTTGCTCAGAACATTGTTCTCCTTCAGGAAACTAAATGTTAAAACCTTATTCCACCACAAATTTCACTTTGAACAGTACCCACTTATTTTGTTTTTTTATAATGAAATAAATAACAAACACGGCACAAGAATCAACTAGAATCAATTTCTCAGCAATGACATCAAAATATGTTACAATGTCGCGATCACACAAATTAATTACCCTAACTTAAACAAATAAGATAGTATAGAGCAAGTAAGGGGTTGATCCCACGAGGAAGATCTAGTTCAAGTCTTTATGCTAAATGATTCAAAGTTAGCGGGTTTCAAGGTTATCTAGGCTATGCTATGATAAACAAAATAAAATAATCAAACTAAATTAAATAAACTGAAACTTATTAAAAGAAAAACTTTGTTCTCAAGTAAACGTCCACCTATGAAAATCAAAATTGATCATTGAAATGATACGTCAATTTATATTCTGAATATTTATCTTTCTTTAACATTAGTCGGTTAATCGATCCGTAGTATAACTAACCCTAACCATTAAACAACCATAGTGTCTGCACTAGTAATTTAATTCTATGGCAGCTTTAAGAACTAGATAGGTTGATAAATCTAGACAACATAATTATCTATAGTAAATGCTCGATTTAATTGAATATTTTCCCTAAAATTATCACAAGTTTAAATATCACAACTCTGGTTTTGATAGCAAACTTATCAATAGATTGGTTAGAATAATAACTTAGAGTCTGCTCTAACAATCAAACTAAATAATTATAGAAAATAACTATAGAAAAACATTCATACTCATCATATAAACTAAAAAGAAAAGATAAAATAGATCTCATAATTTTTGAAATTTGAAGGTTTTTGTAACCTTTCAACCAAGAAAAATAACTTAGCTTTGCATGTCTATCGAAAAACTAAGAAAAAGAAATGATGAAAATATAATTTTGAGTATAGAAGAAAAGGGTGAGAGTTTTTCTTCTTCTTTCTGGTCGCCCCTCTTTTTCTTTCTCTCTTTTTTTTTATTTGATAGG
>Ga0325401_1003884_pt1 | contig 13882 bp, 8 predicted proteins | sample PopdelMetagenome_FD_205666 | JGI IMG/M metagenome (GOLD analysis project Ga0325401, IMG submission 205666) | Populus deltoides microbial communities from Bellville, Georgia, United States - Xylem-PdKOR-R2 | ecosystem: Host-associated > Plants > Phyllosphere > Stem > Wood/Secondary xylem | place...
TAAAGATAGATATTCAAAATATAAATTGACGTATCGTTTTAGTGATCAATTTTAATTTTCGTAGGTGGACGTTTACTTGAAACCAAGGTTTTTCTCTTGATAAGTTTTGGATTTATTTAATTTAACTTGATTGTTTTCTTTTGTTTACCATAACATAGCCTAGATAACCTCAAAACCCTTCAATTTTAAATTATCTAGCATAAAAACCTAAACTAGGCATTTCTTGTAGGATCGACCCCATACCTTGCTCTATGATATTTTGTTTATTTTAGCTAGAATAATTAATTTATGTGACCACGATATCGCAACATTGAAGAACAGTTTCAGGAGCACCGATGTGAAGATCATTAATTCAGTTCCCATTTCAAAATTTTGCCATTACACAGGAGGAGCCCAAATGGATGCGCTCCTTCAAGCTTCGATAAACCAGGCATCAGAAACATGCTACGGCGGTAGCTCTTTTGCAGCAAGGAACTACCAGAATCACCATGAAGAATGATGCTGATTTCACCCTCTTTACATTCTGTAGACCATGCCCTCATCAACATTGATCTTCAGCAAGCCACGAGGAGGAGCCTGCCAATATGAAGAAACAGTAGATCAAGGCGGAACAACTCTGACATTGTTGATTTCTGACACTTTTTTAATTGCCAATGAATTGTTATTACCGGATATCAACTATAGCATCATCAAATACCACAGCATTTTGCTGTTTCAATTGTGCCATACCAGTATATAACCCTTTGCTATTCTCACATCTATCCAGTTTGTTAACAACCAGACTTCACCACTCGGCAAATGAATTTTAACCTAAAGAGGAGTCTGGTTGTAAAGGAGAGCACGATACCAAATGATCCTACCCAAAGGGAAAATGGGAAGAGATGAAGCTTCGCAGCACATTTGAAATTGGCTTCGCTCTGCTCCTGCTCCTGCACCGTGAACATCCTTGTGAAGTTGTGAAGATTTCTTAGCTATACAGTAGTAAATCTTATCTTATGTGATAATAGTTTGAAATTAAAAAATTTGTTTTTTATATAATTTCAAGTTTGTTGAGCTAATATAATAATCACTAGAGGTTTACATGATCGTTAATTTTAAGATCCGTGAAATTAGTCGAGATACATGCAAGCTAGCCCGAATATCCACATTAATAAAAAAAAATATTTCATCCACTTGATTTTAACACTTGAACATGTATCATTCATTTTTTTTTTTGGCTATGAAGCTGAATACATGCAAAAGTTGATTGCAGACTGAAGTTTGGTCTCTGCAGCAAGGACCAAAAGAACCCCCTTATCTCTCTCTTTCTACACGTGGCCGGCTGCTGTTTTATCTGAGGAAGATTACAACTTGTGATGCTATCAAGTATCAAGAGACGGAAACATTTAGGTGGTTAGAAGGGATAAAAGTTTAGGATTAAAAAGTTTATTTTTTTAGGAAATATCGAGTATAAGTTTTATGATTGTTTATAAAATGATTATTAAAAGTTTATATGATGATCTGTAAAATTAATCGAGTGCGCGTCCGAATTCCACGTTAAACTAGAAAAACTAAAACGAAAAGTATCAAGAGACGGCAAAATGACAAACGTGGGTCCAGTTAAGATGCCATTGTTGAATTTTTAATGTGACGTGAAAGTTGAGAATATTTTTTAAGAATGACAGCCCCTCAAGAAGATGAACTAAGCTCTGCGATCCAACTTGTTCTCCAATCAAATTATATATAGCCAGCAGGACGGGAAAACAGACACAAGGGATAGAAGATGGAGAGGCAGAAGCATTTTGTGCTAGTCCATGGAGCCTGTCATGGAGCATGGTGTTGGTATAAGGTGGCAACTTTGCTTACATCAGCTGGTCACAAAGTTACAGCTCTGGATATGGCTGCTTCAGGGGTCCATCCAAAGCGGGTAGAAGAGCTCCATGCGATCTCAGACTATTTCGAGCCATTGATGGAATTCATGACATCTTTGCCACCAGAAGAAAGGGTGATTCTAGTGGGTCACAGTATGGGTGGGCTCAGTAATTCTGTTGCAATGGAAAGGTTCCCTGAGAAAATTTCTTGTGCAGTCTTCGCAGCATGTATCATGCCAGGTCCTGATCTGAGCTTCACAGCTGCAAAGGAAGAGGTATCATTTGCTCTTTTTTATTTTTTCCCTTTCTCTCTTCACACACATACACAGAAAAAATTAAAAGCTTCCAGAGAAGGAGCTATTTTTTTTATGGAGAAGAGAAGGAAAGTAGCATGATATTTATACTCTTATGATTTCTGATTTCTCGACGTCTTAATTAGCTATAGGGCTGTTATTTCTTGCCCTGGCTTGTGCTATTTCAGATCTATTATGCAGGCTACATTGGATCTCCATAAGATTGTAGCTTTTCTTTAATTACCAGCCAGCAAATTAGATTTACTTGATTTGATTCTAGCTGATTGTTTGAGAGGCTGAGAATGCGATTGTGAGGGAACATATTTCATCCCGTTTGCCTAAATCTCTTACTTTGTTTAGACTAGTGATGACTTAGATCCCACAAAAAATTGAGCTTGATCTGAGCTTCGTTTCAACATTGTCTAGCGTAGGCACCATTAATGGCCAAACATCAACGATGGAACATGGCCAGGCTCTAGGGCTACTCCAATCCATGATCATGTGGGTTAATGCCAAATGTGCTTTATGGGTCAACGATGATATAGTGTCTAATGGGTCTAAATTTCAACCTCTTCCACATTCAATTATGGAGGCTGAAGATTTTTCTTCTCGGAGAAAGACTTGCTTTTCCTTGAAAGCAACCTATTTGTTAAAATCACTTTGCCTAAGATGAGCCAACTCGCGTAACCGTAAGCTCAATGGCCTGTTCTTGCTGTCCCTCTCCTTGCAGTTGCATTTTGGTATACTCATTACAGCAATGATCCTGCGTACTGTAAATAACTTCAGAACTTTATGAAGTGATTATGTTAATCTTCTTTAATTCTTATGTTCCATCTCATATTGCTCTCTTAAATTGAAGTTCAAGGATAGCTATGGAGTGGGAATCGCATCACTCTCTTAAGCTTTCTCTCTGTGTAAAACGGTGATATTTACTTTGGAAATATATTATCAGAATGCCAGACAAGCGGGTTCCTTCATGGATTCACAATATATGTTTGATAATGGGCCCAACAATCCTCCAACGTCCATACTGCTTGGGCCCGAGTGCATGTCAATCCAGCTGTACCAGCTCTCCCCTGCCAAGGTGGTAAAGAGTATTTCTCTTCATGCATGATTTATTAGATATGTTTTAGCACACCGTGATCTCTCTAAACTTGATTGAATCTTCTTCTCTCCTGCTGATCTTGCTTGCCTCGTTTTCTTTTTCTTTGAAAACTTGACCTGCAGGATCTTACGCTAGCGAAGCTGTTGCTGCGACCGCACCCTTTGTTTAGTGACGAGGCGACTCAAGAAGAAGTCTGGGTTACGAAGGAGAAGTACGGATCGGTTCCTCGAGTTTATATCGTGTGTGACCAAGACAAGATAATAAAGGAAGCTATACAGAGATGGATGATTGAAAAAAATCCACCGGAAGAAGTAAAAGTTATCCCTGGTTCTGATCACATGCTCATGTTTTCTAAACCTCAAGAGATGTGCTCTTGCCTCCTGGAGGTTGCCAGGAAATACTCCTGATATTGTCAATTGCCACTTGCTTGTCGGAACCCGCTACTATGTGCAGACTATCAGAGGACGTCGACCAAGTATCAGCCTGCTGATGCGCAGCATAATCAGAGAAAGGTCATGAGAAATATTAATAATGGTAGAGATAATTAATTTGAGCCAATTAAAGATAAAATAAAATTGTTGAAATATAAGAGGGTTTTTTTTTTTTGGGTGTGTGTGTGTGTAGTCTTTCTTCTTATTATAATTGCTAGTCAACGAACCACGAGTTATGGATGGTTTATCAAATATATATAATCCGTAAAAAATATTTAATAGTATATATAAGTATGTTAAAAAATAGTGAATTAAATTATTATATATATATATAGGTTTATAGAGAAGTTAGAAAATATTTTATTCAATGAATTAAGATTACCAATGAAATGATATATATGTCTCATGGAAAAAATGAAACCAATTTCCATTTATTAAAAATTAAATATTTTTTTTTATTAAGAAAATCTGAAAAGGATTGTTTAAAAAAAATCGTATTTTAGCTGAGACGATATTTTTTGTGGAAAAGTTATATAAGATAATATTAAAGAAATTAATATCATTATGGAATGATATGTTCTAATAAAAGGATAAATGAAACTAAATTATATTTATTAAATAGTAATCGCATATTTGTTTATATATAAACCCTGAAAGAATTGTTTTAAAAAATACATAATTTAATTGAAAATGTAGTTTTCAAAACATGATAATTGAAAGCGGTTTCTCAAACTCTAACCTTCAAAAAATTATTTAACATTATATATAAAGATTAAATAATGAATTAAATATTAATTATATATTATATAGATTTGAGAAGATTTATAAAAGACTTTATGAATTAATACATGCATTAGTGGAATTTTATATCTTATTAAAAAGGATAAATGAAATTAACTAATTTTTGTTTCAAAACAGGACATGACATGCTTTGTCGAATTTCCCATTGATTTATGTGTTCGTTCATCCTTGGGCTTGTGTCTTTAAGGTAACGTTTGGGAACGTGGCTGTGGCTGCGTTTTTAAAAAATTTTAAATTTTTTTTTGCTAAAATTTAATATGATTTGTACGTTTTGGATCGTTTTGATGTGTTGATGTCAAAAATAATTTTTAAAAAATAAAAAAACATCATTAGCATGCATTTTGGCACAAAAAATTATTTGAAAAGCACCCGCAACCACGCTGCCAAACATACTCTAAGTCTCTTTTCTGGATGTTTTGTTTCTTTATTAGGTTTTAGCCAATCTTCACTGCTACTCTCCAACATGTGTTTGTCTGGAGTTTTTTTTAATATGTATTTTGGTTTATCAAAATAAATAAATAACTTCAACGCTTTAAAAACAAATTATTTAAATTTTTTATAATTATAGTAAATAAATATATTTGAAGTCAAATTAAAAATATAATGAACTATATTTTATAGTTAAAAAATTATTGGAATTTATTTTCTAATAAAAGTTTTTTAACATTAAATATTAAAATGATTAAAATAAATTGTGAGTGAATAAAAAAATTATTTCAAATAATTTTTGGTTGACTTGTTTTCCCATCTACGGCTGAAATTCAGTTTTTATAAAAAGATATTTAAATCAAATTTTATTGAGTTTATGTATCTTATTTTAAAATATATTTAAATAAAATGGTGTTAAAATCATGCAAGGCTGATCGCATACATTCTATCACTTTGATGCTACTTAATAAACATGCTTTCCATCTAAAAAAAAAAAAAACACAGAAAAGAAAGGAACAGAAGGGGATAGTTATTGAAAGGACTAAAATGGCTGGCATTAACCTGCCCCGTTTCTCTCTCTCACCAAAGTCAGGATCAAAATCAAGAATAGAAATGCTCTTCAATTCTCTGTCTCCTTCAGTGAAACCAATCTTGTATCCTCTGGAAATATGCAACAGACAAGATAGACTTTTCTTGTTCCCAAAACCTGCTACCCCATCACAGAAACTTCTTTCCACAGGAGTGTCTCCTATAGCTTGCGCAAAACTGCCTAGTAACTTTAAAACGCAGAGGCATTTTGTGTTAGTCCATGGAGCCTGCCATGGAGCATGGTGTTGGTATAAAGTATCGGCTCAGCTAAAATCTGCAGGTCATAATGTTACAGCTTTGGACATGGCTGCATCAGGGGTACATCCAAAGCAAGTTCATGAGCTCCATTCATTTGAGGACTATTTTGAGCCCTTGATGGAATTCATGGAGTCTTTGCCACCAGAGGAGAGGGTGGTTCTAGTGGGACACAGCATGAGTGGGATATGCATTTCTGTTGCTATGGAAAGGTTTCCAGAGAAAATTTCAGCTGCTGTTTTTGCTGCAGCTGTTATGCCTGGTCCTGACTTAAGCTTCAAAGCAATAGCAGAAAAGGTACTGTTTGCTCTGCCCCCCCTCCCCTTCAAAGAAATAGCAAGTCAATATTATGTTCTTGCCTGATAGTCTAATTCTGTGGACACCATTAACTAGGTGGTTTAATCATCAGTTGATTTCAAATGCACCACTTGTATCATTTGGTTTAGTAATTCAGATGGGTATAAATGTAGATAAGCTTCGTGGGCAGGCAGTTGGGCTTGATTATGAATATTTCCCACATATGTAAATTTAGGTTTTCTAGGATCATAATGTTTGCTAAAGTATAAAACTTTTAAAAAAGTTGCTAGTGTGCTTGTTTATGCTTGTGGTTTGTTTATTATTTCCCAGATAACAGTAATAGATGGAGCTATAGTTGTTTAGTGTCTTTTCTTTATTGCTTAAACTAGTGTAAGGGAAACTGGGAAAAGGGACTGGAGAATCTATTTCTACATTGCAATTTCAGAATGGGAATGATGCTCTAGATGGAATACTGTAGTTTTATTTCTGACATATCATTATTAGCCACCATTTAGTAGAAATTTTCAGTGCATTGATTAACAATCCTCCAATGTTGTCTCAATGAATGGAGTCGTTAGTACAAAGTCTCAGTGTACTTGAAAATAAAAAAGAACGCCTTCATCTTTTTCTTTATCTTCTTCCAATCATTAATCTTGTGTATGTCCTGTCTTTTCCATGACATCTTTTATTGCTCCCACCTAGCAGAAGCTCGCCCCTTCAATCGATGATTAGCATCACCCTCATCTGCTCTATGATTTCTTTATACTCAAAAATCCTCTCTATTTTATTTAACCAATCAATAAACTCCTCAACCTGTAAGGTTCCTGCAAACTCAGAGAGTTTTATCCGAAACCATAAATCTCCACCATACCCATGTAGATCAAGAGGCTGCCTCTACTCTCGCATCTGGGATTGTTGAGGTCAACATGGTATTGCAATCCATGTGGAGGAGATTAACCATTCTATCCGTTTCTCTATGTAAGCTACTTCCACGATAGCAGTGATAACATCTATCCCAAAAGAAACAGTCTTCTAAGATGTGGGATTTAGCCATTTTACTGGCTGCAGTATAAATGTGTTGTCATTTGCCAAATTTTGCTAATAGACTAAATAGGGGTTTGCCTAACTTCTTTTACTTTAACTTGTCAGATTTTGTCTAAGGCAGGAAGATTGCTGATATTGTTGTTCCTGGTTAACAACAGGATTGTCTCCTGCACCTGCTCTATAGGTGGATTCAAAAGCTTGTGATGAGTCCAATATGCTGTTTATTATCAATTTTAGCTGCTATTGCCTTGAATAAAACTTTAGTAGGCTTCTTTCTGAACAGAGGAGTTTAAGGAGCACGATCTAATGCCAAGTTACCTGTTGATTATGGTTATAGGGCAATTATAGAATGCTGAATAGAGATTTACTTGAGAAGAGGTTTCTTACCTTTCCGTGTTTTTTTCTTTGCTTTGTATTTCACTATTGAGTTATTAGCATTTGTATCTAGTGAATGAACTAACTAATGATACCTACTTTGCAAAAACATGCAGTCTTCTCAAACATCAGTGTCCTACATGGATACACAATATGTGTTTGGCAATGGCCCTGACAACCCTCCAACTGCCGTAGTCCTTGGTCCCAACTACATGGCCTCCAGGTTCTACCACCTTTCCCCACCCGAGGTAAGACCTCCCTTTTAACTTGTCAGGAAAAATAGTGCACGTAAATCTGATTAGGATAATTATCATTTCTAATCATTATATATTCATCCAGGATTTGACGCTAGCTACATTGTTGGTTAGACCTTTCCCTGTCTACAGTAGTTTAGAAACTGAAAAGGCTGTAATTGTCACCAAGGAGAAATATGGATCTGTTCGTCGAATTTACATAGTATGTGACCAAGAAAAAGATCCTAGGCAAACATGGATGATTGAAAACAATCCCGTGGATGAAGTGATGGTCATCTCTGGTTCTGATCACATGGCCATGTTTTCTAAACCACAAGAGCTCTGCTCTTGTCTCCTGGAGATTGGCGATAAATACTTGTAAATATTTTCTGTGAACTCATTGCAGATTGGAAGTAATGCACAACAGAGGAGAGAAGAAACAGGCAGCAACATACTCTGGGTTTTAATTAGAATTACTTGGAAACACCATCGATTTTCTTAATTCATTTGTTGCATTAAATCTGACCATGTTTCTTGGTGTTCATCTCTTCTATGTTGCTTAAAGTGCAATGCAACTTCTTCTAGTTTATATCAGTAGCAGTCATCAGCATACATATAACATGAGACAGTATTTTTGGGTTTTCGAGACTTGTTCTGATGAAATAATTTCCGTTCTAGTTCTGCTGAAATGCCATAGGCAGAAGCGGACATATTATGCAAGGAAGCAACTCTGTTTGATAATCATAATAAAGGGTTGTGATTGAGGAGCTAGCAAGTCTAATCAGAGAATAGATCCCTTACAATTCACATAGGGAAAGTGAAAGACTTCGAATTCCTGTGAATAATGATGACAAAAGTGTAACCAGTGCTCAGAAGATTAATGAGGTAAAGTACTGGAAATCAATAAGCATAAGCAGAAACTGATATCATTTTAAATATTAATCAACAAACCCAAATGGTGAAGATGAAAATCATCTATGCAGACGACATGTGGTATCTACATGTATTTCTCCTTTTTCTTTCTTTACTAGCGAGAAAAGTCAATTCCTCTAACATTCAAAGACAAATCCTAAGCGTATGCAGCCAAGATGCATTGCACACCATCACATACATATGAAGAACACTGGTTAATGATACGTCATAAACTGTATATGTCAGTCCAAGCGTGTTTACGTGCCAACTCCAGTATAGATTGCTGAGTTCTTTAGGCGTAGAAAAACTGCCATGTGTTCTGCTGGAATCTCCATCGCTTAACCTTAATGTGTTCTGCCATGAAGTGCTGAAATGATGTAGACATCATTAAATCCACAGTACAAACTATATGTACTCGCGGAATCGATCCATAATCTCATCAGTGAACCTCTTAGCCTTGTACAGAGCTTCTACAAATATTGATCCTGGTCTATTTAAAAGCATCTGAAGAGAGATCCTGCAAAATATGCAAACAAGAACAACATATTAATCAGTTATCACAAAGAAAACAAGTACAAGATTGATAATTTGTGATCAGATTTGCAGACCTCAGGGGATTTTAAAGGGCTTGCACTTTATGAACTCGTAGCCCATGCAAACACATGTATTCGGTGTAGAGCATTAAACTTGTATCATGACAATTAGGAACAGTGAGATTAGAAACAGTGGGATTAGAAACTCAGTCAAACTAGTATTTAGTTCAGCATTTTTTAGATTTGTAAGGGTTACAACTACAATTTTTCATTAAAGCCTATAAATACTAAGTATTCTGCATTGTTTTAATCAAGCCATTAATAAACATAGAGTTCTGAGTGTTCTGCCCTTTACTTCGTACAAAACTCCAACAAATTTGGTATGAGAGTAGGTATATGTAATTGTTTCCAGCAACAACAACAACCACCAGTTTCAATCTCAAATTCCTCGTCTCACAAAACAAAATTATAACATATGGTGTATACAATTTAGGCTCTTTAGATTTGTGAGAACTAAATGAAGATGAATATATTGAACCATAATCAATAAGAGCAAAAGCAACCTTGAGTACTGCAGAAATGATGATTCCTAAAGAATCTAGGAAGAGAGATAACAAAGCCTTATTTATGATTTATCAAGGGCTTGATAAAGTTACATTAGAGATGGTGAGTACGTACTCCAGCAAAAACTTTAAAAGATGCATGAGAGATTCTTAAAAAAATAATCCTATAGTAGTGTAGAAAGAGTGAAGAGGGTATGGTTGCAAGCTTTGAGAGGTGAAAGGGTAATAATGGAAAGCACATAATCCATCTCCGATTACTTTACAAAAGTAATTTTAGTTCTTCATCAGATGAGAATAATTAAATAGAGAAACACAAGGCCAGGTTACAGGTAAAAGGCTACAAGCAGCAATTTGGAGTAGACTATAAAGAAGTGTTTGCACCAGTGGCTGGACTTGAAACAGTGAAATTGTTAATCTTATCAGCAGCTCAGAAGAAGTGGAAACTGCTATATAGATGGATGTAAAGTTAGCCTTTTTTTAATGGATGTCTTGAAGAAGAAGATATATAAAGCAATCACCTTAATTGATAATAATTTCATCAAAACAAATAAGAAACATGAATAAGAAAAGGGAGTTTTGATTGAAGAGATATATTTTTCTCCTCCTTAATTGAATTCATTAAAAGTTTAATGATTATTTATTTTAATTTTCTTTAGTTTTATTAAGTAATAATCTACTAATAAAAAAGACATGTTTTTGTGAAATTAAATCTCATCAAATTATTTTAAGTGGCTTCTATATGATTAAATTTAAAAAACTGAGGTAGTAATTTTGATTTTATTTTTTTGTAGGTTTGGGTATCCTAAATGAAAACATTTATTGACAGGTGATTCACTGCCGAAGAGGAAAATGGATACAATTTCATCTTTGAAGGGGAATTTTGATGGGTCTCAAACCATATGGGTTAAATTGAAATTAATTCAATAATCTTTTATTATATTTGGTTGTTGTCCTCAAAGAGCGTAGTGTGATGACAAAGGGTTTGAGATCTGCACAGCAGGTCTCGAGTTCGAGTCAGGGCGTGCATTTCTTGTAAGAGCCTGGAACAGCCAGGGTTTTACTCCCTCACTTTGACCTACAAAGTACGCTTTCTGAGAGGATAAGGTTTTCTCGAATCAAAAAAAAAAAAAAAAGAAGAAGATATAATAGACTAACAAGAACTGTAACATAATATAATGTTTTTCAAAAAAAATTGTTTTATTTATGTTAAATGATTCACAACTTTTTAATTTTACAAGTTGATGAAGATGCGTATATCTTATTATTATTATTATAATTATCAATTTAAAAAAAAAAAAACAAAAAACAAAACACAAACACGCGCAATTTTGACTAGAAATCAATCATGTTTATTATTCATATATATATATATATGTATATATATATATATATATATAGGCAGCCTAGAACTCGATACAAATGTTGCAATTAACAACAATCTATGCATGCTCACGTGCAAACTCCAGAAGACATTGGCAGAGTTCTTTAGGCCTAGAAGCAATTGCCATATGATCTGCTGGAATCTCCATCACTTCCTTAACCTCATTGTGTTCAATCATGAAGCGCTGCAATGACGGAACCACCAATAAATCTTGAGTACAAACAACGTAATCTCGCACAACCGATCCAAATTTCTCCTTCGTGAACTTGTTTGCCTTGGCCAGACTTTCAAGAAACAATGATCCTGATCTCTTTAAAAGCGTTTGGAGACTGAGATCCTGCAAACAAGAAAAACATATCATCACTGCACTAGTTATTACAGTCAAACAGATCAGTCCAAGATCGAAAATCAATTTGTAATCAGATTCATGAGCCGTACCTCAGGGGAGGCAAGGTTAAAAGCAGTGGACTAAAATTTTAAATGTTTAAATTACATATAAAATCCAATTTGACCGTTGTATCACGTTAAATGTTTACGAGGAGCCTCCTTACATATTGTTATATTTCTTATTAAAATTTTAAAGTGATCTTAGAAAGGTCTTGCAAAATTACCGATGGTATTTTTGTAATTTTGTTTATAAATAATATTTTATTGTATCTATTTTTTAGATTTTATAATTTTATCATTTAATAATGAGTTTATTAATAATTCAGTTTTATAATTTATTTTAATTTATTTTATTTAGAGCTATTATAGTCTCATCATCTAAATCATGAATTAGACGATAAGTGTTTTGATTTGTTTTATTTAAGATTTTAAGCAGCAAATCAAAGCAAGGATTTTTGCGTGTGTACAGAGATTTTAGATGTGTTTCAGAACAAAGAAGAGATTTTTATATCAAAGAATTGAAGAACAAAGAACAGTCTTTCACAAAAGAAGGAAAAAAACAAAACCTATATAGGTGAAGTGTCTCTCTTTGGATGTCTGTTTATCAGTCTCTCACCCAGTATCTATCGAAATGTACCACAACAGAATTAACAATCTTGATTCCGACCCTTTCTATCCCCCAAAAAGAATGACACCCAATATTTATATTCATGAGTGCTGCCCAGCTCATTGGATATTTATATTCATGAGTGCTCCCCAGCTCACCCAATACACTTCATGACTGCCGCCCCCCCAATTGAATTGGACGGCACAATCTATTTCTTGCTTCAAACAAGATCCAGTTAATCTATTTCTTGTTTGAAACAAGATCCAGTTCTTGCGGCTGGTGTCTATATATATATATATATATATATAACGACAATTTGGTGTGAGCGGTAATTTAGTATCTAATTTTATCCATAGAATTAATTCAAGCAAAAAATTTTAATTAATAACAAGCAAAGGGGTATAATCTCGGATTTTTGTTGAACAAAAATGGATATCTACAGTGAAATAACATGTTAATCTGTATAATTTGTGTTGACAGGACTCCTAGCTGTAATTACTCCATATGTATTAAATGTGTTCACTTGAATCATGTCGTTTTTTATCGCCTAGATGCTTTAGAGCTTTGGACAAGTTGAAAGTAAAACCAAGAAAAGGGAACTGCTTATACTTCTTAGTATACTTGTTAGATCCAGTCCGGTCTAAGACACGGATTTCAGATTTTGATCTGGTCATCGAGTTTTGATCGGGTTATCAGGTCATCCGGATCAATTTTTTTTTTAAATCAAAACGACATCGTTTTAGTAAAAAAAAAGTCAACGGGTTGCAACCGGGTTTTCGACCAGATCTTGCTGGGTCACACTGGGTTTTTTCTTCCCTTGTTTTTTCTTCAACCAGACCCGGTTTCAGTTCCGGGTCGGCCGGGTCCCGGGTCAACCCGCCGGGTTCTAAAACTATGCTTCTTAGACAATATTTTTTCAATTTCAAATATTTAGTTTCATCCCTAACATGAAATTATTTTCTTTTTTCATTTCTAGTTTTTCATTTTTTTAGTTTTTGTTTTCAATTAAAAATTGAAAAAAATGTTCATTTATTGAAAATAAAGATGAATTTTTTCACTGAAAATGATAAAAATAAGAAACGCATCACGATTGCAACTATTTTCATTAAAAAATGAAATCTATAGTATATTAGTTATCTTAATATTTTTTTTATGATAACCTAAATATAGAATATTAATTTTATTTGATTTAAATTGAAAGTTATCATAAAAAAAATTATATTGTTAACTAAAACAAATTATATCAGACTTGTAATAAAAATAAAATTTATGACACTAATTAAATATGAAAACATAAAAAAACATAATCTTTTACATTGTTAAAAATTGTTTATATATAAAATAAAATAAAAATTATTGTTCATGTCTTTTATTTATTTAGAAAACAGTAAAAAAATTGTAAACGAAAAACTATGAAAAACTTTTAATATATGTTTTTCCAACTAAGTATAAATTTAAAAAACTTGAAAAGAAGTTTTTAATTTGGTACGGAGGAATGCAAGAAAATTAATTTATTTTTAAAACTAAAATACCTTCATTTTTAATATGACGTGCTTATGCTTATATGCGTGATTATTTAGGGGGGGAAATCACACTACCAAATTAAATATTTTAAATTTTAAGAATAAAATAATAAATTCGTTTATATCTTTCATGAATTTCCAAGTATAAATAAACATCATTGAAAGCTTAATATCATAAATTTTCTTTTCATTCTAATACAAATATCACATCTTCATAGGTTACATTAGAAGAAACTAATTTATTTACCACGTTCTAACTGCGGCATGGATAAAAA
>Ga0325401_1003886_pt1 | contig 13880 bp, 5 predicted proteins | sample PopdelMetagenome_FD_205666 | JGI IMG/M metagenome (GOLD analysis project Ga0325401, IMG submission 205666) | Populus deltoides microbial communities from Bellville, Georgia, United States - Xylem-PdKOR-R2 | ecosystem: Host-associated > Plants > Phyllosphere > Stem > Wood/Secondary xylem | place...
AAAAAAAAAAAAGAGTTAGAAATTTCTAAAATGCAAATCTTCCTCTAAAATGAGAATTGCTCTCACTTCACTTTAAGAATGAGGACAATCGTAAAGTTCAAAAGGTGACGGAGGAGTCGATGAAAGTCGTTCACCTTTTGGGCTAAAAGGAAATCGGACCCAGTACCTTCGCCTGTGGATCAGGCCGTTCTGTCTGTATTCTGCACTGCTTTTCTTTTTCTTGCTATGAAAGTGTGCTTGATTGCTCCTTCTTGACCCAGACAAATCACTGTATTCCAGCTCTTTATCTCCCACTTTTTTTCTTTTTGCAGGAGGAAGCCAGATTTCCGACTTGTGAGTATTCTACTAATACATATATAGATTGATGAACTGCAGACCCAAAATGTCAAAACCATTTCAAAAAACCATTCAAAACAACCCACATAACCACATTCAATATCCATATCCACATTGGATATCTAGTTGAACTACTAACCAAGATTTAAGGGAAAGGTCAACGGTCTTTGCAGACTTACCAACACAATATAATAAAAGATAACAGAGCCTGGTGGCGTGATGGGACTTCAAGTTGGACTATCGGCCCTTTTCCGGTGGAATTCAGGCTTTCTTCAGTCAAAAGGCATCAGATATTTCCACGATTTCAGGTTTCAATCCAGCTACGCCGTGCTTTGACTGCAGTTTTCTCTTCTTAAGCCAGCATACATGGAGACAGAGGACTGCTAAAATGTAGACTTGGTTGCATCACTCCCTACACACTGTCTAAGATCCCCTTGCACACCATTGTTGCTATAGACATCAAAACTTTGATAATATTTGATCCATGCCCAAGATTTTCACGACTTTGTTGTAATCTTTTGTGTTCAAAGACTAGAAAAGTAGATGGGTTTTGAGAATATTTTTAGCATAGTTAAAAGAATAGTTATTTTTTTTTTATGTACAGGTTATACTATCATATCATCACCCTACCAATAATATTATAATCACGACTAATATTATTGTCACTTTCTCACCGTAAAACCACACATATTATGATCGTAACCATTACTAGTTATCATTTTTATTGTTATTTTTCTACTATCATCTTTTATTTTAATCTGTCATTGTCATCGTGAATTCAACCACCATTAACTTTATATTTTTTGCGAATATATTTAAAATTTTAGCGGTGATATTATCATTTACTATAATTTTTGTTATTTACTAATAAAATAAAAATCATTATTAGTTTTATATTACTAACACTATTTTTAGTAATGTTACTCTTGATTCCCAACGGAGCACAACACATAGCAGTGCAGTCATCAAATACTTGGCTTTTGGGTTGAATTATATTTGTTGATAGAGCTCTGTTGAGATTGGGTTGTGCTTGCTCTTCTGAATTTGAGGTATAATTGAAGTCCATAGGACAAGCAAAGCTTTCTGTAAGAGAAGTTCGAAAAGAACCCAAGAGAAGACTCGAGCCCAACAATTTGCCTATAAAACGAGTCCCTTTTCATCAATCTCTATATATAATCAAAATTCCTACAAAAGTCCATTTACTTTTATCGGGCCAAGCTCCCTTGTTGCAATTAGCAAATACCATTCCTGAAGTTTAACTTAATTGTTCTCCTGCGGGAAAAAAAATATTTGAATTTTTTTTTCTATGAAAATGAACACCTTTTTTTATAAAAAAAAAATAGCACTATAACACAATATCAAGAAAATTAATGAAATAACACACTTAGTAAATGCTGCCATTGGAAAAATACAAAATTCAGTTTGGTTTTTATTTAGAAATGTGATATTTCAAAGAAATTGTAAAATGACTTGCATAAATTATGATGAGAAGAGAAAAAAACATAAAAAAACCTCTAAGATGCAACGAAATCTTGATTATAACATCATTAACCCCACCAAAAAGATATCAATAAGATAAATTGAACAACATAAAAAAAGATATGAATAGAGCAAGTTATACTTACTGTCAAAAGCAAGTGAGTCACCTATCATCTTTGAGCGATAAATGTGATCCACTCGGGTCACCGTTGATGACTTACTTTGGTGTTGTTGAATTCATCTAGTTAAAATCTTTTTGATTATACTGATTGTGTAATAATTCGAGATTTATTATTTATATAATGTCTATTTATTTTCTTTCTTATCTACTTATCATATATAAGTTGTGCATGTAATTTCATAATTTCTTTAAAATTTCATATTTTTTAATAGCAATAAGTTTAAATTTTGAGTTTATCAATCGTGATATGTACAAATTATACTATTTTATTATTTTTTAAAAAATATGTATTATTTCACTCATTTTTTTAGAAAACCTTGCTTATATGCAAAAATAACAATCAAATTTTGCTATTTTCTTTAATTCTCTCTGTTTTTTTTTTTTTAAAAAAAGAATGAATCTCCAAAGGAAAAGCTTGAAAACTTAAATGAAGTATTTTGGAATAAATTTAAGATTAACCCCCCCCCAAAAAAAAGAAGAAGAAATTAAAGGTCAAGTGCTCTCGTACCTATCCAAACAACACACTGCACCATGTCAACTACTGCATTCCTTTTTCAACAATTGCTTTCTATCCAGCTAGGGATTGTACAAACTGGAGTTAAATCCTCGCAAACTCAGTCGACAGCCTCATGCATTGCATACCAATAACATTTCTAAATCCCACCATATGCAAAGTAAAGTAAAGAAAGCACATGTTAGCCTTGAAATGACCACACCACACTCCCACTGCATTACAAATAATATTGCCATCTTTTTTTAGTCAACCACTACATAGTAATCCTATAGGATTAGCCAATTAATTAAGCATTTATGTATATAATATATACATTTTTCCTCTTGAGACAAGAGTAAGATTTTAATATTTCGGCCCTTCGTCTGCTGATGAATTGCACGCATGCCTATGATTTGAATATTGCACCTCTTTTTTCAATTGAAGACTTTGACTAGTTTTAAACCGGCTTTATTTGGCAGGGTGATAAAAAAATAAACAAAAGAAAAGAAACATTAATTTTGTGAAATCTCGTCAAGACTTTGTTAAATCTGATGAAGTCACCAAGAAATTAAAAAAAAAAAAAGATAATTGACCATATTAATGTAGTCATAGTTCATTTAATGATCTAGATTTTTTTTCCGAGTCAATTTTCGAATCGAATTTAACAAGTATGGTATTACTTATTCTCGTATTTTTTTTTATTAACATGGATGTCCAGGCCAGCTTGCGCGTACCTCGACTAATCCCACGAGCCCTAAAGTTAACGATCATGTAAGACTCCAATGATCATCATATTAGCAACCACATAACTCGAACTTGAGACCACAGGAGGAGCAAACTTCTTGATTCCAAACTCTTACCACTGGACCACCTATTAGATGGTTATTCTCGTACTATTACATATTATCGTTCTATTAACTCTTTTGATTGGATTTTAATTAAATCATCTATATATAGATTTGTGTGTTAAAAGAACTTCATAAATTTTTTCCTCAAAATTAAAATCCTAAATAAAAATGTGAATATATAACAAACTCGCTTCCATTTGCATATGGATAAAGCACTCAAAATATTCCTTGAAGGAACATAATTCAAGATAGCCTTATGGCAGCGGTGCAGCAAGAGAGGGAATGAACCAACTTGTACCACGACAAATTACATAGAAATATTGAACTTTGCTTGTGAAGTAAAATGTAGGCATTCTTTTCTCTTTTTTTTCCCGTAATAAATCTTTAGGGACAATAATGAAACGTTCATGTCATGACACGTCTGCTTTGAGTTACATTATACCCATATACAACTGTCCCTGTTTTATGTAATAAAAAGTTTTGTCCACTCACTCAAATCTCTGCATTTCAAAGATGCTTGTTTGGGACCCAAGAATATATTTCTACATGGAGGGAGATCGTGTCTTTTCCTTTCCAGTTAAGAAAGTCTCTGACCTCTCTATAATTTTAGTGTAGCTTTTCAATTAAATACTTTTCAATTTTTTTTATTTATAAAAATATAAAATATAAAAAACATTCGAGTAACTTACTCTCGATCAAAATTAATTATCATCAAACAAACTGTCCTTATTGTCTGGACGGATGATGTGATCAACATTTTCCTTTTCTAATTCTCCATGCCATCTTTTGATTCTACGTCGGCATGTTTGAAACCGGGTTGATCCGCATCATTCAAGTGTAGTTGGTGCATTTGTTATTGGACCACTAAAAAGTCAATATTCTTTTAAAGCATAGTGGGTGCAGAAAGGTAGGCTCTCGAGGTATCATGGATCGCCAAATGCTAGAAGATAATAGAATGTGTCGGCTGTGATTCTTGGAAGACGATATTTCCTCTACCTTTTCAAGTTTTAACGTCACGACTGGGAAGAAACCCGCCCAATGGAGTCGAAGTGACAGCTTGAGTGCTTCAAATTCTTCTTAAATTATTTTTGTGTGGATAGACACACGACACAGGTACCTCTAAATTTATCAATTTATGATATCAAATCATTGTAAATTTCTTAATCTCAGCTTGAATGATTTGCTTATAGCTTGATCGAAAGTCTTTTAACTAATTTTGTATCCACAAATTGATTTAATATCCCGTTAATTTAATCTCTAAATAGAAAAAAACAAATGGTACGTGTTTGTGGGTTTTGGCAACAAGGGCAAGCTCTAAATAGAGGAGGTGGGGTGGAAATACATGAGGAAATACTTTGGGAAAATCATAAAGTAGGTAGGCTAAATATATGATCACATGGTCTCCCTGGCCCTCGTTTAAATTACTTTCCTATAATTTAATTGATAAACGATCTTCATATCCTCAGATTAGTCTCTAATGCTGCTCTAATCATAATTAATCACTTTATTAAATAGAGCAACGTAACACATCTCCAAAAAGGGCTGTCAATGGGCCATTCTATACACAGAGGTTGATGAGACAAGCACTAATTAGGCAACTAAAGAGGATGGTTGGGACTTGGAAATTGTGTATAATTTCAAGTCAAATTCTACCAAGTCAGGTGAGGCTGAAAGGAAGCTAGCAAGAACGCATGTGAGTGGGGTATAGGTTCATAATCAACATGAAACCCACAAAAAGTCCTGGATTTGATAAGGCAGTGAGGCATATCCATGCTTAACAGATTGACAAGGATGAGCAAAACATGATTGATTGCTCTTGAGTCACTGCACTTCGGTGTTTTTCTTTTCAGTCGATACACCTGTTCTTGAAATTATGTAATTGCTCGCTGGAGTATATATACATATATATATATATATAGAGACTGCAATAATGTTGCCTCTTGCTAAAAAAAAAAAAAACTAGTTTCATCCTTATAGTTTAGTTAATTTTGTTTGCATAGACTAGGTCGAAAATGAGGGTATAAATCTAAAATATGGATAATCCTAAAATTCCTAAATCTTCATTTATATAGTTGAAATCTCATATAAAATCATTCTTGATGCGGGCCTTTTCAAAATGAGAATCCCAAATTGCATGAGCGAAGAATTTCTTCTCCTCCTCCCCCTGGTAAGTGTTTTTGAAACGAGGGTTTGATAGCAAATATTCAGATCCCTGAGGACAAATTATTAGAATACAAAACTATTCGGCAAGTATACGTAATTAACACACAAACAGGACCTGAGAAATTCAAAAAATGGAAACTAATTAAGAATTCTGTGGGGGAGACAATAAGAGAATAAAAGCCACCTTTTTGCTTTGATTAAGAAGATACCAGTAGAAGATATCCTGGAGATCTGTCCCATGACAGATTAACTACTAAGAAATGATTCTAATATGGCGAAGATGGTCAAAATGTCCTTAATTTACATGCGATCATGGATAGCTAAGACTGTTCATATCTGAATATGAAAAGAAATCCTTCAATGATCATGATGATGAACTGTAAGAACACAAGTCTTAATCAGTAGAGCTAAGATATATAGCTGACGACAATTGGCTATTATCAAACCATGTTGTGTATATGTTCTTCCACCCAACGATATTGTTGATTAATTAGTTGATTTTTTTATACAAATCAATCGTAACCCTTTCACGTATCATGTTTTTTATGCAGCAGCCTTAAGATTTAAATCAAGGTGAGGATTTGATTTCACAGCTTTCTAAATCAAAACTTGAATTCAAATGGAAATAAAGATTAATTACATGCGAATTTTTAAAAGATTACGTACACTAAGTATTTCAAGAAAAAATATTAATCATAAAGAGCATTATAAGGCTATAATTAAGCTATTCAACTCTCTCTCTCTCTCTCTACAAAAACAAAAACTTTTAATTATGCCTTTAATTTGAAAGACATCAACCATTTTCTCAGAACATTTAAATGGAGCTCTCTTGACCTTCATGGAGGCGATCTCTTTATTGCTATCTATTCTTGATAGGAAATTAAATCTTTTTTAGGTAAAACATGATCAATTCCTGATAAAATCATTTTCTTTTAAACTTCATTATGAGAGGATTCAAATCTATTTTTTTTAATGAGAATTAACTGGTTGATTTTAATCAATAATTAAAGGGTCAATTATCCGGTGTAGCTAGTGGATGTAGAAACACTAGCTCCATTATCAGATGATTTTCAATAATAATAAAAAAAATTCTCGTGAATGCATCAAATTATATACACACACGATAATTTAAAACAACCTTGGTTTTGATGCATAAAAGCAGATCCAAAAAACTCAAAACTATTGAAATAATAAAAAATAAAAAATAGGAAAAGGGTTGCTAATTTTATGGATATACATGTGTTTACGTGTGTGTGCACGAGGGTAATAAACTTAACGATATCTTTGTGTGTGTGTGTGGTAAAAGAATTAATGATAAATGGGTGATCAAACACCTACAAAATCTCCAACATGATTTCCCTATACTCAACCAATTAATATATATATATATATAAAGCATGCACCTTTTTGGATTTAAATGAGAGGAAATCGAGAGAAGATTGAGCGGAGATTTGCCCCTAAAAAAACCTAGGGACCATTTGGTGACTAGGTGGCTAATTATGCTAGGAGCAAGAAGTTCTCCAATAGTTGTGCAATAAAAAATGATATACAAGACAATGTGCTCCTACTTGATTTGCTAAACACCCAAACATGTCTTCATACTAATTATCTATCATCTCGCTCTCTTCTATCTATCTATCCATATAAATATGTCGAGGACATTGATAGTCTGCATTTGCAAGCTCTAATTCATTCTTGACGAGGCTCCCTCTCTCTTCCATCGCTGCTTTCACTTTTCAGGTCAGTTTTTTTGAATATTTGCTCTTCTTGTACAAGTTTATACTCGTGCTATGGCTTTTTGAGCTTGTGTTTACTTTCATTGTTGAATACCTCTCTATGTGTATATATGTGCATGCATGTATTTATCTCATGTTTGTTTGGCGAGAAACACATGAATGAATGGAGGATAAAAACCATTTCGAAACTGAAGTAAGGGATTTTTGAGTCCCTTAGTCATTAGGGTTCGCATCTTGGATATCCCTTCTACATTTCTCTTCTACATACAAAAGTAGCAATCTTTTTCATGAGAGGCAAGCTATGGTTAGATGCAATTTAATTCACAGTATACGCATCTACCATTAATTCCCTTTTCTTGCTTTCTTTTCTCTTTTCCAACTTAATTATTTTTTTTAGTGCTGATCTTTTCTGTAGAGAAAAGAACCCTTAATTTGCTGACAGTAGGTTTATTCTCGTTCTTTGAAACGAGGCAGTCCTTTTCCTAAGATAGGACTTGAACCCTTGCTTTAATTCTTCTTCTTAATTTATTTTCCTTTGTTATCTTTCCTCTTACTGCTAGCCATGTAGTGCATAGTTACAGAGGCACTGTACGTCTTTGGAAATTAACCCTGTCTTGATCTTACCATTTAGCACAAAAATGGTATGGGAATTCTCATTTCTCTCCAAGTTTCCTGGCACTAAACTTAAGATAGCAGTGATAATAAAAAATATATATATATTTATTTGTCATTACTTCCTTTTATAAGAATTATTGTAGCTTGGAATTGATGTCCAATACCTTGTGCTTATCATCGAAGCACAGTAGACATAGCAAAGAATTAGTGAATATTTTCAGTGCCTTTTTCTTATTAAGCAAAAGAGGGGTGTGTTTTTAATTCTAAGAACCAAAATATTATCCTAAACACATCAAATCTCATGATTTTTGGGTAATAAATAAACACCTGCGTACGTAATTTGCAGCACTAAACACCAAAATAACCCTTGTCATCTTCCCCGCTATACTCTGGCCCATGTTTTGGTCTTGTCACCTGTACCTATCCATCTCCATCTCCGACTAGGTCATTGCAATTATTTTTTGGTTGATTATTGTGTGATCAACTTTTTACTGTTAAAATACCCATGACCCTCCTCCAAAAACACCATTTCAGTTAAAATTATCTGCGTGTTAGAGCTTATAAATGCTAGACTGATGACAGGTAATCTTTGTGCATTTCAAGACTACGAATAATTTATGTTCATTCGGCTGCATTAACTAGGATTTCGTGATCTATAATATTCAATCATGAAGTGGCAAACTTCTTCTATACCATTAGTTTTTTTTTTATTTATATTATATAAATATACAAACCAGAATTATTTTTAATAAATTATGGAAATATACCTTTTGTTCGGGGAAAAAAAAAGTTTTAGGGTTTACCCTCTGTCTATTTTACATGAGAGAAGCACATAACGCTTCCAAGTATTAAGAATTAGATTAGTGATTGGATCTACTGACATGCTCGATAATTAGAGCTCGTGTGGGTTGTAATCTATCTTGATTGGTGAGTAGATGCCCTTGCCAGGTAGGGTTCACAACCTTCATTTTTTCAGCCATTGAAAATTAATTAGAAGATCAATAATAATTATCTCCTTGAGCTGAGATATGCCACACAAAACCAGCACATTGATTGTCCTTATCCTTGGATTCTTGTCTTCATTGGGCATGCTGGCAGTGGAGGCATACAATGCAAATAGCAAGGCTGTTAACATCTCATCGTCCCATCAATCACATAAATTAAGGATGTGGATGTCTATTTATCCGTGGAAATATATATATATATATATATATATATATATATATATATATATATATAATGCATATTTAATGCAGCAAATAAGCGAGGAGATTTGCTCTCCTTGTCAAGATAGAATATAAATACGTACAATCACATTTAATTATAGCATAATCTCATCCATGAAAGGAAATTATTTTGAAAAAATCATTAATTAGCGGCCGTATCATTAATTAAAAAAAAACCCATTAATCTTTATAAGAAAAAAGAGAGAGAGAAGAAGAAGAAGAAGAAGAAGAAGAGCATCTCTAGGTATAAATAGGCTAAGACTTTTGCACAATGTTTTGTATTGTAGTCATTGTAGTTAAGTATCTGTCCATCGCACATGGTGGGTCTCATCAAGGTTTCTTATGCTAGGTTTCTTTCCATTAACGACACAAAATCTAAAATATTCGTCTCGATTGGATTGTTAGATTTAAATAAAATAATAAAAAATCACACCAAACTCAAATCTATCGATTTAACCATTATGGGCATTCTAGCTACTCGTTCCTCCACGGTGGTAAAAACCCTTTTTATATATATATATTCCATGCTAAAAGATCTAGCTTCAACTTTTTGCCCTTTTCTTGATTTGATCTTTTGGCAACTCCCCTCGACTCCAAATGGTGAAAAAGAGGTTCCTTTTCACGGAGACGTATTTGGCTAAGGAGACAAAACCCCTTTCATCGAGCAAATAGAATAAGGTCACTTCTTGTTGCTACATTTAAATCATGGACCCAATACCAAACACAACACATCAACGTGTCCAAATCAAAAGGTTGATAGAGGTAAAGAGCATAGCAAAACTTGTGGCGGACCTTTCAGATCACTGAATTCTTCTTCTTTTATTCTTGTTTTGGGTGGTGTTGGAAAAATATTAAATTGATTTTTAATGGTTTTTAATATACTTATATTAAAAATAAAAAATTATTTAACATGTTTTTAGCTAAAAAAAAAAACTAAAAAGGGGTTTGGAGGCTTCGAAAGATTGAAAAACAAAACAATATATCCTCAATTTTGATTTTATTTATTTACGATGTGACACGATGCATTACCAATGTTGATATTGATAGATAGATACCGGACCATGATCCATCTTATCATTTCCTTTTCATTCACAAGTCGCGACCTCTCCAGCGAGTCTCCTCTTCCCCACAGCCATCAAAACCATCCGTACTGTTTGGTACACCGCAGTCTTCACCTCACAATGGAGTGCTTCTGTGGCCATTAGGGTCTCCATATTTATCAAGACAATTCAGAATATATATTTTTTTCTAATTACAAGAATCTCCATATTTATTGTGAGTGAGTGTGTAATTGCTGTGCAGCAATTACACAAGTCCCTGAACAGTAGGAAAGCAGAGGTCTTTAGGCTTCACCAGGAATGACTCTCAATGAAGGAAAATTCACCGAAAATGACAAAGCACAATTTGTGAAAAAATAAAACCAAAGAGGGGTTTACACAGAGGAAAGGCAAAAAACTGAGAATTGGGTTTTGGAGAATGAGAAAGAAAGAAACTGAAAGGTATGTATGATAGTAAGGGGAAACAAAGCAAGATACTTCTTCAATCAACAAAAGATATCAAGCCGAGTTTTCATGTAATCATAGAATCCGAAGTCTCTCTCTCTCTCTCTCTCTCTCTCTCTATCTCGACTTTTCTTGTTTTTTTTCAGTCTTTTTATTGCATTCCGTGGATTTATCTGTCAGCAAGACAACCCGGAAATGTGTGATAAAAAAGAAACAAGAACAGAAAAACAGAAAAACCCAGAAACAGAAAGGTCTTTCTCTAGTCTCTCCTTTCCTTTCGATCTCTAAAAATGAAAAAAAGAAGAAGCACAAAACCCAAGATTTTGTAGGCTTTTAATTAAGTGATCAGAACAGCTGAGTTATCGCTTTCTCCTTTCAGGTCCTCTTTCTAGCTAGCAACCTAGCGTGTTTTATGTGCTGTGTTGTTTCGGTAGTACTGCTGACAATAGCTTCTTAGGCTCACAGCAGCTGTTGTGTAGTGTTGTTGTGCCTATAGCTATGCTACTTCTTGTAGTATCACAGCCTGTCTTGATTGGCTGGTTCATGGTTGGTTCTTTCCTTTACTTTTATAGTTTCTCTTGTAAATTTCACCATTTAATGCCTTTCTAGAAACTCTCAACAAAAAACCCAGAAAAAGAAAAAGGAAGTAAAAACCAGGCTCAACCGTGTTATGTCCACGTGGCTTTACTTTAATGCCTATAATTAAGTACAATTCTAGCTGTCGTTCTTTTCAAAAATTCAATTCTCTGGCTTAAATTTGGTTTCTTTTTATAACGTTTGATTCTTTTGAAATTTGCTCCCTTGGTTAAGTTTCGTTACTCAAACCAGTGTCTCATTAAGCTTTGCTGCTTCTTTTTTTCTTTCTTTGGCTTTTGTGTTGCAGAGGGAAAGGAAAGACTACTGCTTTGCTGCTACATTACAATCACAGCACACAAAAGAGAACGAGGCTAGCAGTATTTGTAGCTAAAACAACAGCCAACACTAGTTTTCTTGTTTATTGGACCTAGCAGCCACTCGTGTTTGATGCTCGTGCGCTTGCAAAATAAAGTAAAGATTTAGCCTTTTTTTCATTCACATTATCCAGATCTCGGGAACCTTTTAACCATTGGTGATATTGACATTTGTTGCAAATTCATTTATTGTTGTGGTTCAATTTTAGTGTGTGCGTGGCAGTGTCACCTTTCCTTCATCCGCCATTTTCTCTTATAAGCCAACCAATTGAGTTTGGAATTGTGTTTCGATACATAGCGCTTAAGGAGCATTGGTTTTGATGGGCTTGTTTTAAATGTGCAGAAAGGTGTGCACGTTGACTCTTGAGGTGCTGCAATACATAATTAAAGGAGGGGGCGGTGATTGATAGTGGTTTCTGTAGTGGAGGTGATGGTTACTTTGCATGAATATCAAGGTACAGGTTACTAGGAGCTTTGGTCTTTGTTTATTCCATTTGATTATTATTGTCATTTCCGGATTTTAGGTGTGCCGATTTATAGTTATATATTATTCGTTTCGGGGTCTTTCTTATATTGGTGATTAAGAAAATGCTTATGAATAGCTTGTCACTTTGTTATTGGTGGTGTTGATGTTAGAAGTCGGTTCCTAGTACTTTCCTAGTAAATGCAAACTTATATTGTTTTCCATATTTTATACAGTGGAACTCGGTCCGTGAATTGTGCCATTGGTGGGTTTATATAGGTGGTTGTTAGTACTTGATATGGTTAACTAGAGAAGGGCGTGTTGAGGACAGTGGTTTTTGATGTGGAATATTGGTCTGAAGTACTTGGAGAGATGCTGAGCTCTGATGAAGGAAAGCGTGATCTGTTCTATGATTCTGTGGATTACTTCGAATCGGGTTGTGATCAGTTGGAGTATGATATTTGGTTGACCGAGCCACAAAGTGTTGAGGAGAGACGCCAAGGTTTTCTACGCGGAATGGGTCTAGATGGGTTTGCTTCCAAGAGGCATGAGAATACAGGGTTGGAGAGGATCACTGAATGCAGTGGGGCTGTATCAAGTTCTTCAGTTCCATGTACAAATGTTGAAGAGGTAAATGTGGTTAGTTGCAGTGCTTGTAGAGAAGAAAATTCTGAAGCCAATTGTGTGATTGATCAAATGAGTAAAGACAAGATGGATAAATCGGATGTAGCTTCTGAAAATGAGAATATTGGACCTTTACTCGATTTGCAAGGATGCGAACAATGTGAAGAAGAAAAATGTAAAAAGTGTGACTCAGGAAAAAGTATAATGAAGAGTTGGTGGAAACACTTTTTAAAAAAGAGCAAGGAGGAAAGAGTAGGTAGATGTGTATCTGGGGTATCGAAGTTGGATACTGAAGCACCAAAAACAAACAGAACGAAGGTGAAGCAGAACAAAAAGGGTTGCATGGAGTTTACAGGGGTATTTATGCGACAGGAAATTCAAGCTCACAAGGGCTTCATTTGGACAATGAAGTTTAGTCCAGATGGGCAGTATTTGGCAACTGGGGGTGAAGATAGGATTATACGCGTTTGGCGTGTTACATTGGTGGATTCATCTTGCAAGTCTTTCCCATCTGAAGGACATTGTGATAGCAATCTGAAAGAAGCCAAGTCTAATAATTTGAGTACAAAGAAAAGAATGTATTCATCTGTAGTCATTCCTGAGAAGGTTTTCCAGATTGAAGAGACACCATTGCAAGAATTTCATGGTCATGCCAGTGAAATTTTAGACTTGGCATGGTCTGATTCAAACGTGAGTAAATCGTGTAGAAAACTCAGTTTGATTTACATAATTGTCAAAATAATAAATCTTTGATCAATATATATGAAGCTAAATTGGTAATTTCTGTTGCAGCACCTCCTTTCATCTTCAATGGATAAAACTGTTCGTTTGTGGAGATTGGGTTGCAACCATAGTCTGAACATTTTTCGCCACAGTAATTATGGTAATTACAAGAAAAGTTCCTTCTCGTATCTCTTTGATCTGCGATTCCATTATCATTTTTGCAAATCACTTAATATGTTCTCTTTGTTTTTCCCCCTTTCCACTTGAATCTGTTACGTGTTAATGATTTCTAAGCTGACTCTGCTTCATTTCTTTGAATGGTACAGTAACATGCATTCAGTTCAATCCTGTTGATAAAAACTATTTCATTAGTGGCTCCATCGATGGAAAAGTTAGAATTTGGGGAGTGTCTGAGAAGCGAGTTGTTCACTGGACTGATGTACGAGATGTAATATCTGCCATAAGTTACCAGCCAGATGGGAGAGTATGATTCTGATCCTTATTCTTTTCATATTATACTCCATCTAAATTTTCCACACTT